>Ga0163180_10001823_pt1 | contig 11999 bp, 9 predicted proteins | sample AtlANTMetagenome_2_FD_109647 | JGI IMG/M metagenome (GOLD analysis project Ga0163180, IMG submission 109647) | Marine eukaryotic phytoplankton communities from the Atlantic Ocean - Atlantic ANT 4 Metagenome | ecosystem: Environmental > Aquatic > Marine > Oceanic | place: North Atlantic Ocean...
CCAACGTGACGGGAGCCTTGGGCTATTCCTACGAAGAATGGAAGCTTTTCCCACGCTTTGAAGCCGATCTGGAGGGCTACACGCCTCCAACGATTGAGACCACAACAATCCAGGACATCCAGAACGAGCAAGTCACAGGGACTGTGATCATCGAAGATGTCATTGTGACCTCTCCCATGACGAGCAAAGATGGCGTGGACAATGGGTTTTACGTTCAAGCAGCGGGCGGCGGTGAGCGATCGGGTCTCTATGTGTATCGACGTGATGGCTTTGGAGGCTACAGCGCTGAGATTGGAGATGTGCTCACCATCAAAGGCGAGGTCACGGAGTACTACGATGCGACGCAGATTGTGGTGAAGGACATTGAGGACCTTACCGACAGTCAAAACACCGCAGAGCTTACAGTTTCTACTGTGGACCCAACGGCGGTGAGTGATTGGGAAGATTGGGAGTCCTGTCTTGTCAACATTGGATCAGTGACGGTGACCTCGGATGTGGACGACTACGGAGAGGTCAAGACCAGTGTGGGCCTCAACATCGACAATGAGTTCTACGACTTTCCTTCGAGCAATGGACAGACCTGGAGCGAGGTTTCGGGCGTCCTCGGATATAGCTTCAGCGCCTTCAAGATTTGGCCACGATTCGCCGCTGATCTTGTCGAATAGAACCGAGTCTATGACTTGGGGGCATCTCGCTTCTCTATGAGCGTCATACTCCATCGACATCCGGACCACGCGGTCGGTAAGATGAGGACTGAGCTTGCAAGCGCAAACCATGTGGGGTGTGTGGTCTTGAAGAGCGAGAGTAGACCAAACACAAACATCGTCCATCCAACGAACAGACCGATATGCTTTTGACGTCCAATTCGGGTAGCAAGGGCCGGTCCAAAGAATGCAGCGAGCACATAGGAGAAGAGGATGCCGAGAATGGCACCTCTTGGAGCGTTGGCTAAGTAGGCAGCCCACGCCTCAGTGTCGCCGGGCTCAATGGTCTCGGCCGGAGGGTAGAGTTCTAAACTGATGCTCTGGCCTATGCCGAGACAAATCAATACAGCAATGAGCCCGATAAAATACGCAGCGATGAGACGTGCCATCGTGGTGACTCCGAAGAGGTTTGCCTGAGTATTCTCGCATGAGACACGCAACTTTGTTGGCTATGGTGTCGTTGACCGTTGTGCTTTGGAGGACATATGCACCGCTTTGGTTTTCTTTTTCTGTCTCTGAGTGTGGGGTGCGGAGATCTAGTGAGCAATCCTTGTCAGGACTACGTGGACTATGTCTGTGCTTGTCATACGGACAATCCAGAGTTGGATTGCGACACCATGCGGGCGGCGCATAGTAATGCAGGTGTGGACCAGTACCCCGATTGCGAGGTGGAGCATCAAGCTCTTTTGGAGCTGGATGAACAGCTGGGTCGGGAGTGTGTGGTGGGGGACACAGCGGGCTAGCTAAGACTTCAAAATCTGGATCAATTGTCGACTTTTGTCACAGGCTGATTTTCTGCTGGATCCTGTAGTTTCTGGCCGGTACAGTACTGACTCGGAGGTGCCGGTATGTTGTTGCCGAGTTTATTGCTGTTGTCCAGCACCGCCCTTGCAGCCGAGAGTTCTTTTGAAGGAGCGGCTGCACCTGCGGATCAGACAAAAAAAGAAACCGAGAAGTTCGACATCGCTTTTGGCGGAATGTGGAGTGCTGGAAATACAGACAGTGCGACGCTGAGTGCGAGCTATGATGGTTACCATCGTTGGAAGAGTCATCAGCTTTCGTCCAAAGGGGGCGTTGTTTTTGGCTCAGCGATTGCGGATACGGATGGTGACGGTCGCCTCTCCGACGAGGAGAAAGCGGCGGGTCGTGTGGAAACCGCGGCCCGCAAGGAAGTATGGCTTCGCTACGACCGACATTTGGGCGAGAAAGATTCTTTCTACGGCTTAGCGGGTGGCTATTCGGATGTGTATGCGGGCTATGACAGCCGTATTAATGCCCAGTTTGGCTACTCCTACCGCTTTTTAGAGGCAGAAGAAAAGAAGGGGACGAAGACGAAGAAAGGCCCCGCCCTCACCGGTGAGTTGGGTTTTGACGCTGCACGTGAAGATGCGGTGGCTGCTGTAGATACGGTCGAGATGGTGTATTCCGCACGGGCATTGCTCAAGTTCGCTTGCGATCTCGATGACGGTGTTGTGGTGGGCCAGGCCGTAGAGAGTTTGATGAATATGGACAGCCCGGAAGATACCCGGGTCAACTCGGAGACATCACTGACCGCAAAGCTTACAGAGGGCTTGGCGCTCAAATTCAGTTACAAGCTCAACTACGATGCAAAACCGGTTGAGGGGTACTCCAAAGCCGATCAGACAGGGCTGCTTACCGTAGTGACCTCTGTCTTTTAGGCGGTTTGACCTCTCACTGCTGTGGATGCAAAGGAGAGGTTCAATGAAGTTTTCGATTCTGCTTGTCACGGTTGGTGCTCTACTGGCTTGTGGTGATAGCTCTGATGCCACTTTTGATGCGGCTAAGAAAGTCAATACCGTGGAGGGGTGGACGTCCTTTTTGAAGGACAATCCGGACCACCATCGTCGGTTTGAGGCACGGGATCTGCAGACGAGCTTGGCAAGGTCCAATGCCAAAGTGGAAGACACGGTGGAGGCGTGGGCGGTCTTAGAAAAATGTTGCTGGTCGCAGCTCTCCAAAAAACAAAAAGAGAATGTCCGTAAGTCACAGATCCGCGCAGCGTATTTTCATGCAGAGGGGGTCAATACTCTCGAGGCATGGACTGGGTTTGTAGAGAAATATGGAATGGGTGGATCGGTTTGGTCGAGAGAGGGTGTTTCCCGCCTCGGTATGGCGCCCTTTTTGGACAAGTTGGAGATGACTAAGCCTGTTGTGGCCCCAGTCAATCTGGCGGAGAATGAGGATGCTGAGCCCGATGGCTATGCGGTGAGTTTGGACTTGACCAACAACACCGGCAAGACCATTCACAAGCTCATGATGCGCGTGGATTACCTCAGTGAGGCAGACGGGACGATTCTGATGGAGCGTTATCCGCTTGTGGCCGAACGAAACCCCAAGGGGGATCCTCGCTCGGAGCTTGAGAAAACGCCTATCAAGGCCGGCGAGACGCGAACCTTCTACTACATGCGGTTGCCGCCTGGTTTCAATGAATACAATGAGGGACAAGAAGACGAGCGCTGGAATCGCGAGGTTCGTGTGACTCCGGTGATGGCTGTTCTTGGGAAATAGGTGCTCTTTTTTCTCTCGCTGATTGGATGTTCTCCACCGCCGCCGATTGCGGACTGTCCCTTAGTGACGCGTCCCGGGCCTGGAGAGGTCCAAATCGGTGTTCTGCACTGCGCAGAGGAGATTCCAGCGTATGCCGAGGGGCAGGTCGGGGATCTGCTTCTTGCGAATGAAGAGGTGTATGCCATTGTTCGCACCGATCCTGCCTCCAAGTATTTTCTGCATGTGGGGGGAGGAACGCTTGTCGATTTCGGATTGTGGGACGAACCGGAAGTGGTCGGTGAGTTGGTACCCGTTTTCTCGGGGGCTTGGGTGCGCTCCGGCGAGTTGGTGTGGGGACAGGATGGGTCTGTGGTCTGGGCGCGGGTGGAGGGTGTTGCGGAACCGATCGGGTTTTTAGGAGCGGATGCGTCGTTGGAGGCCAGTATAGAGTTTCGCCTATCCACCAGTGGGACGAAACTCGGGTTTTCAGGTAGTGACAGCGTCTTGTTTTTAGGGGAAGAGGGCGGCTTTCTTACCTCTTCCAATACGTGGGAAGAGGATGGGCAGCACCTTGAGATGGGAGAGCTACTGCTGGATTTGGGGGGTGCTGTCTGGATGGACGGCCGTGAGGTTGTCATTGATTTCTCCGCGCCATCCTCGGAGGAAGAACCAGGTTCAGATCTGGATCCGTCGGCCAATTGGAGGCCCGAAGGATTTGCACGGGTGGACTTCCAGACCCATGCGTACCCCTCGCGCGACAGCCGGGTAGATGCCCTTTCAGCGCAAAATGCGTCGGCCCAAAGTGGAGCAGCGCTGACGCTACTTACAGCCATTGATGAAGTCGTTGTCCTCAAAGAGAACGACGAATCTCCCAATCGTGTGCTCAGCGCATCTTTGGCAAAGACCCTGATGGAAGGGAGTGTGCTTTCGTGGCCGTGGGCACCAAAGAATCATCGCCCCGCGCATGGAGCAATCCCGTGGGAAGGCCTGGGTGCTTTAGATGTGCTCGCCCTCGCCAAAGCCGGAGATTCTCGAAGAGGGCTTGTGGATTTGGATTGGGTCAACGCTGCGGGGCCAATGGAGGATTGGAATCCGGTGCCTGAGTTGGTGTGGTTGGATGGACTCAGTGATTTTCATGAGATGCGGGCAAGGTGGAATTGGGGCGCGTCCCTGGGGTTTGCCGGTCCTGTGACTTGGGTTCCCGTAGCCACAGTCGAATTGCCGAGTTTGGCAGAACTAGAACGACCTTTGCTCCAGCAGCGATCCGTCGCAGGTAACGGACCGGTCTTGGATGTTGAGCGCTTAGTGGGTGAGGATTCTTCCTGGGATCAACTCACGGTGTCGGTTCAACTCGACCAAGCACAAAGCAATGTGATGCTCAGTGTGTGGTCTCCGAATCACTTGCTCGACGAGCGGGTGTTCTCTGAGGCCGCGGATGTCTTGGAGTGGGTGACGCAAGTGCCGTCGCATCTGGATGTGTGGGTGAGCTTTGAGGGAGATGGATGGGCTGTGAGTTCAGTGCGTTTAGCGAGTCGTCGTGCTGCTCCTGATTTGCAGGGCGGTCTCATGCGACGTACGGACGCAGTCTTTGACGGCGACGCCTTTTAGATAGTTGCCCACGACATGGAGGCCGGGGAACTTCTGGATGTGCGCTTGGAGTTGTTGGATGCGTTGCTGGTGACCCAAGCCGTATTGCGGGATGCCTAAAGAGCATTTCACCACGTGCTGTTTGCTCGGCATGGGACATTCCGGCACGAAGGATTGTAGGTCTTCTAAGGCAATCTGCTGGATGTCTTCATTGCGATGTGTGCAGATGTCGGGATGCTTGGTGCCGCCGACGATGCTGCGGAACAGGATGTGTCCTTGGGGCGCTAAGTCTGGAAAAATCTGCGAACTATAGAGCACGCCGAGGGAGTTTTTTTGTTCTCTGTGGGGAATCAATACTCCGAATCCAGCCGGCGGAGACCATGAATCTGCTGGCCAGATGTGGTGCACCACGGCGACCGGTGCAGTGGGAATACTCCGCAGCAGATCTGATGCCTCAGGAATAAGATTGTCTAAGAGTGCAGCGGTGCGGGCGGCCGGTGTGGCGAGGACAAGGGTGCGGGTTGAGTGGACGCCTTTTGCACTGTGGAGAAGCCACCCATCGTCGGTCTTTTCAATGCGTTCGATGGAATGGTTGAGGTGGAGTCGATTGCCAAGATGTTGGGCAATGCGCTCGGAGAGTTGACCCACGCCGCCTCGGAGGCTCATGAGTCGTGGGGCAGGGCCCGCTTTTTTCCGCTGATGCTTCAAGGCTTTGTAGAAGGATCCGTGTTCGTCCACCATTGCAGCGATCCTCGGAAAGGCTGCCTGCATAGAAAGCGCTTTGGGGTCTCCGGCCCACACACCTGTCACCATGGCTTCGGCGAGTAAACTTCCTGCTTTCCGTCCCAGTCGGTGGGTCAGAAAGTCGTGGACAGTTTGTTCTTGTGATGGGCATCCGACCAACGGCTCACAGAGGATCCGTATTTTGGTGAAGAAGCTCAACAGGGGAGATTTAAAGAGATGGGTGGGCTTGTGGGGTAGTGCAACGGCTTGGCCATTGTTGACCAAGTAGCGGGGCCCATCTGCGGCGAGAACGCGCTCTTGCTCCAGACCTAGCTGAGCGATGAGTTTGTCCATGCTCGCTTCATTGTTCAGAAAGCCATTCGCGCCGAGATTTCTGTAGATGGACTGATTGGGTTCGGTGCGAATCCAGCCGCCAGGCTTCTCTTTTGCCTCGAAAACAGCGAGTTCTTCTTCTGCATCCAGGAATGTCGCTAAGGACAGGCCGGATATCCCTGCGCCGATGATGGAAATACCCATGTTTGGGCCCTATCTCGTCAGCCAGATGCACCGCCATTCCAGGGCCGTCAAAAGAACACAAGTTTCGCCTCAAGGATTGCTTGTGGGCGCCGTAATGTTTCTCATGGCTATTTCGACCGGTTTTCGTCCCCGCTCCTCCGAAGAGCGCAATCAAATGCTCCATGTTTTAGCAAACGCACCTCGTGTTGTTGCGCTGACGGCTCCGGATGATGGATGGGCGGCGGCTTGTCTCAGGATTTCGGGCCGCGTGCCTGTGTGGGCAAATGACTCCGATCCCACGTCCTGTGAGCGCACATTGCGTAGACTCGGACTTCCGGGGCTTGGCCATGAGCAGCCGGGTGGAAGCCTGGGTCCCAACCAGGTCTTACGGCGACAGGCACCATCGGGTGCTGGCGTGTTGCCACCGGTCGATGGTCCACTGATTAGCGTGGTGATCTGCACGTACAATCGGGCCCGCATGCTCAAGGAAGCGATCGCGTCCGTCAAGAACCAGAACTGGCCTTGCGAGATCATTGTCGTCAATGACGGTTCCACAGATGAGACCGAAAGAGTCTTGGATGCCATGGACGATATTCAGGTTCTGCATCAAGCCAACAGCGGAAAGCCAACTGCTTTGAATGCGGGTCTATCTATTGCGCAGGGTGAAGCGGTTTTGGTGTTGGATGATGATGATTTGTTGATGCCTGGAGCATTGCACGTCTTGGGTCACAGCTTGTTTAGCAATCCTGCCTTGGTTGCTGTGTATGGTGATTCGGTCGTGTTCTCTCGCGATGGAGAAGATGAGCAATACGGCTATTGGCCAGCGATTCGCTATCCGGGATCGATGTGCAGCGCCTCGGTGTTGCAGCAAATTCCAGCGGCCACTGGCGCAACTCTGATTCGTATGAGCGCCCAGCAAAAAGCGGGCCTCTATGATGTGCGTTTGCAGCGCGGTGAGGACATGGACATGTTTCTTCGCTTGTCACAGATTGGCCCCATGGAGTGTGTGCCTCTCCCCACTTTTCTTCTGCGTGATCACGATGGCTTGCGTGGTAACAAAGGTGCGCGTTGGTCCAAGAAGACAACGGAAGAGAACCATGAAAAGTACATTCATTATGCGCAAGGTGTTTTCCGCGAACGTTGGTTGAGCTACCGCGACGATGCCAATCGGGCCGAGGGTTTTGGCTGGGCTTTGGGATTGTGGGAGCGTGGCCTCACGGTAGAGGCGCTAGAAGAAGTGCAACGATGGTCTGGACCCCATACCCCCTCGGAGGCATGGATTCGGAATCGACTGGGCTTGCCCTCGCAGATTGCAGAGCCCCGAGAAGCACTACTCATTGTCGATGATGGAGATGAGGGCTCTTTAGAGGCATGTTTGTTTCGGCATGCATCAAATCGGGCAATCTATGTGGATTTAGAAGTACCACGCGACCCGTTCGGAAAGATTCGCCTCCATTGGGACGGGACCTATGTGGCTCGTCAGTCTTTGAGTGAGCAGTGGATTGATCATGAAGGTCCCTTTGTGTTGAGAGTTGCTTCCGATCCGGGTTGGGAGCCACCAGCTTTCGACGATTTGTCGATGTTGCCAGATGTTCCTGCGATGGAAGCGGTTCGGGCGTATGCACATATTGTGGGATGGCCTGAGCCTTCTCCCATGCGTCCGGGACTGTCGACACCGTCTACACCCTTGTTGGGGGAGTTGAGGGCTTGCCGGGCACACAGTGATGCAGGTCATCATTTGCGAGCAATCGCCGCTTTACGAGAAGTTCTTCGGCTCCAGCCGGACTGGTTGGGTGCGTGGTGGTTGGCAGCGGAAGTTTTTGAACGAGCTGGGATGGCGGATCGAGCCGAGAGCTTTCGAAGCAGACTACTGAATCTGAAGCAGTTGCAGCAGGTCGCCTAAGAGGTGCTCGGGTTCGCGAAATGGTGATACACCCAGAGGGTGAATCTCCTGGGCAGAAGGTCGAGCCTTGAAATCGCGTATCGCCATTGAGACAGCTTTTCACCCGTCGCGCTCCCTGCGGCGTGGTTGGTTTATTTTGACCGAATCGCCGATTTTGCTCTGGCTTTTTGCGGCTGGGATTGTGCTTCTGGAGAACCTGGCATCCGGCTACCGAGATGACATCTCGGAAGCATTGTTCTTACGCTTAGAGCGGGCGTTGCCGATGGCTGAAGAACGATTTGCATGGCAAGCCTGGGATGTGCCGAGCATTCAAGCAGAGTTCGTCGCCTTTTTGGGTCCCTTCCTGCTCTTCTTGTTGTGGGTGCGTTGTTGGATCGACCTCCGTATGATTCGGGCGCATCGCGGCATTCTGGAAAAGGGCTTTCAGTCCACGGATTCAACGCTTCGTGGCGTGTGGTTTGGGTTGTTTCAGTATCGATTGCTCGCGTGGGGATTGGTGATCGGTAGCTTGATCCTAGCGTGTATTCCCGGTTTGTTGGTGTTGTGGTGGGGGATTGAAGCGTATTCACTGGTCCTGAGTGTTTTTGGATTGGCGCTGATGTTGATTTTTGGTCTGCCGATTTGGACCTATGTGAGCATGGGGGTCTATCTTGGAGATCGGCTCTTAATCTTTGAGGGGCACCGTCCGGTAGAGGCGCTTGAACTGTCTTGGGAATTGGCCTCGGGAAATCGTCTTCCGCTCCTTGTCTTTCGTTTGGTTTGTGCTGGATACAAGGCGCTTGGGATCCTTTTAGGACTGCTTTTTTGTGGGGTGGGTGTCTTGGTGACTTGGCCTGCTGCAAAAGCCGCAGCAGAGGCGGCGTTGAGCGAAGCATTGTTGGTTGCGCGCGGTGGAGATGTGTCCCCTGCGGGCTGGAAAATGCTGGTTACCCACGAGCAGTCCTACTGAAGCAAGACGGATCTATGGCGAACCCGTTATCCTATGGGGTAGTCTGGACCGCATATTGTGGAGGCGCCGTGCGCACGAATACCCTCATCTTTTTGGCTTTGTCTGTTCCGCTCTTTGCCTGTGGTGGCGGAGGAATCACAACCTACGACGATACTGGCGATGTCGTGACCATGGCGCCAAATATTATCGTGGGCGCCGAGTCGATTGATTTTGGCTTTGCGGATGACGTGGGTGTTCGTATTTCCACCAACCTGTCCATCCAGAATACGGGAACAGGACCGCTCAATGTCACGATGATTACTGCAGATGCACCCTTCTCAACAGGCCTTACTGCTCTCATCGTCAACCCAGGTGGTTCGACACAACTCAGCGTCTATTACGATCCCAGCGATTACGGTGCGGTGGAGTCGGCCCTGACCATTGAGAGTGACGACCCCGACGAGCCGACTGTAACAGTGACCCTGATAGGTGGCGTAGTGGCCGATGGCGATGGCGATGGTTTCGACCGTTTAGAAGCAGGTGGTGAGGACTGTGATGACTCGGATCCTGCAATCAATCCCGGAGCGGAAGAGGTTTTTTACGATGGCGTGGATCAGAACTGTGATGGTTTGAATGATTACGACCAAGATATGGACGGCTACGAGGCGGATTATTTCAATGCGGATCCCACGACTGGCGGCGGTGATTGCAACGATGTGATCGACTGGATTCACCCAGGCGCCACGGATGAGTGGTACGACGGCGTAGACTCAGATTGTGACGGCGCTTCAGATTGGGACGCTGATGGCGACGGTTATTCCTCGGCGGCCTTAGGCAAAGGTAGCGACTGCGATGACACCGATGGGGATGTCTATCCAGGCGCTGCAGAGCGTTTTAACGGTAGTTTGGATGACTGCGATGGCAGCATTGATAGAGACATGCAGGCTACCTCATCCGACCTCTACTACACCGGATCGGGTGATTATGAGGGCGTCGGAATGGGGCTCGCTATTGGTCATATCGACGGCGATGGGATTGCGGACTTGTTTGTGGGAGCGCCCTACTATGGAAGTAGCAGCAGTTCCTATGGCAAGGGTTCTGTGGCTGTGTTCCTGAGCGGCAACTCATATCCGGCCGATGGTTCGGAAATCTACGACGCCTGGAACAGCTTTGATGGACCATCGTCTAGCAGCGGCTTGGGCGCGAGCATGATTTACATGGATGCAGACAGTGCATCGACGAGCCAGGATCCTGCCGGAGCCTTGGCAATTGGTGCTCCTGGAGACAACAGCAATGCGGGTGCCATCTACGTGATCCCAGCGGATGAGTTGTATGGCTACGGCGACACCAATGACTCGGAGGTCATCGTCAAAGGTAGTACCTCATATGGCTATTATGTGGGCCGAGGTATCGTGCCGAATGCGGACCTCAATGGTGACGGTTCGGATGATTTGCTCTGGGAATATGCTTCCTCGTCAAATCAGTCCGCGACAAGTCGCATCGGCCTTCTCTACGGTGGTGTCGTCGGTACGATCAACCTATCGAGTGTGGATGCCAAATGGAGCACCAACACCAAGGTCAGCATGCCAGGATACGAGACCTTGTCCGAGGCCGGCGATCTCAATGGTGACGGCTATAGCGATTGGACCTTTGCAGATCCTCTCGGGGATACTGTCAAAGAGAATGGTGGTGATGTCTGGGTTCTTTGGGGTTCTTCCTCCGAATACAGCAACTCCGGAACAAGCTTCACATCTTCCGCAACCACCGTGGCTGGTGCAGGAAAGTATGAGTGGGGCGGCTACATGGTGGGCATCATTCCGGACCTCAACGGTGACGGGAAAGACGAGCTCGGCTGGTGGGTCAAAGAGTTTGGTGAGTTGCACATTCTCTCCGGTGCACAGGCTTCGTCAGGCGGTATCAGTGGCACTGATGACTCGATGGCAGTCTTGAGATTTTCTAGTTCCTCCACTCCCGGAAGAATTCGCTCCTTGGGTGATTGGGATGGAGATGGCAACCCGGAATGGGCCTATGTGGGGGATGGAGCATCCGGTTCTACCGCAGGCCGTATTTATGTCTTTCCGGGCGCTGGTCTGAGCGGCGAACTCGACGGAGAAGCTGCAGCACTGGGTACCTTCAAGGCCTCCAACGACGACTACAACGGTGATTTTGGGGAGGAAATGGTCAACGGTGACCTCGATGGCGATGGCACCATGGACTGGGTGGTCGGAGATCCCGCATGGGAAGGCGACCTCAATAATGACGGCACGGAAGACGAGTCGGCAGGTGCTGTCTTCTTGTTCTACAACGGTGGCTTGTAGTCGTTCGTCTTGCGGCCCAAGCCTCTGTTTACGCTAAGAAAAGCGTGGACTGAATATCTCTCCAAAAGAAGAGATACACGATTCCACCGAGGCTCAAAAAGGGTCCAAATGGGACTTGTGAGCGAAATCCTCTTCCCTGTGCGAGCATCAGAAATACACCGATCATCGTGCCTGTCACCGAGCCGATAAGGACAATCGGAAGCAGTGCTTGCCAACCTAAAAAGGCCCCAAGCATGCCGAGTAGCTTGACGTCGCCCATGCCCATCCCTTCTTCTCGTCGCACAAGCCAATAGACACCCATGATGGTCAAGAGGCTGGTGACTCCGGCAACTGCACCGATAATGGCGTCTGTTCCCGTAGGGACCACATCGATGTGGTGCCCACGTAGCTGCGGTAGAGCAAAGGCGAGTGCGATACCGAAAGGGATGGCGTAGATGCTGAATTGATCAGGAATAATCTTCCATCGGATATCGATGAGACTCAGTGCAACGAGCATGCCCAAGAAGAGAGTGTATGCAGCCCACATTGCGAGGCTGTAGGGTGTGAAGTGACCCAAATCGGGGATTATCTGTCGAAAGAGCAACAACGAAAGCAGCCCCATTAACAACTCGACCGTAGGGTAGAGGGCTGAGATCGAGGTCTTGCATGTACGGCAACGGGCTCTCAAGAATAGCCACGACAGCACAGGGATATTGTCCCAGGCTTTGATTGGCGTCAGACAGGATGGGCAGGCGGAGCCCGGTGATACCACCGAGCGGTCATGTGGCATTCGAGCGATGCAGACATTGAGAAAGGACCCGATACAAAGACCG
>Ga0163180_10001824_pt1 | contig 11999 bp, 8 predicted proteins | sample AtlANTMetagenome_2_FD_109647 | JGI IMG/M metagenome (GOLD analysis project Ga0163180, IMG submission 109647) | Marine eukaryotic phytoplankton communities from the Atlantic Ocean - Atlantic ANT 4 Metagenome | ecosystem: Environmental > Aquatic > Marine > Oceanic | place: North Atlantic Ocean...
GCCGAAGACTCTCTCGAAGTTCGTCTTCGACGACAGGGCAAATCGGAACATCGAGATGGCATCGAGTCGAGCGAGAATGCGATGCGCGATGATGTCCTCGGGCACCGCGGCGAACACCCCGTCCGTGTCGTCGCTCTCGTTTTTTTTGTCTCGGAAACGCACCATGTATGTGGAGAAGAAAAAGTCTTTCCTCGTCGTTGTTTCGCCTTCGCGCTGTAAACGTACGTCGCGCTCGCGGGTGAGACTATGAAGACAAGGGAGAGAAAAGAAGAGGGAAAAGGAAACGGGAAGAAAAGAGAGGAAGACAGAGAGAGGGTGCTCACATTTATCCCCTTTGCGTGGCGCGTCCTCGTCTCTTTGTGAACGAAGCATAAAAAACGCGCGAATACAACACTCCGTTCTGTGCAGCTGTCTATATGTACTGTGACTACAAAAATGTCTACCTAAACGAACGGGGTTTTTGCGCACCTCCGCTCTAACGCGTCCAACACGTTCTTCTTGAACTTCCCGTGGTGTAAGAAAGACACCGCGCGAGGGTGAAACTCCCCGGGCCGTTCGTATCTCAACGCTTCGACCAGAACGACGCCACAGAATCGGAAACAGTTCTTTTTGAACGTTTCTTGGACTTTGGAGCGGTCGATTTCGGAAAACGACGCGTATTCGTCCACGGTACATTCCGTGAACGGGTCGAGTTGGTCGTCTTTGATCCAGACGGTGAGGTATTGGGTGGAATCTTGGAGCTTGATTTTCGCGCGCCATTTGTTGCCACCTACGTCGTTGGATTTGAGCATGATGGATTCGACGCGGGTTATCCATACGAGCACACTGAACATGATCGTTCGTTTATCGTCGGGTTTGCCAACTTTATCTTTGCGGAGACGTTTGATACAGGAGATGTAGGACCAGAGACCGTTGGTGGCGTTCTTTTGAACCTCGACGGCGATGCGGAATTCCTCAGATTGCATGTATAGGTCTCGATTGGTGTTCGTGGTGGTTGCAGTCGTTGTCGCCGTGGTGGGCGTATCGCCGCCGGATATCCTGTTGTTGTTGTTGTTGTTGTTGTTGTTGTTGTTGTTGGTGTTGTTGTTGTGGTCATTTTGTGTTCCTTGCGTCTGTTCCTCGGATGAAGTGAGGATGACATGTTTTCGACGCGAACGTCTCTCTGGTACATCCTCTTTTTCTTTTTCTTTTTCTTCTTCTTCTTCTTCCTCCACGGTTTCCATTTGTTCATCAACCGTGACATCTTCTCGGTCCAAACTATCGTTGTCAGTGTGTATTTGCGTGTTTGGAATAATCTCCACTTCGTCCGGAGCGTCGTCGTCCAAATCCAATTCTATTATTGCATTGTTATTGTACCGTTGTTGTTTTGGTTGCTGTTGTTGATATTGTCGCGGCCGTGGCTGCTGTTGCTGTTGCCGAGGAGAGGAAGGTACTGGTGGTGCTTCGTTCGCTTGTCGATGTTGACGATGCTGATTCTGCGCACCACTCCTCCCCCACGCCGCCTTCTCGCACGCCGCTCTCTTATCGGCGCTTTCGCCGGTTAACTCCTCCGGCCTATTCGGTTCTCTCCATTTCTTCAGCATCCTCTGCCTTGCCGCTTCTAATCGCATCACCTGCCCGCCCAAGACTACAAGCCTCTCCTCGTCCACGTACAAGCACCCATTCACGATCTTAGGATCTATCAAGGCGACTTTACACCCCGCCTTCGTCTCCAAGGCATCCAACGCCGGCGTCGGCGAATACTCGTACACCACGTATCTGTGCTTCCCATCCGTCGCATTCATTTTCAAACACCTGGACAGCGGCACGTTCCTGTTGTTGTTGTTGTTGTTGTTATTGTTATTATTATTGTTCGTGGTGGTGCAGCTGCTTTCGTATCGACTGCTAAACGGTTTTCCGACGTCCGCCATTTCGTCTATTTGCACCACGAACCTGCCTTTCAGCGTCGTCTCGTGTCTCTCCCTCGTCATCAATTCGTCCGGCGACGGCATCGCGGTGATGGACCCGTGGCACGCGACGTTCACGTCCGCGAACATGAACTGATCGTACGCGAGGCGCAACAACGTCGCCTCCTTCTCCTCGTCCTTCTCCTCGTCGTCCAACGCCCCAGCGGTCTCTCGCAACACCGCGCGGATGCATCGCGTCGTCCACTCGAGCGACACGCGTAATCCGAGAAGCGATTCTAACGACGCGTGAAGCCGACGCGTCATCAAAGGCGTCGTCGCGTCGTCGTCGTCGTCGTCGTTTCCGGCGATGGTGTCGCGGCGCAGCATCGCAAAAGACGACTTTTGGCGGCGAAGAACACACACAGCTTTGCGCGGAGAAGTACAACAGAAGAGAGCGCTTTTCAGTGGCGATTTTTGAATCTCATTTTAAGTCGAAGAAGAGACTTTGAGCACTTAAAAAAAGGGAGGGAAGCGAAGGAGAACGGATGTCGACATAGTAGTCGTCGTCGTTCAGACGATGGTCTTCTCTACTGTTATTACACTTATTTTTTTACTCCTCCTCCTCCTCCTCTTTTTGTCGTCTCGCTTCTTTTGCCGCACATGATGATTCCATCGTCATCGTCGTTAGGAGACTTTTATTATTCCGCGTTCGTTCTCTTCGACCCAATCGTCATCATCATCATCATCGCCGTCTTCTTCTTTTCTCGCGTCCAATCCTCTTTGATGAAACGGTCCTTTCACTTGGAGCGTCGCCTCGTTCTCTTCGACCCAATCATCATCATCATCGCTTTCTTCTTTTTCTCTCGCGTCCAATCCTCTTTGATGAAACGGTCCTTTCACTTGGAGCGTCGCCTCGACGCAAAACACGTCGCCGACATCATCATCATCATCATCATCATCGCTCCTTCTTTTTGCCAAAAACCGCGCGTCAAATTCGCCGCTCGGCGCGAGTTCTGGAACCTTCGCGTCGTATTCCATGATCACGCGCGTCGTCGTTCCATTTCCTTTTTTTTTTCGTATCGGACATCCCGTCGTCGTCTCTCCGTTTTCGTCGTCGTTTTTGCGGACCGTTTCGCAGAGTTTCAACACGTCTCGATACACCGGCACCGATTGGTACCGAATGTCGACGTCGATGACGGCGGAATCTGGGACGCCGTCGTCGCTCGTCACGACCCCTCGCAAAACGAACGTCGCCGCGCCGCCCGGTCGCACCGGGTCGGGCGAGAGCTCGGCGGAGACGATCGACACGTCCGTCCCGTTTTGGCACGTCGTCCATTCGAACGGAGACTTTTTTCTCTCGAAGGATTTTGACGACGACGATGACACGACGCGAAAAAGAAGCAGAAGGAGAAGAGGAAGCAGACAACGGGGTGGTCGAGGCGCGACGACGACGAGTGGTGTCATCGTCTCTCTCTCTCTCTTTCGTTGGACACGTCTCTCGTGTCGATGTGCGCGCGAGAGACGAATGTGTGAAGCGAAATCCAATCGCGTTATCTCTTTCCCGGGAATCGCTTTTAAGCGCCATTTCTTTGAGTGAATACCTACCTCACCAAAAGCGATGATGATGCTGAGACGTCTTCTTCTTTCGACGACGTCTCGCAGCGTTGCGAGAAGAAGAAGAAGAAGAACGAGCGACGAGTCTCGCGATGACATCATCATCTGCCTCGAAAATCTCGTCGAAAGAAAAAGGAGGTCGTACTCAGTTCGCGACGCCGCGAGAGACGTCTACCACACGTCGCTCGACTGCGACCAATTCGATGTCTCTCGAGACCAATCCAAAACGCGCGCGAGACTCCTCGCGACGTGTTCGGCACTCGCGTCGATGTACATCGGGTACCACGCCGCACCACTCCTCGCGGAAGGAAGCATCAACTCAGCGATGTACATGGTGAACACGAGAAGAATTTCATGCGGAAGAGAGGCGTGTGGAGATTCGAATGGCTGCTTGAAAGCATTGGGGGCGGACACACGATGATGATGATGATGATGGTGGACAAATGCGTCGAGAAAGGCGCGATGGAAGCGCTGCTGAAAGTATGCGAAATAAAGGAGACAGAAACGGACGAAGACACGCGAGAAGGCGCGAAGAAAGTGCTGACGACGCTGGTGAAGACGGAGAGTGGAAGAAAACGCGTCGATGGAGATGTCCGTTTGCGGAAGCGAGTGAGGAGAGCGCTGGGGAAAGAGTATGAGTAGGGGAATTTTAGTGGCGGTGTACCGCCGCGTAAATATACATAGTTTTAGACATATAGCATTCATCCATCTATCTATCCATCTATCTATTTATTTATCTATCTATCTCTTGGGTTTGACTACGCGTGCGATTTCTGTGTTCTCGTTTTCTTGCGCTCGTTTTTCGCGTTTAAGTCTTCTATGCGTTCCTCGTACGTCTTCTCGGTCGAGCGATGCTTTAAGCTGACCGGTTCGCCTTTTGGTTCTCCAGCTGCCGTGCCGTAATAAGTCGAAGAGAGTAAACCTCTGGTAAATTCGCGGCTTCGCTTAAGTTCATCATCAACGCCGGTCCCTTTTACCACGTGCGCTCTTGCTCCGATTTCTTCCCACAAGCGCGCTTTTAATCGATGCATCCTCGCCGCCGCCAACGCGTGCATTTCCAAACCTTGCCGAGCGTCCTCTGAAACTCTTCTCTTGTCGGGATTTATGATTGAATCGTCGTACTTACATCCAACTAAAACGAGGGAATGCTCTGGTGCCATCGCATATAACGGTTTTCGCGGCATTTTCTTTAAATCAAGAAGCTCGTCGATAATGTCTGGCGTATCCGCTCGTAAACCGACTTGGAAAAGCACCGCCGCGATGCAACGCACCATGTGCCACAAAAAAGAGCTTCCTTCAATGATCAACACCCAATCAGTCTCGCGCAAAAATCGACCCGTAACCCGCTCAACACGTTTCTGTTCTATGCTGCAATCGTTTATGTGTCTCGTGTAATCGTGACAATCCTTCACGTTCATCTTGCAAAAATTCCTAAAATCGTGCGTGCCAATCAACTTCGCGCACGCCTCTCGCATCCTCTCCACGTCGAGAATGTCCTCCGATTCCGTATGCGCAGACCCATTTTCTCCGCACGCGAGGTGAACTCTGGTGAAATGATACTCGTATCGTCTACTCGTACAATCAAATCTCGAACTAAAGCCATCTGGCACCGCGTACCAACACAGCACTCTCACGTCGTCCGGCAACGCTCGATTGAGATTGCCGACGTAATCGATCTCCTCGTTCTCCTCGTCTCCATCCTCTCCATCTCCAACTTTACTTCTCACTTTCAAACTCACCACGTTCCCAAGCGAACTCACCCCTCGATCGGTCCTTCCACACCGGCTGTACTCCACCGACGGTTCTCCGAAAATCTCCTTCGATGGGTCCACCAACCGGCATTTTTTCAGCGCTTCGAACAAAGCGCCCTCGACGGTTCGAACGTTCGACACTTCCGCCCCTTGACTGGAGAACCCGCAATGCGCCGCGCCGCAGTACGCCACCTCCAGAGCAATCTTCCGGGTTTTATACGTCGAGAAATCGAACGCCCTTTTGGCTGCTGTTTTCTTCTTCTTCTTCTTCATCGTCTTCCGCGCGTCGTCGGGTGTCTTCTTCTTCTTCGTCTTTTCTTCTTCTTCCAATTCTTCTTCCAACTTTGCTTTCGTTTTTGTCGGTGCATTTCCCCTACTGCTCCCAAGAGACGCGCCCATGACGACGACAACGACGACGACGATGAATCCCTCCCCCCCTTGAAAAAAAACACGATTTTTGTTCGCCGCTCGACGAAAATAAAGCGCGCTCCAAACCTCCTCTCTCTCTCTCTCTCTGTCCTCTCGAGCGCCGCCAAAAACCGTTGTGTCACTCACGTATTCTTTTCTCGAGACTCCCAAACGGGATGAACAAAAAAACATACCTAGGTACCAAAACCCTAAATAGAAAAGAATGGCAAAAAAAAAATTAAAAAAAAAACAAAAAAAACAGACACAAAAAAAAGAAAAAAAGAAAGAGAGACTTGAGAGAGAGAGACACATGTCGTCTTCGTCTCTGCGCGCAGCACAACAACAACAACTCCTCTCTCCGAAGACGTCGGCGCTGCCGTGGGACGACGTGCTCGAGTACGACGTCGACGGCGTGTTAGCGCTCGCGGAGGAGTTTGAGGAAAAAAAAGCGACGACGATGATGTCGTCGTCGTTTAAAAAGAATGTCAAAGATTATGACGATGATTTATATTGGACGACGACGACGATGTTTCCGAAGCACAATCCAATCGACGATTTAGCGAAGAGCGTGGTGAGCTGCGACATACGAGCGGATCCGAACGCCTCGGACGCGGAGAACGTCGTTTTAATGACGCACTTGGCGAAGGTTTTGCAAGTGGCGTTCGAAAGGGCTTTGACGCGTTTGGAAACGACGACGACGACGACGAGTGATTATGACTTTGAACGTTTCGACGACAGAAAAGACGCGCTAGAGAGAGAGAACGAAGAATTGAAAGAGAAGTTGGACAGACAAAGGAAAGAATTTCGGAGTTTGTCGGAGGAGATGAGAGAGGTGGAGATAGAGTTCTCGAAGCGGATCGAGATGTTGGACGAGGAGAGAAATCGACTCCCCGATACGCCGAAGATGTTTCAGTTCGCCGCGAACGAAGACGACGAGGATACCGAGAACACCGCGTGCGAGGAACATTTTTTTAACACGCCGAGAAAAGAGAAGAGAGCAATTATGGACGCGAAGAAACAAGAGGAGGATTTATGCGAGAAACAAAAACAGGAGGAGGCGTTACGACGAGCAAACGATCGCGCGTTGGCGTTGGAGACGCAATCGGATGCGCTTTCGGATAATTTGGAGCAAAGCAGACGAGAAATTCGAAAATTGCAAAAGATGTTGGCGAAGGAAAGAGAGAAAAACGAAGAGATGGAAAGACGACAGATGGTGCTGAACGAAAGATTGTTGATGCAACCGTCCTCGAACACGTCTCTCGACGCAGCGGCATCACCATCCTCTCCAGCAAAGAAAGGAAGCGCGTATCGATTAGGTAGTAAAAGCAGAATGCCGCCACTGCATACGGTGGAGAAAACGAAACGCATTCTAGGATACGAAGATGATCAGAACGAAAAGGAAATAGCTCTCTCGAGAGGAGAAACATTAAACAGATGGGACGCTCGCGCGCAGTTCAAAATTGCCATGGACCAGTTGCGAAGAGACTTGTCGGTGAAGAGCGCGCAGCACGACGCGTGTTCCGCAAAATGCGAGGCGCAATCAAGAGTGCTTTCGAAAACCGTAAAGGAACGCGATGAACTGAAAGACGAAACGAAACGGCTGCAACGTTCACTCGAGAAATCTAAGCGCATTGAAGAAGAGACGATAGAACACATCCGACGCAACGCGGAGGAGAAAGAAGAGCGCGATAAACGATTGATGCGCGAAGCTGTATCTTCTTTGCGACAAAAAGTGCGCCAACTAGAACGCGAACGGGACGACTGTCGAGAGAATCTCTCCGAAACTACCCAATCGCTGGAAAAAATGAAGCAAAAAGCGAGTAAAGCCATGGAAAAGAACACGAGGTTACAAAAAGAAACGACTGATTTGAAATTTCAGATCGAAAAGCTTCAAGACCAGTTGCAACGCACGGTGGATTTGTACGAACACGAAACGTTGAAAATCGAGCTCGGCCGCGCTACCGAACGGGCCAAAAAACTTCAACTGGCTGTAGATAAAGAACAGAAATCGAACGCGGAAAAAGTAGAGAGTTTAGAACTCGATATCGAGAAATACGAAAAGCAGGTCGAGCTCTTGCAAAGAGAGAAACTAGACCTCTCCTCTCATCTCGCCGTCCGCGATAAGGAACTCGAATCGAGCAAATCGGAAACCAAACGAGTTCAAGAGGAACTCGAAACCGTCCAATCATCCGTGCAAACTAAAGAAGAAGGTTTCCTCGCGGCCGAAAGGCAACAACAGCTCGAAACGCTCGAAGTCGCCGAAACGCTTCTAAAATACGAACGCGAAAACAAAGCGCTTAAACGCGAGTTGGCGAGTTTGGATCCTAAGTTCTTCGAGGAAGTTTTCGAGGTCAAAGAGAGGTGTAAAAAACGAGGTTTGGTTTTGAAAAGGTACGAGACAAAGTTGAAAAGTTATTGCGAGACGCTCGGGTTCGCGTTCAAGAGAGAGGCGTGGGATTGAGCGTCGCGTCATCGAGGACGCCGCGAAAGAAAGGAGGAGGAGGACATTCTTCAAAGATTTTCCTCCTCCATTTTTTTTGTTTTTGTTCGGGAAAAAAAAACAAAAAAATTCCTTCGTATGTAGGTTTTCTCTCGTTACAAGATTGCGCTTCAACCACGCAAAGCGCGCGAGAAAGTCGCGACGACACCCAAAAATGGGCGCGTCGTCCTCCAAAGGACGACGACGACAGTGTTCCGTGTTTGACTTTTCTCGGGAAGAGCCGCCGTCTTTCGTCGACGCCATCGACAATCTGCCGAGCAACGACAGCTTCGACGACGCCGTCGGAACTTTAGGAATCTCAATACCTTCCCCGACGACCGATGACGACGACACTCCTGCACTCAAAAACTTTGGCGGTTCCGTTCGAGACGAGGACGACGACGACGACAACAACAGTGTCGTTCAAAAAGATGCGGACGAGGACAAGAAAAACAACAACACCAAGAAAAACAACAACAACAACAACACCAAGAAAACCTGGACGAATCCTCACAAACAAAACACGCCAGAATTCATCGAGTTCGAGTTGAAACAGTTACCGGTTGGAAAAATGCACCCGGATTTGGTGGAAAAAGCGGTCGAGATTGTCAAGAAATGGAAAAAAGATTTCCCTTTGTCGGTGTGGACGCGAACGGTGAAAGGCGATCGCGTGGCAAAGGAGTTTAACGAATCCGCGCCGGTTATCGCACGAATGATAAAGTTTGTGGACGAAGAGTTTGAGAAACCAGCGAACGAAGGCGAACGTATTACTATTGTTGATTTGTGCAGCGGTTTCGGATATCTCGGGATGTTCTTGAGCGAGATGTTGGACAAAAACAAGGTTAGGAAAATTTATTTAATCGATAAAGAGTGGCCGCAGTTTGGGTCGAAACCGAAGGAAAATCGCATGTCCAACGCACACATCGTCGGCATAGAAGACCAGGATAACGGCGAAGAAGGAGGAATTGGAAGCTGGACGCCGAAGTACTCTATACCGCTTTTGATTCGGAAAGTCGATTTGAAAGCCTACGACAACGTGCAATCGATGGCAATTCACGTGTTTGGAGAAACGCGACACTTAAAATCGCCGTTGGTTATTTTAGGCATCCACTTGTGTGGAACGTTAAGTTTTAAGGCTTGCGAAATGTTTAACGCCAACGCCAACGCGATTAAACTGATTTTGAAACCTTGCTGTCTTCCAAATTGGGCAATCGTGCATCAATACAGGGATTATCTAGACCCGCCGACGGATTATTTTGGTCCGTTTGGAAGTCAAAAGTTTTACGTGAAAACCAGAGACGTGTGTGCGAAAGGAAAATGGAAGAAAAACACTTGGATTGGTCCGCCGAGGCAAACGTTAGAGCCAAAGTTTAACTTATGGGCCGAATCGTTGTGTCGCTCGGTGGAAGAGGTTGGCGTGACCAAGAAGCTCGAACGCATAGAGGTTCAAGAAACAGGCGGATTCCAAAACACTTACATATTTGCAGACAGGTTAAAAAATGGTGATAGCAATACAATTGTTACGACAGATTGGTACAGAAATCGAAGACGATTCCCGACGTGGAACGGCGGCGAAGCCGGCGCGTGGAATCCCGACGGCCGAGGGAAAGGCACGCACTTCAAGAAGAAAATCAAAGAGTAGCAGTAGAAGGAGTATGATTAGTATATAATTATTAGTAGTAGTATCGCCCCGTCGCATAGCTTTGTAATAACAGCGCGCATCGGTAACAGATGGAGTCGCATTCAAATCTTCTTCGCGCGCTTCCTCGAATACTTCGTTCGTCCCTGGACGTTTTCAAAGGCACACGAAATCTCTTTTTCTCCACACCCACACGCAAGACCTTTTACATTTGAGCAGCGGCAGCAGCATGTCTTCTTCTCTTTTGCGAACCGTGGCAGACGACGCGTCCCTCGCGTCGCTCATCTCGACGACGTCAAACGTGGTCGTGCATTTTGGCGCGTCGTGGTGCGATCCGTGCAAAGCGATGAACGACATCATGGAAACTTTGGCGAGCGAATTCGCCGCTTCATCATCATCATCGGATTCGCAAAACCAACGGACGGTTTTCGCGTATTGCGACGCGGAAATTTTGGAAGATTCCGCGGAAACGTACGAGGTGACTTCGGTGCCAACATTTCTCGTCTTTCGGGAGGCGAAAGTGGTGAAGACGATCGAAGGCGCGGACGGTGGGCAGTTAGCGCAAGCGGTGAGTACGTATTGCTCTTCTTCTGTGAAGGGAAGCGAAGGTTCGAAGACGACGTCGGGAACGACGGTGATGAAAGCTACTTCTAATAAAGAGAAGGAGAACGTTAAACCGGATGGTGGTGGAAAAGAAACGGAAGAAGAGTTACAGAAACGATTAATACATTTAACGACGGTACAACCGGTTGTTTTATTCATGAAAGGGAATCGCGAGTCTCCTCAATGCGGATTCTCGAGAAAATCGAGCGAGGCATTGACAAACGCTGGAATAACGTACGGAACGTTCGATATTTTGTCCGACGAGAACGTTCGACAAGGTTTGAAAGTATTTTCCGATTGGCCGACGTATCCGCAGCTATATTTGAACGGTGAGTTGGCGGGAGGGAACGATATTATTTTAGAGATGGCGGCGGACGGGACATTGAAAACGGAGTGCGAACAAGCGATTGAAAAATGGACGAAAGCTAAAACGGAAAGGACTAATAAGAGGATCGAATCGATATTGGCGCAATCGAAAGATATTTTACTGTTCATGAAAGGGTCACCGAACGAACCCAAATGCGGGTTTAGCTCGAAAGTTGTCAACGCGTTGAACGAAACTGGCGAAGAGTACGATACGTTCGACATTTTAAAAGACGACGAGATTAGACAAGGGATGAAAGTCTATAGCGATTGGCCGACGTTCCCGCAGCTGTATTATAAGAAAGAGTTACTGGGTGGCTGCGATATCGTGTTAGAAATGGCCGCCGATGGGTCGTTGAAAGATGAGATCACGAAGTAATGAATAAAATACCTACGTACGTACGTACCAACACTTTTTGCTAAAATACTATTTTGACTACTTTTACTTATTTAGAATCTAACAACTCTCTCAACCCATCCTTATTCACGCTCATAAACTCCTTGTAATCTCCATTAAACCTTTGATACTTCGCTCCATCCCTCTCGTCGTCAAACTCACACATCTCGAACGTCATCGCGTCTTCGCGTTTCACCTTCGCGCCGAGGTCGCAGATATTGTCCGCGTTGTATAATCGCTCGCACGCGGACTGTATCAGAAATCTCTTCACGTTATCTATGTATGCAGCATCGCCTCCACAAGACGCTTCATCGACCATGACAGATTCGATGACCCCGGCCGTCGCGCAATCGGTCGAGATAATCGCAACCGCCAACAAAGTATCTTCGTTTCGCCGACGACCAAACGTGCACCCAATAACCGACGAATGCGCTCGAAGCATAATCTCCGCTTTCTTCCCGTCTGGCTTCTCTTCGTGAAATTCGCGCACAAAATCGACCACCTCCCGTTCTTTCCTCTTCCACATCTTTTCCTCTTCCCTCGTCGTCGGTTCGTTCCGCGCGAAGGGTCTTTTGACGATGGAAAACACGCGCTCGAACGTCGGCGATTTTGATGATGTCGATGATGTTGGTGTCGGTCCTTTTTTTTCTTCGTGTCGTCGTTGCATCGACGCCGCCAAAGTTTCGCCCCCGCGCGCGTTTTGGTGGTCCCTTCTTCTTCTTCTTCTTCTTCTTCTCAAACTGACGACGCACGCGACGCTTCTTCTCGTCGTCGTCGTCGTCGTCATCGTCCTCAACGTCTCATCATCATCGTCAAAACTTAAAGTGGTAATCGAGTGTCGTCTCGCACAAAACAATAA
>Ga0163180_10001826_pt1 | contig 11997 bp, 11 predicted proteins | sample AtlANTMetagenome_2_FD_109647 | JGI IMG/M metagenome (GOLD analysis project Ga0163180, IMG submission 109647) | Marine eukaryotic phytoplankton communities from the Atlantic Ocean - Atlantic ANT 4 Metagenome | ecosystem: Environmental > Aquatic > Marine > Oceanic | place: North Atlantic Ocean...
ATCTTCAATATCTTCAATATCTTCAATATTGTCTAAATAAGGTATAAATTCTGTATTAACTTTACATGTGATGTCATTAATTTTAATATTAAAAATTATTTGATTGTTTTGATGTAGTAAATCAACTTTATTGACTTTTATAATTGCACAAAACCAAAATAACCATGTGGAAATATCAGTGTATAATGAGTTGTGTTGTGCACATTGATGTGGGGATTGATGTGTTGTATTTGTGTCATTAATTATTGATTTATGTGCAAGTGCATGATTTGACAATATGTATAAAATTATTACGAAATGTTTGGCTGTGTGTATATTTTCTTCGTTATAATTGTTATTAAATTGACTGAACATTATATCTTGTAAAATAGTTGGGTATATAGTTTGATTTTGAAAGAAAAAATTTGCATCATTTAGTTTTTCTTCAAAATTGACAACATCTTGTAAGAATAAACCATTTGGAAAATTTGTGTCATGGTATTTAATATTTACGTAATATTGAATGTCTGGTAATGTAAAATCCATATCAATATTGATTTTAATTGATAATTAAATCATTTTTATTAAATAATATATATTTGATAAAAACTATATTTAAATAACTTCTTTCATATCTTGATCATCATAACCAAATCGCTCATACCATTTTTCACCAAAACAATGCACCATTACTTTTTCTTCATCTGTATCTAATAAGGTTGGATGCATGCCTGATTTAATGGCTTCCGAAATATTAGCGGCGGCTTCTTCTACTGGAGGTGGTAAATTAGAAGCATCAAAATTTTGTTCAACATTCATACCACTATGATTTTCATCATCATTAATAAAAGTTTCTGAATTATTTAGATATTTTTGACTTGATTCCATTTGATTCCAAATATTTTCTCCGATTTGTTCATATTGTTTTCTAACATTTGGAGGTAAAGATTCTTTTGCTTTTTTAATTTGTGGATTGCTAAATATATCAAATGGATTTGCATCTGCATCTTGATTTATATCTTGAGTGTTTATTTCAGCTTGTGCAGCATTTAATACATCAGATATACTATTTATGGATATAGTTTGATCATTTGTCAATTGATTTTCTGGGTTAAAAGACATTTTTAAATATAAAATTTATTTTTTAAATAATATGTTATTTAATATTAAATAACATAGAAAAATGAGTGAACAACAAAATAGTTCATTAAATTCTTCTGATGATAACCTGAACGAAGATACAGTAGAAGATGAAAATAATTTATCACAAGAATTACAACCTTTATTAAATAATTTTATTTCAAATATTGATCAGCATCAAAATAATTCGCAAAATTCTCCAGATGTAAATAATACTTTATATTTTAGATTTGTTAATAATAGAACACAACATTGGATAAATTTTGAAAATCAATTAATGCAAAATATCATAGAAGAACGTGAACTTGAAAGAGCGATGCTTGAAAGTCGAGAACTATATGATTCAATAGATGTGATTGAAAAAATTGATGCAAATAAATTAACGATTGAATCAAAAAAATATAGTACATTAAAAATTAAACACAAACGTAAACAATTATGTTTAATATGTCATGAAAAATTTAGTTGTAATCAACAAATTTATAATTTAATACCATGTAAACATATATTTCATAAATGTTGTCTTGATGAATGGGTTAAATATAAACCAGATTGTCCAATTTGTAGAAATAACTTAGAAATTATTTCAAACCAAGGAACAAATAATGATTAAATTTTATTTGTAAAATTTAATTATATAATAATTTATCTATTCAAAGAACTAATAGAATTCAGATTTCGTAACAAATTATTGACTACTAATTGACTTATATCTCGTGATGCTCTGTCATTAAAATTTGGGCCTGAATTTTGAACAGAGACTGCAATAATACCATTTTGTCCAGCTATTCTTGAAACTTGAGGATTTTCTTGATTTGTCTGAACTAACTCTATATCAGCATTTATAATTTCAGATGGATTCAAATTTAGAGCATTCAATGTTTCTTCATTTGTTTCTTCATTTGTTTCTTCATTTGTTTCTTCATTTGTTTCTTCATTTGTTTCTTCATTTGTTTCATTTGATCTTTCTTGTTCTAAATTTGTGGAATTTTGATTATTTCTATTGAGAAATGGTTGTAAGATAGTTGTAGAATTTTGTTGATTTAATGTATTGTTAACTTCTGATAAAGAATCAACTTGTGTAGGTGATTCTTCTGATGAACTTTCTGATAAATTTAATAAAGGTGTATCTGTATTATAATTAGGATTATCATAAGAATATTGATAATGATTATTTGTTGATACAAGTTCAATCTGGCATTCTCGTTGGTTTGCTATAAAACGATATATACCATTTTGCTTAATTAATTTATCAGCTAATATATCAGCAACCGAAGAAATATTAGCATGTTCTGATGAAATCGTAACAAAAGGTTTACCATCAATAGCAGCTTTGTATAATATAGGCAAAATTTGTTTATAAAATTCATTAGCTTTATATTCCCTCATATTTTTACATATATAAGAAAGATTTATATTATTTGGAATAGTTAATTCTTTATATTTTTCTTGGGATAGTTTTTCATGATGTTTATGTTTTTTTTTATATTCTTCAGATAATTCTGATAAAACCTCAATTAAACTCGTATTTACTGGTCTGGCCCACCATTCTTTCATAGTTTCATATCTACATATAGGACAACTAAAAATAGGTAATTGTGCCATTGTGGTACTATTGTTACGTTGTGTGTCATCATTCTTCACCATACATTCTTCGCATATATTATGACCACAAGGATATATCCTGGGTATCATCATCGTTTCTTGACATACTGGACATAAAAAATGATTGTCTTGATTAATATCTGTCATCAATTTGTAACTTATAATTATAAATTTAAATAAGATTTAAATTTATAATTTAATTTTAAATATTTAAAATTAAATCCCCTATTTGTAAAATATTATGTTTCATTTTATTACTAATTTATGGTACACGTATGGATGGTTTTTTTTATTAGCCGGTGCAATCGTTATATTATGTTTTTGTTGGATTTTTTCTGATAAAAAAGATTTAACTGGCACCTATAATATTTATGAACTCGTTCGTGAACCATCTAAAAAAAAACATTATTTCCCTCAATCTATTAGCAGTGGATTTGATAAAAATTATAGTAATGAGGTAAATTATTTAAATTCACCTCATAGTAGTCGTGATCCTTTCCGTAAAAGTTCCAGAATACCAACAGAAAGTAAAGGTGAAGCTATTTGTAGACAAACATTACAAAATATATTTAATGCACCTTTTCCAAAAGTTCGTCCTGATTTTTTATTTAATTCCGTAACAGGAGAAAATTTAGAATTTGATATGTATAACAAAGATTATAAATTAGCCGTAGAATATAACGGTCAACAACATTATAAATATAATTCTTTTATGCATGGTGGTTCTAAAGATAAATTTTACGCTCAACAATATCGTGATAATATGAAAAAAGAAATTTGTAAAAAATTAGGAATCCGTTTAATTGAAGTACCTTACACTGTCTCTCATCGTGATATACCACAATTTTTAATCGATAAATTAAAATCTTATGGTTATATTGAATAACTTGTAGTTATATTGAATAACTTATAATATGAAAATTTATTTCATAATAAAAAATGATTTTTTTGTAATTACTTTATTAATTACAAAAATGTCCTACAAAATTGTCATTATAGGTGACCCTCATTTTAAAACATCCAACATTAAAGATTGCGATGACTTTATCAAAAAAATTGTAGATACATGCAATTCCGAACAACCCAATCTCATTGTTATTCTAGGTGATGTATTACACGAACATGAACGTCTCCATACCATCCCTCTTAATAAATCTTACGAATTTATTAAAAAGATGTCCGACATTACTTTAACTTATATTCTTGTCGGTAATCATGACCTTATCAATAATCAACAATTTTTATCTACTAACCACTGGATGAACGCTTTGAAAGATTGGCCAAATATTCATATTGTAGATAAACCAACATTTTATCATTTAAATCCTAACACTTTTTTAACATTTTGTCCTTATGTACCTAACGGTCGTTTCATTGAAGCACTCAATACATCAGACACAGATTGGCAAAAAAGTTTACTTATTTTCGCACATCAAGAATTTAAAGGTTGTAAAATGGGTGCAATCGAATCAATTGACGGTGATACATGGTCAACTGATTATCCTCCTGTTATATCAGGACATATACATTCAAATCAAACTCTTACTGACTCGAATGTATATTATCCAGGTTCAGCAATGCAAAATGCATTTGGAGATCCAAATAATATTATCGCTATCATTGATTGGGATTTAGATTTAATAAATTCAACAACCAACACACAAACAACTGATATGAATTCAAACAATCAACAATTTAATAAATATAATTTAAGAGAAATTGATTTACATCTCCGAAAAAAAAAACTAATTTATATCGATATCGAAAATATTGATGAATTTCAAATACCTGAAACAGAAGATGATATTAAACTCACTGTAAATGGTACTTATGAAGAATTTAAAATTTTTAGAAAAAGTTCTAAATACCTTGATATCACTCGTGCAGGTATTCGTATTGTTCATAAAAATAAAAAAGTTAAAATACAAAAATCTGAAAATACTGAAGAAAATACTGAAGAAAATCATGATGAAAATATGGAAGATATTATAACTTTTGCACAAAATCAAGGTAATTTTGCTAATATTGTAGAAATGTTAGTTAATAATGAACATAACGCCAATGTTTTATCAGACTTTAATTATATTTTCAAAAATGGTCCAAAAGACGAAGAATCATTTTTATTATAATTTTTTTAATTATTTATTTAAATTTAAAAAAACTTATAAAATTTTATTTTTTTTTTAATTTAAATTATAAAAAAACTTTAAAAAAATTTTTAAAAAAAAAAATTTTTTTCTTTTTAAATAATAAAAAATGAAACGTACAACAAAATCACGTCGTAAAAGCCGTCGTAAAAGTCGAAAGGCTTCCAGCAAATGTGCTAACATGAATAAAAAAGTATGCAATGGTAAATCTAAAAAAGCTAGAGGTTGCGGATGGAGAAAAAATACCGGATGCGTAAAAGCTCGCAAATCTCGTAAATCTCGTAAATCTCGCAAATCTCGCGGTCGCAAATCTCGCAAATCACGTGGTCGCAGACGTTCTGGTCGTAAGAGCCGCAAATCACGTGGGCGCAAACGTTCTGGTCGCAAGAGTCGCAAGAGCCGCAAATCTCGCAAATCTCGCAAATCTCGCAAACCAGCTCGTAAGAGTCGCAAATCTCGCAAATCTCGCAAATCTCGCAAATCTCGCAGAGGTCGCAAATCTCGCAAATCTCGCAGAGGTCGCAAATCTCGCAGAGGTCGCAAATCTCGCAGAGGTCGCAAATCTCGCAGAAGCAGATTTAACGACGAAGATGATTCCGAATCAGAAGAATAAATTCTTAAATCTTAATTAAATTATCAAATATTTTTATCTAAAAATATTTAATGTTATTTAAAAACTAAATCAAATTATTTTTAGATAAAAATTTTTTATGTTAAAAAGATAAATATTTTTATTATTAATAATAAATGTCACAGAATGTTACATATATCGATGATCTTCTAGATTTAGATGATCCAAATCAAAGAGGTGCATTCAATAAAGTTGCTGCAAAAGAATCTATAAAAGTATTACCTCCTACCGGATTCATGGATAACTCTTCACAAAATATCGAGCATTTTAAAAATAATTCTATATATCAAAATGGTACGAATAATATTTTTGATGATTCACCTATAGAACATAATATGCCACCATCCATGCAACCCCCTATACAACACATGCAACCTAATATACCATCTATGCAACCCCCTATACAACACATGCAACCTAATATACCATCTATGCAACCTAATATACCATCTATGCAACCTAATATACCAAACATGCAACCAAGTATGCAACCACCTATGCAACCAAGTATGCCAATAAAACAGCAAATAAATAAATCAAGTGGATTAGATAATCCTGGAATGAAAGGAACACCAGGTAAACCAGATTTTAGTAAACCAAATCCAATTAAATCAAAGTTTGAAACAAATTTTCAACATAATGATTTTGTTAAAAAAGTACCAGAAAAAATGTCAAAATTTAAACCTGAACACTTTAAAGAAACTGCTGTAAATCCAAAAGGCTTTTTCAAAAAAATAATAAAACATAGACAAGAAAATTATCAAAATTCTCAACATACTTGTATGGACATTGCTGAACATATTGCTTTTTGTCCCATCTGTAGCAAAATATATAGAAAAAATGATGTACCTTTTATTGTTGTTATTGTCGTTTTAGCAATCTTAATCTTATTTTTAGGTAAACGTATTTTTGATTTACAAACTAAATAAATTTTTCAAATCACCACACAAAAATGAAATTTTGTATATTTTTTGAAAATATACAAAAATGTTTAATTACTCTTATAATATTTATGACATATATCTAATACCACTCATCTATTTCGGAACTAATATTTTCTTCAAAAACATTGTTCCTTTTATCCTAAAACTAATATTCTTATTCTCTTTCATCATCATCAAATTATCAAACTTTAACAACATTTTTCATAATCTGATGGTACGATTATCAAGATATCGCGTCATTAATGATAGACAAGATACTGAACCTTATCTACTCCGTTATTATCTATTTATCAAAGATCGTGATTACTTTCCTTTTAACTTTTTTTTGCATAAATTTTTAAAATCAGATCCCGACGATCTTCATGATCATCCTTGGCCATTCATTACTATTATTCTGTATGGTGGTTATTGGGAACATACTATTGATGGACGAAAAACTTGGTGGGGTGCAGGAACATTCCGATACGCGAGTTCAGAAACTTTTCATCGAGTTGAACTTGATCCAAACTATCCAGATGTTTGGACACTTTTTATTCCAGGACCAAAACAACGCGAATGGGGATTCAAAACTGAAAAAGGTTGGATTCATAATACAAAATATTTAATTGAAAAATCCACAAAATAAAATATCAAAAATAAAATTAAATAATTTTATTTTTCCGTTACATAATTCTTTTTTTAAATTTTAATAAAAATTTAAAAAAAAACTTTTTTTTCTTTTATATAATAAATATAAAAATGGTACAAAACAATAATTGTAGTAAGTCTTCATTGAGAAAATGTGGTAATGAGACATCTTCGGCTGGTTGTCATGTTGTAAATAAAAAATGCGTTAGCAGACGTTCGAAATCTAAATCCAAATCTAGAGTTACCGGTAGTTGCTCTGATTTCGACGGTAGCAAAATGGGAAACGAAGCTTCTTGCCAAGGTGCAAAAGATTTAAAAACTTTACGTGGCTGCAAATGGCACCCAAGTAAAAAACACCCTAGTAAAGGTCGTCTTGGTAAATGCAAGGTCCAACCCAAAAAACGTGTCGTAAAAACAAGATCAGGCAGTGTTGCAGATCCTTGCAGTGGTAGTAAAAAAAGCGACTGTAACAGTCCTTGTCAATGGTATTCTAAAACAAAAAAACGTAATCGTAAATGCAGATTACCTTTAAAAAATAAAGATTCTGCGGTCTTCAAAAAATCATATCCAATCTACTTTGATAAAGAGTCTGGTGCACAAGCTGTAGATGGTTGTTCTTTAGCCACTGCTGGATATTTAACAAATCGTGAACAAATGCAAGCTTGTTTAAATCATGGTACCGCTATTCCAGATAGCATGCCTGGTTACAAACAATTAAATAAACTTGGTGGTACATGCAGTTGGAGCAATGGAGCTTGTCGTGAAAGACCTGAAGTAAACGATATTATGCGTGATGCTGAATATGAGGCTAAATCAGGCTCAGGACTTTCTGCCGATTTAATAGCAGAACGTACAAAAATTGGTGATGAATTAAAAACAAAAAGAGCTGAAAAATATCAAAAAGCCATACAAAAATTGGGTGAAAAAAGACAAAAGGATAAACTAAAACTTGCGGCAATGTTAGACAAGAAGAACGCCAGTGCCAAAGAATTAGTCAGACTTCGCGAATCCTTAGGTCCTGTAGAATTCGATAAAATTTTAGACCTTGGCCCTAAACAATCCCGCTTAAACGCGACCAGAGCAGCTGTTGCAGATACCGCACAAAGAGAAGCTGATGCAAGAGCTGCTGTACGCGCGCGAGCTATCGGACTCCAAATAAAGGCGGCTAAGGGAGTGTCATCTGATGATTCAGTAATAACTCTTCCAGCTGGTAGTGAGGATGCTGGTTCACTTCAAAAATCTGAATCTCAGTCGTTTAATTCAGGACGTCGTTATGGTGCTAATTCTCGCAAAGGTCGCAAGAGCCGTGGTCGCAAATCTCGCAAAGGTCGTAAGAGCCGCCGCGGTCGCAAGAGCCGTGGTCGCAAATCAGCTCGCAAATCTCGTAAGAGCCGCCGTGGTCGCAAGAGCCGTGGTCGCAAGAGCCGTGGTCGCAAATCAGCTCGTAAATCTCGCAAATCAGCTCGTAAATCTCGCAAATCTCGCAAATCACGCAAACCAGCTCGTAAGAGTCGCAAATCACGCAAATCACGCAAATCACGCAAATCACGCAAATCAGCTCGTAAATCACGCAAATCTGGCGCGAAGCGCTCCCGTAAATCACGTAAGAGTCGTCGTGGTCGCAAACAAGGATTTGATCAAGAATGAAGAAAAAGTTTTTTTGGTTCTTGACAATAAATGATAATTGTCAAAACATTAAATATAGATTATATCGTGATAAGTTAACAAGTTAACAATAGTGTCAAAGATATAAATGATGAATATTTTTGAAATTTTATGAAAATATTTTGAAAAAATTTATTAATTATTTTTTATAAAAATAATTAGTTAAATAAAAAGAAATGGTAACATTAGATTGGTCAACAATATTGTATAAAAATCCATGCCCAACAACATTAAGTTTTAATGGATCGATTCTTACAGACAATAGATTTAAAAATTATAAATCATTATATTCTGCTGAACATATGGTGATGTTAAATGGTTTTGAGAATTTTCAAATAACCAGCACAGTATATGATTCAACAAATCCATGGACATACGCAGTAGCAAATAGTCAAGAAGATTTTGCAACACATCTTTTAAGAAAAGAGAATTTTGCGAATGGTACGGTACGTATCATAAAACCTGGATATTATAAATTAATGGATGATATTACATTTTCACCAAATGAACATGTAGATGATACATTGATGCCAACAAATCAACAAATCACAGCCGGTGATTATCCAACGGTCAAGACAACACCATCAGGATACTATCATATGGGATTTTTTGCAGCAATTACTGTAGAATGTGCGAATGTTGTATTAGATTTAAATGGACACGTAGTTAGACAATCAGAATTACATCGTTTACAACAAAGATTTTTTGCATGTATTGAAACTGCTTCTGCACCATTTATTCCAAATGCAGGTCCTAGTGAATTTGGACAGGTGTTTTCGGCAGCTGAAAACTTGTATATATGTAACGGAAGTTTAAAAACCTCATCGCATCATTCTATTCATGGAAATAATAATAAGAATGTGGTGATTGAAAATTTAACATTAGCAAATTTTGAAGTGGGAGGAATACAACTTAATGGAGGAAGTAATGTATTGGTTCGTAATATTAATGTGTGTAATGGTTCTAACGATATTGTCGTAAAGGCAACATATTCACAAGGTAGATTTTTAATGAGATTTTTAGAACAAATTAAAAATGAGAATTCTAATTATAATATTACGTTTAGTCAAAAGAATGGTGGAGGAAAAAATATTGGACAGATTATTACTAATTTGAAAAACGCAATGAATCAAGTAGTTGCTGATGTAAAGGCAAAACGTGTACCATCAAATGAATTATTTGTAAGAGAAAGCAGATTATTAGATGGTAATAAATACGGGATGGTATTTGCGCAAAAAGGACCGGTAGTAGGACCTTTTGCTCAATCAAGACACCCAGATAAAATGAATGAAGGTTTAGTATTACATGATCTCAAAATATTGAATCTTGAAACAAATAGTATGGAAGTATTAGCTATATCTTCTGATGATCATAACTCAGAAGCTGCGTATGGAGGTGCAAGACAATCTGATGCTGTAGGTGGTATATTTAGAATTAGAGATGTTGTTACTGAAGATGGTAAATACAAATCTGATCCTTTAGCAGATGCTCAATTAATTGTTGCAAAATATGGTTTAGAACAAGGTGCACCATTAGGTAAGACTGGAATAACACAAGATACGGTTGATTGGGCGACTGGGCAATCTGGAAAAACAGTTGATCAATTGATTGATGGGGTATCAAGATGTTATATTGGATTAGGAGATTCAATGGGTCATGCAATGAAAGGGGATATAGGTTTGTTTATCCAAGGAGCTCTTAATGTAAAGACACATTGTATTGAAATAGCTGGTATGCATAATCATACAACAATTGGTGCTCAATACGTAGATTTTAATGGATATCCAGATAATAATGAAGGTAAAACGTATAAAGGTTCTGCTTCAACCGGTATAGCGTTGGTTGCATCTCATAATGTAAATTTAAATAAAACCACAATATCAAATATATGTTCTGATGTTGGAGAAGCGCAAGGAATAAAATGTTTAAATCAAAACCAGAATGTACAGATTAGTGATTATGATATAAATTCGGTTAAATGTGGTTTAACTTCTATGGAGGGATTAAGTCCAAATCCAATGGTAAATTGTGATTGTATAGGTATTTCTCCAGAATGTTTTGATGAAATATCATTGATTAATTAAGAAAATATTTACATAAAATATTTAATAAAATAGAATTATTTTATTAAATGGAAATATTATGCAATGATATTGATTGTTATTCTACACAAAAAACACCATTAATATTTATTTCAAATAATTATTATCAATGGGGTGTAATTATGACATGTAAAATAGAAAAAAAAACTAATAATAAACATTTAAAATTTTTTACAATATCATTAGAAAATCCTGCTATGATTATTTATGAAAATTATATTATAAATATAACTTGTTTAACCGAAGAATTAAACACATTAACTGATGAATCAATCAAATCAACAGACAATTTAAATAGTTTACCAAAATTTGTTAAAATTATTGTAAAAAATCTTAACATGATTAATTCACAAATAGTTACAAATGATATTTTAAGGAAAAGAACAATTAATGATAATAAAAATATATGGGAAAAAATTAATGGATGTAATATATTTAATCTCTCTAATAATCCAGAACTTGAAATAAATTTAGGCAATTTATCAATAATATTTGATTTTGGTATTTTTGAGTTCTTATAAAAATGATTATTTTTTTACAATTTTTACATATTTATAAGTTTACTTTTTATGGAAAATTCGAACACACAACACACCGCATTTCAGTTAATTAATGAAGATTCTGCAAAATCTTTGGAAATATTGAGACAAAAACAAAATCCTTGGACAAAATCTCAAACAAACTCCATGGCTCAATCCAAAAAACCAGTACGTAAAATTTCTCACAAAAATGACCTCTTTTTAACTCTCGACAGACAAGTAAGAGCAGCAATTATTGTCAGATACAAACAATTGACAGAATTGACAGAATTACCATCTTTGATGCATGGTATTGGACTCATTATCAGATATATGGAATCCCGAAAAATTGATATTGTTAATTCGGGCGTTCAAATTACCTTTGTTGGTAATGTTACTAAAGCACGGTCGAGTACGTTTCATTATAAGTGTTTTATTGAACCAACAATTTATAAGAATAAATTGAAACCGGAAAGAGATGTGAATAAGATGCAAGAAAGATATGATTCTGATTATATTGGCAACAAGATCTTTGAAATTTTCAAGCATAATAAAATGATTGATGATAAAATCAGCATTGCTGCGGATGATAAGGTAACACAGTTGGATTCGATTTTGTTGTATGGTGAACCAAAAGAA
>Ga0163180_10001828_pt1 | contig 11994 bp, 9 predicted proteins | sample AtlANTMetagenome_2_FD_109647 | JGI IMG/M metagenome (GOLD analysis project Ga0163180, IMG submission 109647) | Marine eukaryotic phytoplankton communities from the Atlantic Ocean - Atlantic ANT 4 Metagenome | ecosystem: Environmental > Aquatic > Marine > Oceanic | place: North Atlantic Ocean...
GGAAGGCCGGGAGCACCTGGATGTCTTGGAGCGGGACATTACAAAGCTGGAGGACGTTCAGAAGCCCTTTCCGCGACTGTCTTATGACGAGGCTTGTGCTCAGCTTGAAGAGTTGGGCGAGCCGGTTGCTCCAGAAGATGATTTTGGCTCCCCCCATGAGACCAAGCTCACCGAACAATATGATCGCCCCATCATGGTCCATCGGTTTCCTACGGCCATCAAAGCCTTCTATATGAAGGCGGATCCCCTCAACGCGCTGCGTGCTCTGGGCGTGGATGTACTGGCGCCTGAAGGCTACGGTGAGATTATTGGTGGGGGCCAGCGTGAGGACGATATTGAGGTGCTCTTGCAGCGACTTCGTGAGCATGACCTCCCTCAGGAACATTTCGAGTGGTTTCTCGATTTGAGACGATATGGGACTTGTCCCCACGGTGGTTTTGGCTTGGGCTTGGAGCGGTTGGTGACATGGATTTGTGGTATTCGGCACGTTCGCGAGACCATTCCCTTTCCACGGACGATTGATCGGCTCGAACCTTGAAGGATCCGAAAGCATTTCTCAGGCCCACGTCATCCAGGGAGCTTGCTTCCTGTGTGTCGGGTGAGCACCATGGTCCCGAGCAGGAGATTCATGGAGTCGCGGTGCCGGAGTCAGCCGGTCCCACGCAGATTGCTTTTGTCGAGCGCTTTGTGGAGAGTTCAGCGGGGTGCTTGATTTGTTCTGAACGAATCCCCGATCGCACGTGCATTGTTGTGGAGGATCCGAAGGCAGCGTTTATCCGGCTCCTAAATGCTTTCCTGGAAGAAGAGGATGCCGAGCCAGGAGTGCACTCGACTGCGGCAGTAGAGGGGGAGGTCGGTCCCGGATGCCTGGTAGGGCCTCATGCGGTGATTGGTGTAGGGGCTCGGATAGGCAGCCATGTGGTGGTGCATGCAGGTGCTGTGGTGGGTCCAGGCTGTGTGGTGGGTGACCACAGCGTACTGTTTCCTCGGGTTGTGCTGTATCCAGGCGTGGTGGTTGGGAAGCGATGCCGTATTCATGCTGGCGCTGTCTTGGGGGCGGATGGTTTTTCTTTTCACCAGACGCCTACGGGGGGGCTGAAGGTTCCTCAGATTGGGAGGGTGGTGATCGGGGACGATGTAGAGATCGGAGCGAACACCTGCGTGGATCGGGCGTTTCTTGAAGACACTCGCATTGGGGCAGGCTCTAAGTTCGACAACCTGGTCCAAGTAGGTCACAACACCCAAATTGGCAGGGATTGCTTGGTAGCGGCACAGACAGGCCTTTCGGGTTCGGTCCAGGTGGGGGATGGTGTGATGTTGGGCGGTCAGGTGGGGGTGAGGGACCATGTGAGCATTGGGCCAGGCGCCAGTGTGGGGGCTGGATCTGCTGTGGCTTGGAGCCTGGAGGGGGGGGGCGCGTATTTTGGACGGCCCGCGCAAGCGCTGGCGCTTGGAAGAAGGGCTTTTTTATTGGGCAGTCGCCTGCCGGAGATCTGGAAGGCGCTTCTGCGTCTTGAGAAGCGTTTAGATAAACAGGAGACTTGATGTATTGGTCGAAATTTGGTGCTTTGGTACTCGCTCTAGGGGTTTCCGGTTCAGCTTGGGGCTCGGCAGACCAGTGGGAAGAAACCCTGGAGAGGGTGGTGCCCGCGGTGGTCTCACTTCAGGTTTCTTCCACTCGTGCATTTGATACCGAGAGTGCCTCTTCCTCTCAAGGAACCGGGTTTGTAGTAGACGCAGAAAACGGCATTCTGCTCACGAACCGACACATGGTGGAGCCGGGGCCTGTGGTGTCTCAAGCGATCTTTCAGAACCACGAAGAAGTCCCCGTTCAGGCGCTTTATCGTGACCCTGTGCATGATTTCGGCTTCTATCGATTCGACCCGGAGGATGTTCGTTTTCTTGAACTGACCGAGTTGGATTTGGTGCCGGAAGCCGCCAAGGTCGGGGTTGAAATACGGGTCATTGGAAACGACGCGGGGGAGAAGATCTCCATTCTCAGTGGCACCTTGGCGCGTCTTGATCGCGCAGCACCTCGCTATGGGGGGAATGGATACAACGACTTCAACACCTTTTATTACCAGGCTGCCTCGAGTACTTCCGGTGGCTCTTCTGGCTCGCCAGTGGTGGATGTGGCGGGGCGCGTTCTTGCTTTGAACGCGGGCGGAAGCATGGGAGCGGCTTCCAGCTTCTATTTGCCTCTGCAGCGGGTGGTCCGGGCGTTGGATCTGATTCGCTCGGGTGAGCCGGTGCCCAGGGGAACCCTTCGGACTGTCTTTCATTACACCGCCTTTGACGAGCTCCGACGGCTGGGCCTGTCAGATGAAACAGAAGCAACGGTGCGACAGGCTTTCCCCGATGGGACAGGCATGCAGGTGGTTCGTCAGGTGGTGCCTGGAGGGTCTGCGGAGGGGGCGTTGTTGCCTGGTGATGTGCTTGTTCGTGTGGGCGGTGAGCTGGTCACCGGTTTTCTTCCCTTGGAAGCAAAGCTTGATGACTCGGTGGGTGAGACCATTGCCGTAGAGGTCGAGCGGGGTGGAGAGTCCATTTCTCTGCAACTCAAAGTCGAAGATCTGCACGCCATCACGCCGGATGAGTTTATGGAATTTGGCGGAGGGATCGTGCACGAACTCTCCTACCAGCAGGCTCGAAACCACGTGGTGCCTGTCAAGGGGCTCTATGTGGCAACACCCGGTTTCACCCTTGGGGCGGCTGGGGTGCCAGACGGAGCGCTCCTTCGGGAGGTCGACGGACAGCCAGTGACGACACTGGATGATTTTTGGGAAGCCCTTGTTGGAAAAGCACATGGTGACCGGGTTCCTTTGCGCTATGCATCGATCCGTTTTCCTCGCCGGGAGCAGGTCACGGTGTTGGAGATGGACCGGCTCTGGTTTGAGCTGCGTCGGTGTGCCCGGAATGACACCACAGGGCTCTGGCCTTGTATCGATGCGCCCGCTGCACCAGAAGCTGCGCCCATTGAGCCTGCAACGACGACCTTTGCACGGCATGGCCAGCGTGCTCAGCGTGCCTTGGAGCGGTCTCTTGTGGTGGTGGAATTCGACATTCCGTATCGAACAGAGGGGGTTTGGGGTTCTCACTTTCGCGGTGCGGGATTGGTTGTGGACGCTGACAAAGGCCTGGTTGTTGTGGACCGAGACACCGTTCCGATTCCTCTTGGGAATCTCTCCGTTACCTTTGGTGGCTCCGTAAAGGTGCCGGGGAAGGTTGAGTTCGTGCATCCTGTGCACGACTTCTCGGTCATTTCGTACGATCCGCGGCTGTTAGGAGACACCAGGGTCGAGTCTGCGCAGCTCCGCAAGACAGACGTAGAGCCGGGAGACACCATCTGGCAGGTGGGCATTACGGGGCATCACCGAATTGTGTCGCGGCGCACTCGGGTCTCTCGGGTAGATCCACTGTTTCTGCCTTTGCCGTCTCCCCCTCAGTTTCGGGAGACCAATCTGGAGGTTGTGGATACCGAGGAGGCAGCCTCTTCGATAGGTGGCGCACTTGTGGACCGAAAGGGACGGGTTGTGGCGCTTTGGGCTTCCTTTGCCACGAAAGAAGAAGGTGAGCGGACCGCATTCTTCCGGGGCATACCCGTGGAGTACATCCAGAGCATTGTGGAGCCCCTGCGTCGGGGAGAACAAACGGTCTACCGGAGCCTTGGGGTGGAGCTGGGTACGGTTTCCCTTGCGGATGCTCGTGAGATCGGACTTTCTGAGCATCGTGCCGCCCAGATTGAAGCGGTCAGTGAGCGGAATCGACAGGCTTTGGTGATTACTCGAATCACTGCTGGGACTGCGGCGGATGATCTCCTGGAGGAAGGCGATCTCGTTCTTGCTGTGAACTCCGAGCTGGTGACGCGGTTTCCAGAGGTGGAGAGGGCCTCTCAGGCGCCGGTTGCCCAGGTGACCCTGCTGCGCGATGGCCAGGAGCTGGAAATAGAGGTCGCTACAGACTCACTCTATGGTACCGGCATCAGCCGGGTTGCTCTCTGGTCTGGGGTGCTTGTGCATGAGCCGCACTATGAGCTGGCGTCCCAGCGAGGCTTGAATGCCAACGGGGTTTATGTCGCCTACTACTGGTATGGCTCTCCTGCTGCGCGATCCAAGCTGCGGGCTACGCGCAGGATTGTAGAGGTGGATGGGGTGGCTACACCCGATCTCGACAGCTTCCTGGCGCAAGTTGGCAAGGCCTCTGGCACGGTTCGATTGACCACATTGGATCTGGACGACCAGGTTCGTGTGGTGACCCTGGTGTTGGACCCTGTGTACTGGCCTACCCGGGTTTTTGCCTTCGAAAAAGGCACGTGGTCGGGGACATCTTCCGAGTCAAATTAGTCCCCTTGTAGAGGCGGCTCGCTGCCGGTTCGGATGCGTTCCAGGTTGGAGCGGTGTCGCACCACGAGCACGCCTAAGACAAGAAGACTGAGCAGCAAGTGCTCGGCAGCCAGTAGTGCGCAGAGCGACGGCAGGGCCACAGCAGCGGTGAGGGAGGCTACAGACGCGCGCCGGGTTCCCCAGAATATCCCTGCCCATATGCCAAGGCTCAGCAGCAAAACCAGCGGGGCTATCCCAAGAAATACCCCGGCGGTGGTGGCCACACCTTTTCCACCCTGAAAGTCCAGAAACACGGACCAGCAATGACCGACTATTGCGAGAAAACCACAGACTGACACCCAGCCACTTCCCTCGAATATGGCGTGGGCCATCACCACCACCACCATCCCTTTGGCTGCATCCAGCGCTAGGGTTGCTCCTCCGAGCTTCCAGCCCACCAGGCGGGCTACATTTGTAGCGCCAATGTTCGCGCTACCTTCTTTTCGGGGGTCGATTCCCCCGAAAAGCGTACATAGGATAAGCCCAAAGGGTATCGAACCGATCCCGAATGCCAACAGAAGTGTGAAGAGCTTGAGGAACAACGAGACTCCAGGCTACGACAAGCGTACCCTTACTTCTGTGTTTGGAGCAGCCATGCCGCGTTTCTTCTCTTTCTTGTTTCTTTTCCTGACCCTGGCTTGCAGTGGAAAGGACAGCGTCGATGACACGCAGTCTCCCCCAGGTGATGACACGTCTGCTCCCGATCTGGATGGCGATGGCGTTCCCGACTCAGAGGATTGTGATCCGGAAGATCCCTATACCTATCCAGGCGCGAATGACATTCCCTACGATGGCGTGGACAACGACTGTGCTGGAGATGGAGATCTGACGGATTTTGATGGGGATGGCTACGACTCGGTTCAGGTGGAGGGAGGGACCGATTGCAACGACGGAAATCCCACTATTTTCCCGGGTGCTGCGGAGGTTTGCTACGACGGAATTGACCAGGACTGTGCGGGGGATGAAGACTCCGATGACTGTGATGGCGATGGTTATGACCGGTTCTCGGATTGCAACGACGAAGATCCAACGATCAGTCCCGGCGTGGAAGAAGTCTGGTACGACGGCGTTGATCAGGACTGTTCTGGCCCCAACGACTCAGACTATGACGCGGATGATGATGGGTTGGACCACAGCGATTTCGGCGGTGGTGATTGCGATGATGCGGATGCCACTGTCGGTCAGGGTGAAGCCGAGAAGTGGGATGGCATCGATGGCGACTGTGATGGCGAAATTGACAAGATGGATGAGCGGGACATGGACCTGGATTGGTGGGGGAACGTGTCTGATAATCAAGGTGCGCTGGGACTGTCTGCGACGTTCATGAGCGACCTGGATGGGGACGGCAGCCGCACGCTTGTGCTGGGAAGCAACGGGGGCTGGCCAGTGGAAATTGAGAACTTGGACCAGTTCTCTACAGGTGTGTACCTGGTGGATGTGGCGGATGGGGCTGGGGATGTCACGAGCGTTTCCTATGCGCATGTGCCTGCCAATAGTGCGGATGGAACGGGCTGGGATCTTGCCAGCCTGGGAGATGTGGACGGGGATGGATTTGATGAGCTCGTAATTGGCGCACCCACCACCTCCAGTGGCGGAGAAGTACATGTTGTGCTGGGATCCGCTCTTGCTGTCGGAGGCGAAGTGAACAGTGTGCATGCGACGCTAACGGGCAACACCTACTTGGGTGTAGATGTGACCACGCTGGGGGATATTGATGGCGACGGTGTAGCGGAGATTGTGGCGAGTGAAGGCTGGACGGGGCGTACGGAAGTTGCCGTATATGGAAGCACCAGCTGGCTGGCCGGGGGAACGCATGATGCCGTCAATGCGCATGCTGTCATCGAGAGCATGTCCGAAGACGAGACCGAGTTTTTCGGAGGCCAGTCAGTGGGGGGACTCGATTTTGATGGGGATGGGATTGGCGACCTGGTTGTGGGGGATCGCACGGGCCTGGCTGCGGGGGTGACCGGTGTGATCAAGGGTGCTGATATCGCTGCCGGGGGGGTCCTGAACATTGCGGACCAGGTGGCCCTGGTGGGATGGACTGGCCATGAGATAGGTGCCACCCAGGGCTGGCTTTCGGACCTGACAGGCGATGGCTATGACGAGGTGGTTGTCAATGCTTCTGGAGACACTCCGGCTCTGGATTCCAACTCGGGCATGGTCTACGTTTTTGATGGAGATGACCTCCAGACTGGCTCAAATGCAGCGGGGAACGAGGCCTGGTTTTACCGGGTGTTTGGCACCCAGATTGGTGGGCGCCTGCAGGGTGCCGAAAAGGGCGCGGACTTCGATGGTGACGGGGTGGTTGACCTGATTCTGACCCATGCGGGCGAGCCGAAAGACGCCACCAAGAACGCGACATACATCCATTTTGGTGCCGATATTCTGGCCTATGGCAGCGCGAATGCAGCCGATCCCACAACAGATGCGGACAATGCGGCAGCGGAGTTCATCTCCAAGAACCAGGGCACGCAGCTTGGGTACCATGCCTTGGGTGAAGATGTGGATTCCGACGGGGACATAGACCTGGTGCTTACGGCGCCCTTTGGCCAGAGCTCAGGCGGCTACATTGGCGTCTTTTTCAACGCGCTGGGTACTCCGTGATTCGGGGTTTTCGAATCGTCTATACGGTTCTCACCCTGAATTTTTTCATTCCTGCGCTGTACTACTGCTTTGATCCGAATGGAGCTGCGCAGCTCTTTTCATCGCTGGGGGCTCCTGTCTGGGTGGTGGAGTATCCTTTTTCGGAAGACAGTATGTTCTGGCGTATTCTGGGGATCGGAAATGTCGCGACATTGGGGTTCTGCTGTGCGCTGTTGTTGTGGGATCTCAAGCGATTCTATGCAGTGCTGTTTCCATTGGTTTTTCTGAAATCCTGCTCGGTGATGGGGTTTCTTGTGGCTGCTGTGACTGCATTTCACCCAGCCTTCCTGATTGGAGCCATCTTTGATGGCGTGACCGTGGGGTTGATGGTGGTATTTGCTCGGGGTGCGTACAAGGAGTTGGCTCGATGAAATCGCGTGCATTTCTACTGGCGGCAGGGTTTGGCACGCGAATGCGGCCCTTGACAGACGAGCGCCCCAAGCCCTTGGTGCCCCTTTGTGGTGTGCCGCTGCTTGATCAGTCTCTTGCGCTATTGAAAGCGCATGGGCATCACTCGGCAGTGGTCAATGCTCACTACTTGTCGGACGCAATTGTCGCCTGGGCGAATGCTCAAGAGATGGACCTGCATGTTTCCGTTGAGCAGCCAGAGATCCTGGGAACCGGCGGAGGACTTGTTGCGGCAAGGGACCACTTGGAGGACCGGTTTGTGGTGGTGAATGGAGATGTCGCCTGCGATGTTCACCTTGGAGAGCTGCTTGAAGCCTTGAGCCCAGAAGTGGATGCCAGCATGGCGTTGCGTCGCCAGAGAGCGGGGGAACGCTATGGCATTGTTGCCAGTGATGATTCGGGCTTTGTGGTGGACCTGGTGGGGCTCGCCCAGGCGCCTGTCCATGGTGATGTTCGACGGGATTGCCATTTTTCAGGCATTCATGCAATGACCCAGCGCTCACTGGACCGGGTGCCAGCGGGCACCGAGGCTTGTATTGTGCGAACCGCCTATACGGAGCTGGTCTCGGCACGGCGTGTCGCAGCGTCTGTACACGATGGGCTGTGGCTGGATTTGGGAAATCCTGCTCGCTATTTTGCGGCGAACATGGCTGCTCTGCGGGGTGAGATTTCTTTGCCGCTGGACCCCTTTACCCGGGCGGCTTGGGCTGTTCGCGCGGATGGCAGCGTGGTGGAAGGGGGCTGGAAGCGAGACGATCGGGTGAGCGTTCAACCCCCTGTGTGGATTGGTGAGGGTGTGGAGATCGGAGCGGGAGCGCAAGTAGGCCCGGAGGTTGTTTTGGGTCCGGGAGCACAGATAGGCGCCCAAGCAAGACTGGAGCGATGCGTTGTTTTTGGGGGCGCTACTGTGGAAGAGGGGGCGGTGCTCAGAGATGCCATTGTCCATGAAAACGGCGTGCTGGAGCTGTTTGCATCCTCTCGCTGATCTATCAGAACCCTAGATACTTGGAGATGATCTCCTTCATCACCTCGGACGTGCCACCACCGATGGTCATCAGTCGAACATCTCGGTAGGAGCGGCATACGTCGTATTCTTCGATGTAGCCGTATCCTCCGTGGAACTGAAGGCAGTCGTAGCAGACCTTCTGAGCGAGATCCCCCGCGAATAGCTTTGCTTGAGAGACCTCCAAGGTGGCGTCTACCCCTTGGTTCATCTTGTCCACAGCGTGGTAGGTCAGCATCTGGGCGGCCTTGATGGCTCCGAGGTGCTCTGCGAACTTGTGGCGCCAGACCTGGAAGCCAATGATGGGGCGACCAAATGCGTGGCGTTCTCGTCCATATCGCAGAGACTCCTGGACCTGAAGCTCCATGCCAGAAGTGGCCATCAGGGCTGCGGCGAGCCGCTCACCCTGAAAGTTCTGCATGATGTGGATGAATCCACCGTTCAGAGACCCCAGGAGGTTTCGCTGTGGAATCCGACAGTTATCAAAGTGCAACTCGGAGGAGTCGACGCAGCGGGTGCCCAGCTTGTCGAGCTTCCGGCCTACGGTAAATCCAGGGGTGTCTGTTGGAAACAGCACCAGGGAAATGCCCCCGAATCCATCATCACCGGTGCGCACAGCGAGCACGATGAAGTCAGCAAAGCTGCCGTTTGTGATGTAGGTCTTCTGGCCGTTGATGATGAAGTCATCACCGTCTGGTTTTGCGGTGGTGCGAATGCTCGCGACGTCGGAGCCAGCCCCGGGCTCGGTTACCCCGAGCGCAGCGATCTTTTCGCCGGCGATTGCGGGGGCCAGGAACTCTTCTTTCTGTTCGGGAGTGCCAATCTCCGAGATGACAGGAGTGGCCATGTCTGTATGCACGAGAACGGACATCATGAGGCCGGCGCTCTTGCTGTAGGCCATGGACTCGATGTACGCAGCACTGCTCCACCAGTCCAGTCCCATGCCGCCGTATTCTTCGGGGTATCGAATACCCAAAAGTCCCAGTTTTGCCATCTCCCCGATGACTTCCCGTGCTGGATAGGACTCGGCTTTGTCCCATTCCGCTGCGAAAGGAGCCAGCTTCTCGGTAGCGAATGACCGCACTGTATTGCGGATCATTTCGTGTTCTTCGGTCCAGGGAGGAAACGATGTCGACATGTACACTCCATTCATGCAGAACATGGAGTATAGGCACGGTGTCCAACGGTCCAGTACTACCGTGCAATGGGCTTGGTTTCGGGTCTTCTATCCGCTTGGATTGACCACGATAGATGTGATGACCCGGGCTGGTTTGGGGCCTGTCCGGTCGAATTTCATGCCCAGAAGCTTGCGTCGTACACACCACTTCATCTTGCGGGGCAGCCAGGTGGATCGAACCGATCGAACTGAGCCATTCGGTTCTACGATGAGATCCAGTCGGAGCCTGTCACGCGTGCCCAGATTGCAGTCACTGAGCTGGCTGGCTTTATCGTCAATGGACTGCATCAACGCTTCGTAGTCCGGTTGTGTGGAGGGATCGCCGGGTAGCAGTGCGGTTGGGGCTGGGCCACGGGATTCGAGCACCTCTGGATTGAGCATGTGGGGTTCTTTGAGCCAGACCCAGGCGCCTATCGCAGAACCAGCAATGATCGCAGTGCCTCCAAAGACGGCGAGGACCATGGCAGCCACCCGGGCGATTTTCAGCCAGAGTGCCTTCCGCTGCCTTGCGGCAACAACCTCTGGGGCTTCCACTGCTTCGGAGGGAGCTTCTTCTCCTTCTTCTTCTTCCTCCTCTTCTTCCTCTTCGTACTCTTCTTCCTCCATTTCCTGAGAGACAAAAGGGCGGAATGCGCTGAGGATGTTGGCTTCCTCCTCGGTGGACATTCCTTCAGCGGTTTGTTCTTCAGACCACTCGGGTGTGCTGAACACCTCCTCTTCTTCTTCGTCGTCAATATCGAGAATGGACTCCAGGTAGTCTCGGACCTGGTTCAGCCCGAGCCGATCTTTGACTTCCGGGTCCATGGTGGAGGCCAGCAGTGCATTGAAAAAGGCGATGCGTGTTGGGTTTTCGGTCTCGCTGGATTCGCTATAGGGGGGGATCCAGCGAGGGGGGAGCTCTTCTTCAAGCTTGTTTGCAAGCACGATGGGTTCGTGAATGCCTGCGGTGTTCAACAGAGGATGCAGTGCCTGACAGAAAAAGAGAACGGCCCCCAGTGAGTAGGTGTCGGCTTCGACGCTGGATTTGGATCCACGAAACAGTTCTGGCGGGGTGTACTGCGGATTGAGGTTGAAGCCCCCACGGGAGTGGGTGCCAAGCACCTCTGCGCAGCCAAAATCTGCAATCCGGATGCTGGGGAGTCCGGAGGTTCCTGTTGCCGAGGTCAGAAGGATGTTCTCGGGCCGTAAATCGCCGTGGAGGATTCCACGCTCGTGTGCAGCGTACAGGGCATCGCAGATCTGCAGTCCCAGCTGAGCCACCTGGACGAGCTGCAAAGCGCCTTGTTGCCGAAGGTGATCCAGGAGCGTGCCACCTGTGGGGTACTCCACGATCACATAGGGGTCTGTATCGGACTTGTTGACCACCTCAATGATGCGAATAATCCCTGGGTGGTCGATGCCTTGAAGGGTGCGGCACTCCTGCTCGAACTGGTTCATATAGGATTGCCAGTCTGCATTTCGAGACATCACCTGGACGGCGAGGAGCCTGGTTTCCTTGCCTTCTTCGGGAGTTTTCTCCTCGCAAAGATAGGTCACGCCTCGCTTTCCGAGGTTCAGTTTTCGATGGACCGCAAGGCGGTCGTCGATCTCATCTCCTGGTCCCAGGAGCTTTCCCCAACCGATAGAGGGTTGCTCTGCGGCACAGGCATTGTTTGGACACCGGGTCGCAGCCCCAGTGAACGTGCTCAGGCACTCAATGCAGTAGCTACCGTGCGTTCTGGATTCCGCCATCTTGGGCCATCATTCCATATTTCTGGGGTAGCAGGATAGACGGGTTAGACCCGAATTCATGCAATCCTTCATTTTGCTTGGATTTCTCGGCTGCGGCTTGGGGGGCTCACCGGGCCTCCAAGAGTCTCAGGTGGAGATTCAGACACCCCACTTTACGGGCTTGGAGCACCGGTTTCTGAGCTCGGAGTCCCAAGACCCGGTTTCTCCGGAGAACGTGGCGATTGTTCGGGGGTTGTGCCCCCGGGTTCATTCGGCTGTTTATGTGCCTGATACCGGTGAACTGGGTCAGCTTCGCCTGGTGGGAGAAGGCCTCGATAGGGTCGTTGCGCTCGCTGTGCAGGATGGGAGCGGGCGGCTCCTGGAGTCGGTTGCGCACCACGAATCAAAGGATTCGGTGCGCTTTGGACTCCAGTGTCGGACTTGTCGCTTGGTGCCGGGTTTTCGGTTTTCGGACCGCGTGGTGGGGTGTCTGGGGCCTGGCTATTCCCTGCGGCTTCGAGAAGGGCAGCTCACCGCGGATTAGTGCCTATGTGGGCTTGCTTGTCGTTTTGACGGCTACTGTGAAAGTGCGCGTGTTCGGGTGGAGACCACGCCTGTGCCCTTCACTTGGACCTGGTCGAATCGCTCGGGGTTTTCAGAGCTCTCAC
>Ga0163180_10001835_pt1 | contig 11964 bp, 7 predicted proteins | sample AtlANTMetagenome_2_FD_109647 | JGI IMG/M metagenome (GOLD analysis project Ga0163180, IMG submission 109647) | Marine eukaryotic phytoplankton communities from the Atlantic Ocean - Atlantic ANT 4 Metagenome | ecosystem: Environmental > Aquatic > Marine > Oceanic | place: North Atlantic Ocean...
AAACAGGGCTGCGAAACTCCGGCAGATGGCCGTGGAGCCAGCGTGGCAGGGGACGGGAATCGGGCGCGGTCTCATGGAAGGAGTGGAAAGGATCCTGATCACAGATGAACTCGATCGTATTGAACTCAATGCGCGTGATACCGCGGTGGGGTTCTACGAAAAGCTGGGCTTCAGGAAGATGGGGGAAGAGTTCTTAGAGGTGACCATCCCGCACTGGAAGATGGTAAAGGCCCTGCGTTGACTTTTTGGCTTTCGGGCCGGGAACCTTCCGATTACCTCTCCAGTCATGGAACACCATGTCTATTTCTGGATGAAGGAAGAGCGGAAGAACGAAGCTGACCTGAAGACATTTGAGGCCGGGATGAGCAGGCTCGCTGAGTCGGCGACCCTCGCAAGTGGTTGCTGGGGACGGCCCGCGGAGACTACGGAACGACCAGTGACGGACCATTCATGGGATTATGGGCTTTCCTTCAAGTTTGCGACCATGGCGGATCATGACCGCTACCAGGGAGACGACCCTCATCACGGGGAGTTCGTCGAGACATTCAAGGACTGGTGGGAAAAGGTCCTCGTAATGGATCTCGATTAGAGGCCAGTTGGAGATTTGAATTTGGCGCCGGGATAGCTAGGGCCTGATGCCTGTGGGGAGATGGGCTCAGGGACTCCACGGCTCTGGTCCTCCCGGCTTCTGGCGGAGAAATTTTGCGTCGACCTTCCTGTACCAGGCGTGAAGATCCTTGCGCATGGCGATGACTCGTTCCGATTGTTCTTCAGCGAGGTCCTCTCTCTCGCCGGGATCTTTCAACAGGTCGTAGAGGTGGGTGCGGCCATCTTCGAAGCGTTCGATAAGCTTGTAGCTGCCCTGGCGGATTGCTCCACCGGGAAACCCGCCCTGGTTTGAGTAATGCGGGTAGTGCCAGTGCAGGGACTTGCGGGGAAGAGTGTCCTTTGGGTTTTTCAGGAGAGGCACGAGGGAATGGCCATCGAGATGCTGCCTGGGTCTGGCAGAGAGTCCGGCAAGTTCAAGGAGGGTAGGATAGAAGTCCATGGAGGTGACCGGATGATGGCAAACGGAACCGGGTTGGGTGACTCCCGGAGCGCAGATCATGTAGGGCTCCCGGATACCCCCTTCGTAGAGCCAGCCCTTCCCGCCCCGGAAGGGCAGGTTTGAGGTTGGGCTGCCTTCCGAGGTAGAGAGTCCACCATTGTCGGACATGAAGATTACGATGGTGTTCTCCCGGAGACTGTTCTGGTCAAGGGCATCGAGGACCTGTCCGACCGCGGTATCCATCGACTCCATCATTGCCGCATAAACGGCATGGCGCTGGCGGATTCGGACCTTGCGGGAAGAATTTTTGTTCCCACGCGGCTGCCAGACCTGTTCCTCCGGTCCGAATTCTGGTTTCTCTGCAGCAGGAGGAAGTTGCGTGGCCTTTTGTCTGTATTTGGCGACCAGGTCGGGCTTGCCCTGGAGGGGGGTGTGTACGGAATAAAAGGAGAGGTAGAGCAGAAAGGGGTTGTTCCTGTTTTCCGTGATGAACTTGATGGAGTCCCTTGCGAGGCGTTCAGGGAGGTGTTCCCCCTTTGGGCCATCAGGGAGGCGGGGATTGTTGTAGGGGGAGAAGAAACTGCGCGGCATTCCCCGGCTATGACCACCGATATTGAGATCAAAGCCCTGCTTGGTGGGCCAGTATTCCGGGGTCGGTCCGAGGTGCCATTTCCCGGCGAAGCAGGTGGAGTATCCTGCTTCCTTGAAAGCTTCTGCAAAAGTTATCTCTGCAAGGTCCATCCGGTCGTGAAGGGGCGCGGGCTGAAAGCGTCCACCCCGGCGACCAGAGAAGAAGTTGGTGGCATCCGGGCGGGAAGGATGCCGCCCGGTCATGATTGAATAGCGGGTTGGTGAACAGACGGGATTGGCCGCATAGCCATTTGTGAACCGGCATCCTGCGGAGGCAATGCGGTTGCAATTGGGAGTCTCGTAGAAGGAGCCCGGGTTGTATGCACCGATATCCATATAACCCAAATCGTCTACCAGAAAGAACACGACGTTGGGGCGTTCCTGGGCGGCAATGACGGAGAGAATCCCCCGGGCGAGAAGAGAAAGGCCTAATACGTGTGCAGGCAGGTTTCGGAGCATGGGGTCATTACGTCTACAGGGGGTTGTTTTTGGCAAGAGGGAATGGGGAAAGCGGGTTCACTTTTCCGGAAAGTTTCGCTTTCGCCGCGGTAAAGCGGTGGCACCCTTGTTAAAAGCGATGGAAGGACGATTTTATTTCCGGTCAGGTCTGCTGCTGCTCGCTTTAATTTCCCTGCTGCTCTGGACTACAGAGTCAACCCGGGTCAATTCCCCGGAACACCGTGGAGGGGAGCCAAAAAAAGTCGGCACAACCTCCGGGAGAACTGTTGGGAGCCCTTCGCTGGGAGGTAGCAGGCAAATGTCACCGGAAGAGATCCTGCGTCTCCCCCAATTTGATTCCGAAAAACTACTGGTGAATCATCCACCCCTGAAGGGAAAGCCGCTCCGTTTTGCGAAGAGATTCCCGGTTGAAGTTACCACGAAAAACCATGGGCGGTGGCAGATGAGGGAAGGGCAGGCACAGTGGAGATTCCGGATCGAGGCTCCGGGAGCAGCTAACCTGAACCTTGGGTTTTCGCGGTTTCGCCTGCCTGAGAGTGCCCGTCTTGAGTTGAGGGCGGGAGGCGAGCTGCAGGTGCGACCATTTACTGCCGCGGACAATGACGATCATGGGGAGCTCTGGACTCCTGTGGTGTTCGGGCCGGAGCTTGAGTTGCTGCTGGAGGTTGCGCCGGAGGAGCGGGGCATGGTTGAGCTGGAGCTGGCCTCAATCAACCGGGGCTTCCGGCATTTAAGTTTTGCGGCCGGGAACTGGAAGATCGGTGACTCTGCGCCCTTCGGAAACTGTTATATTGATGTGGTCTGTTCTGCAGACCAATCAGGGGTGGGGCCGGCCATTGATGAATATCGTGACCAGATCAAATCCGCCGGGGTCTACACCCTGAATGGGGAGGACACATGTTCCGGGAGCGCGGTCAACAATGTCCGCAACGATGGAAGGCCCTATTTCATAACGGCGGATCATTGCGGGGTAAGATCATCCAACGCAGCCAGCATGGTGGTTTACTGGAATCATGAGAACAGGTCCTGTCGGACACCGGGTGGCGGACAGAACGGAGGGGATGGAAACGGGCCAATCAATAATTTCAACAGTGGGGCTGTGTTGCGGGCCAGTTACACCCCCTCGGATATGACGCTGGTGGAGTTGGATGACCCGATTAATCCAGGTCACGAGGTATTCCTTGCAGGTTGGTCTCGAACGGGGACTCCGGAGATGGCGGTAGGCATTCATTTTCCCAATACCTCCGAGAAGCGTATCAGCTTTGACTTTGATGCCCTGCTTTCCACCAGTGATTACAGTCGCAGCAGTAATCCTGACGGTAGCCACTGGATGGTAATCGACTGGGATAACGGTTCGACTGAAGGGGGGTCTTCCGGTTCTCCGATTTACGACCAGAATGGTCGCATGGTGGGCCAGTTGTCCGGAGGTGATGCCGCCTGTGGGAACGACGAACCTGACTGGTATGGTAAATTTTCCGTTGGCTGGGACGGGGGAGGGTCTTCCAGTTCGAGATTAAGGGACTGGCTGGACCCGGAAGGAACCGGAGCCCTCGCAATCGACGGTGTTTCGGTCGGGCAGACCCGGGTTACCATCGCTGATGTTGAAGTCGTGGAAGGGGACAGAGGCACAACCAATCTCGAATTCACGGTCATGTTGAGTGAGTCGGCAGGGCAGAGGATTTCATTTACCTACTCGACGGAGGATGGTTCGGCTGTTGCAGGGAGTGACTATATTGCGGTTACGGATGCCCCCCTCGCGATTGGGGTTGGCCAGTTGAGCAAGACCTTCTCAGTGGCTATCAGGGGTGACACTGCTCCGGAGGAGGATGAGAGGTTCCGGGTGGTTCTTGCCCTGCAGGGTGATACTCCGGTGAATGTGAGCGAGGCGCAGGCCTGGGGGACGATCACCAACGATGATTTCATTGCGCCCGTCCTTGCTGGTCCGACAACCGCAGGCGGAAGAGTGGGGGAAGATGTTGCCGTCAGCCTGGTGGTCAGGAACAGCCCTACTTCGTTCTCCCTGATTGATGGGCCTCCGGGCATGCGCATCAGTGGAGAGGGAGTCATCAACTGGATTCCTCCTGCCGAGGGTGAGTATGAGGCGACTGTTGCGATTTCCAATGAAGCCGGGTCTGCAACCGGAAGGATTCGTTTTGCCATTACTCCGAACTCTCTCGCCCAGGCGATTGACGCTCCCGGGGGAGTCGAATTCAGTTCGGGAGGGGCGACTCCTTTCCGAATCGCCGGAAGCAGCGACTCCCGGGCCGGGAATGACCGTGCCCAGAGTGGTGCGATAGGGGATAACAGTGAATCCTGGATGGAGGTTGCCGTGGAAGGTCCCGATTACATGGGCTTCTGGTGGAAGGTTTCAAGTGAGGAGGGCTATGATTTTCTCCGCCTGACCGTGAATGGAGAGGATCGTGGAGCGATATCCGGAAGCAGTGACTGGGGCTACCGGGTAGTCGCAATCCCTCCCGGTCGGCATACCGTCCGCTGGACTTACAGCAAGGATGCCGATTCGCAGGGGGGCTCCGACCGTGGCTGGGTGGATTTTCTTCAACTGGCCTCACGTAGTGCACCCTTCCTGATGGCCCCCCCGCATGTCCGGGTGCCTATGGGTAAGGCTGTGGATTATCAATTTCCGGTTGCCCGGCCGAAGGCATCCTTCACCCCGCTTCCGCTTGGGCAGGGGTTGTCTCTGAATGCACAAGGAGAAGTGACTGGTAATCCGAAATCAGCTGGAGAAGTGAGCTTCACCCTTAACATTCAGCAGGGCGCAGAAGAGATCAGTATACCGGCCAGGATCGAGATCCTGCCGGTTTCGTCCGCAGGTGAGGCATCATATGCAGCCTCGGGGCCGGACTGGGGGCTGGCCTGGGAAACAAACGGATCCGGGAGCTGGATATCACAGGATGATGAGACCCGTGACGGGCAGGCTGCCGCGGCCGCTTCAGGTGTGCAAGACGATGGCCGAGGGGCCTTGAGCACGTGGGTTTTTGGCCCCGGGGAGGTGTCATTTTCCTGGCGAGCTTCTTCGGAGCGTGATTATGACTTTCTCTATTATGAAGTGAATGGGCGGCAGAGGGCGTCCCTGACTGGAAACAGTGGGTGGCAGGAGTATTCGGAGGAACTTCCCTACGGCTGGCATCAGCTCACCTGGGCCTATGAAAAGGATGAGAGCGTATCGCGCCGCGATGATACCGGATATCTTGATAACATTTCCTTCAGTGGCTACACCGGGTGGGTATTGCGATCCGGAGTCGGACAGAAAACGGGGGTGAGCCTTGATCCGGACGGGGACGGACAGAGTCTGCTGCTGGAGTTTGCGACCGGAGGGAGTGCGACGGAATGGGATCCGATGCCGAATCCCGTTCTGGAGTCCGGGTTTCTGCAAATGGAAAGCGCAAAGCGTTCCGGCAGCGGGCTGCACTTTGATGCCGAGGTGAGCAGCAATCTCGAGGACTGGAATCGATCCGAGCGAAGTATCCTTAGAGATGATGAAGAAGTCTTCCGGGTGCGAGACCAGGTGGAAGCTCAGGCAGCTACCAGGCGGTTTTTGCGGATGACGGTACATCCCCGGAAGTAGGGGGGCGTGGTCACCATCGATGATGGTTCCAGAAGATAAGGCGCCGGGCTTCTGGATGCCTCCCGTCTGCTCCGGTTTTTCGTTCTTCTTGTCGCTCCTCTAGCGGAAATCAAGTTGCCGCGAGGTTTGGCGGCCAAATCCCTGGATCTCCAGATGTGAACGGTAGAGCTTGGCACAGGAGAAGGCGTTGTCCCTGGTGTCGAGCATGCCGTGCAGGGTGAGGTAGTGTATCCCGTCCTTCTGTTCATATCCGCCGGTGTGGCGGTGGCCGTTGAGATAGGCCTTGCAGCAGGGAAACTTCGACAGGAGCTTGTGCAGGGCGGAGCAGTTCCAACTGCAGTGCACTTCCTCGGGCAGGACCGGGTGATGGCCGAAGGTGAGAACCGATTCCCCGGCCTTGGTGGCTTCCTCGAGTTGCCTGGCAATCCATGCGAGCTGTTTGTCTCCTGCCCGGCTGTTCCAGGACTGGGCGTAGGATTTTCCAGCCTTCTTCAGGGCATTGAGTTCTTCCCGGGCCTCGGAGCTGCGGGGATCCTTGGCAGGATAGCGATAGGTGCTTACTTCCGTGGTATCGAGGAGCAGGAAACGGAACCCTGCATGGCGGATTGCATAATAGGTGGAGGTAAGGCCTAGTTCGGCAGGAACCGTGGACCGGAGTTTTTCTTCTACGTCAAAGTCGTGATTTCCCAGGACATGGTAGAGTCGGGATTCGAGCTTGGCCGCAATGGGCTTCAGGGTTGCAAAGCTCTCAAAGTCCCGGTCGATGAAGTCACCGAGGTGAAAGGTGAACTCCAGTTCGTGCCGGTTCAACTCGCGGATGGCTTCGTCAAGTTTCCGGGCGCTTTCGCGATAGAAGCGGGTCCCGGAAGGATCGGCGTCGGCATATTGGCAATCGGCCATGAGCCCGAAGGAGAAGAGGGGTTCCTCCTTTGCCTGGTTTGTGCGCTCGGCTGAACCCATGGCGGTGGCGGCAACAGTGGAGCCGGTAGTGGCGAGAAAGCGGCGGCGGGTGGTCATGACAGGAGAAGATCGGACTTTTTCGTTCCGGCGTCGACTTGATCCGGCCATTCCCGGAAGAAAATCCGTTGATTTCGGCAGTAAGGCGAAAGAGGGGAGGGAATAGCTTGATCAGGGGGTGGGATTCCGGGGTATAGAGACTGCAACATCATGAAATTGAACGCTCTCGCTCTCGCCCTGACAGTATCTATCGGACTTCTTGCTCCTCTGGCTGCTCAGCTGGAAATCAAGGATACGAAGGGGAAGCATCTCGATATCCTCTCCGGGGACAAGGTGCTTGTCCGTTACATGTATGAGCACGATACCTCGACCGCAGAAAAGAAACATGCGACCTACAAGCCATACCTGCACGTTTTCGATGCCGCGGGGAAGGCTCCCATTACCAAGGGGCCGGGGGGGCAGTTCACCCACCACCGCGGGATTTTCATTGGATGGAGTAAACTGGGCTTCAATGGGAAGAGTTACGATCGCTGGCACATGAAGAACGGGGCTATCGTGCATCAGAAATTCCTCGAGCATAAGACCCAGGGGAATACGGCTGCAATCACCTCGGTGACCCATTGGCATGACGACGCACAGAAGCCCATTCTGGACGAGGAGCGGACCATGACAGTGTGGACTCCCGGTGAGGGCTGGGCCCGTGTGGTCGTGTTCTTCAAGAGCAAGCTGACCGCAAGCTATGGAGATGTGGCCCTGAAAGGGGATCCGGAACACGCCGGGATTCAGTACCGGCCTGCTGACGAGGTGAATCGGAAGAAGACCAGGTATCTTTTCCCCAAGGAGGAAATCACGACCGCGAACGTGAAGAAGAGCAAGGACCTGGCCTGGATTGCAGAAACCTACTGGCTTGGTGACAACGCTCACAGCGTAGTACAGCTCAACCATCCCGGAAACCCCAAGGGGACGGTGCATTCCGCCTACCGGGACTATGGCCGTTTCGGATCCTTCTTCGAGAAGGATATCAAGAAAGGAGAGTCTCTCACCGTGAATTACGCATTTGCCATCGTGGATGGTGAGTTGCCCACCCGCTCAGAGATTCAGCAGGCTTCCGAGATGTATGCCGCAATGGAGGAGGATGGCGAATAGGGTGCCGGGATTCTGGCTCCCGGCCTCCAGGCGGCTGTAAGATGATCCACCAGGCAGTGATCTGCCTGATTGCTGCTCTCTAGGGCCCTGAATTTCGTTCCTTCAGCCAGTTGGAAATTTCCCTGGCCCATACCCGGTAGCCAGCGGGGCTGAGGTGGAGGCCGTCCTTGGCGAAGAGTTCCCGGATCGGGGTCCCTTCCGGGCCTAGCATCGGGTCTGCAATGTCGATGTAGTGGAGGTTTCCGTCCTCCCGGCACAGTTCTTGGATCATCTCGTTGGCGAGGCGCATTTCGGGCCAGAGATGCCACCGTTTGATACTGGGTTTGATGGCGATGAAGGCAAATTGGGTGGATGGTCTCTCCCGGTGGACACGCCGCGCAAAGGTCTGGTAGTCTGCGACGACCTGTTTTGCGGTCTTTCCGCGCTGGATGTCATTGTCTCCGGCGTAGAGAAATATGATCCGGGGACGATACGGAAGAACGATCCGGTCGAAATACCTTATCGCGTCCGATAATTCTGATCCGCCGAAGCCACGATTGATCATGGGTTGATCCGGGAAGGATTCAGGCAGATTCCACTTCCGGATACTGGAGCTGCCAGTCAGGAGGATGGAATTTTCCGGAGGAGCCTTCTTTTTGTCCGCCTCCTCGAAGGCCCTGATGGAAGGCTCCCAGTCCTTGACCCTGGCTCGTTCCCCGGCAATAGCCGTCTGCAGTTTTTTCTGTGGGCCGTGCTGCCCTTCAGTAGCCATGAGATTACAGAGTATTCTTGCGCTTGGAATAGAGATCTCGGCGTCGCCGGTCCACAGGCCGCCCTGCCAGCGCAGGCATTGTCCCTGATGGAAGCCGAGGGAGGCAATCAGCTTTCCGTTCCTGTAAAAGTCGAGGTGGAATTCACTGGTAGACATGCGGAGGTATCCTGAGCGTTCCCGGTTGATTGTGATGTGCCTGAGGAGGTTCTCAATTTTTCCGGTATTCCTGATTTCAAGGAGTGAGGGGCCCTTTACGTCTTCCCCCTGGCCCTGGCTACTGCTTCGTATCCGGAGGAGATCTGATCCGGTCAGCTTGGACTGCAGGGCTCCCTCCCAGGTGGTATGAACTGTGCAGCCCGGCACGGACCTCCGTAACGTCCCGGCCTTTTTATACCGTGTCACGGTGGGGGCATCGAGGATCCGGACATCTCGAAGGTTGGGGAGCCTTGTGCCATCAGGGAGATGTTCGACCTGGGTGTTGGAGGCAGAGAGGAGACGAAGCTGAGGACAGCTTGAGAGTGGACGCAGGTCAGTCACGGTGGTGGAGTCGATCTTGAATACCCGGAGTTGTGGCATCGAGGTGACGAAGGCAACGGAATCGAGGTTATCCACCCTCCGGAGCTTGAGGAACCTGAGGGCGGATAGCGCCGACAGGGCGTTGGGATTCAGCAAGGATCCTCCGGAGATGCTGAGGTTGACCAGCCCGGGATTATTGCCAAGGGAGTTCAGGTCGACAGTCTGGTCGTAGAGGTGCAGGTCGAGGAAATGGAGGCTTTTGCTTTTCCGCAGGCTGTGGAGCTGGTGCAGGCCAGTGACTCCTTCGCAATGAAGGGACAGGTAGCGAAGATTCGGGGGGAGGGCAGGGAGAACACGCTTTTCCTTCCCGTTGTAGGGGTAGTCCATTCTCAGGGCGGTTTTATTCCAGTCCAGGCCCGTAGACTGGAGGATGCAATCCCATGCGAGTGGTTCCACATCGACCCGGATGCCCCAGAGGAGGGAACGTTCCCGCGGCGTCATTTCAGCGAGGGGATTGACCACGGATGAGGTGTCGTCGGTTGTGTTGCGGAATTCGGTAACGTGCACGCCCACGCAGTGGGATGGCCCCTCGTCAATCCGGCAGAAGAGCCTGGAGTCATCATCTCCACCGATATGAAACTGGTAGTGCCCGGGAGAACGCAGGATGAAGGGAAACTTACCAACCCGTCCGATATCCCCGGGTTTATAGTCCCCCTTGCGGCTTCCCAGGACCGGAAGAATATGAGGGTCGAATTCCCTGCCCCCAAGGGAGAAGCGGTAGGATGCGCCAGAAAGAAGACCGCTCCCGAGAACGAGGGTGAGCAGGACGAGGCGCAGGATCATGGGGAGGTAGTCTCAGGTTGTGGGAATGTGGTGTCAAGGTGGGCACGGGACCGGGTCTTCGCGGTCTTTCCGGGAAGGAGACAGGCTGTCGGCAGGAGAGTGCTACAAAAGCCCTGCTCCCTGCACCGGACTGGTGGCAAAGATCTGGGGAGACTTTCCGGACTGCTTCTCATAGGCCGCAGCAAGGTGGTCGGATATTTCGGAGATCTCTGTGCTACGGCAAAGCGTTACGGTGGACCCTCCGAAACCTCCACCCGTCATGCGGGTCCCGAGGACTCCTCCCCCGGGGCCGATCTCTTCTGCGATTTCGACCATGAGGTCGAGTTCAGGGCAGGAGACCTCGAAGTCGTCCCGCAGGGACCGGTGAGACGCTTTCATAAGTGGTCCGAGGGCCGTGTAGTTTCCCTGGTAGAGGGCTTCGGCGGCTTCCCGGGTCCGGGCGATTTCGCTTACCACGTGGCGGGCCCGGCGCAGGAGAAGGTCGTCTGGGTTCGCGACGAGGGTTTCCAGGTCGGGCAGGGTGACCTCACGCCAGCTCTCTTTGTGGAGGAGGGTGAGGGCCTGTTCCGTTTCTTCCCGGCGTTTCCGGTATTCGCCAGAAGCAAGGTCATGGCGTATCATCGTATTGGCTACGAGGACGCTGAGGTCGGTGGAGTGAAAGGGGACGAGTTCAGTTTCCCGGGACTGGCAGTCGATCAGGAGGAGGTGGTCCCTTTGCGCGAGGCCAGAGGCGAACTGATCCATGATGCCACAGGGCACGCCGGCGAAGTCATGTTCCGCCTTCTGGCAGAGGAGGGCCTTCTCCTTTTTATCGAGAACGGTATTGAGCAAACCTTCCAGGATGGTGGCGAAGGCCAGTTCGAGGGCGGCAGAGGAGGAGAGCCCTCCCCCGATGGGCAGGTTGCCGACGATGACCGCATTAAATCCGGGCACGGGCCAGCTTCCACTCTGACGGAATCCCTCCAGGACTCCCCGCAGGTAGTTGGCCCAGGCCGGATCCCCCGGTTTCTGCGGGTCGTTGAGGGATATAATTACCTCAGCTTCTTCCATCGTGCGGACCCGGGCCGTACCGGAGTCGTTAAGCGCTGCGGCAATAACGATGTGGCGATCGATGGCGAGAGGGAGCACGAATCCATCGCAGTAGTCGATATGTTCGCCGATCAGGTTGACCCGTCCGGGAGCGGCGGCAAGAAGAGTGGGTTCCTGCTGGTAGTATTGGCCGAGAAGCAACCGGGCCTCGGCTGAGAGCTCGGCGAGGGAATCATTTTCCTGGAGGGACATCGAGATCCGGTGGTGGGTCCGGGCTCCTTCAGGTTCTAGAAGGCGAAGGCCGCGTAGAGGGCGAGGACCAGGACGATCAGAGCTGCCCCTACCTTGTTGGCGTGTTTCCACGGAGTCAGGTCGACTGCCTTGGCGTCGGCCTGCACGTATTGTGTATCTCGCTTCATAACCTGGCCGAGGATGAACTGCAGAATGAGGCAGCCTGCAAAGACTGCGCCCATGTAATGGAAGCCGGACTGGAAGATGTCGGCTTTCCATCCATTCACAACGATTTCTCCAGTTTCGTTTTTCTGCTGCCCGTGGAAGAAGGTGCCGATGAACATTGCAACGAGTCCGACAAGGATAGTGATAAGAGCAGTTTTCCCATTGGCCCATCGGTTGAAGAGCCCGAAGAGCATAATGGCCAGGATTGGAATGAAATAGATGCCATTGAGCCCCTGGAAGACATTGAAGAGGCCATCCTTACCATAGAAGACGACCGGGGCGGCGATGATGGCGAGGATGGCCACGCAGGCGCTGCAGATTCTCCCAGAGAGAACCAGTTGATGCTGGGAGGCATCGGGGTTGATGATCTTCTTGTAGACGCCGAGGGAGAACAGGGTGGCGCTGGAGTTGAGGACTGAGTTGAAGGTCGATAGGATGGAGCCCATTACCACTGCGGCGAAGAAGCCGGTGAGCCAGCCAGGGAGAACGAGGCTGACGAGTTTTCCGTAAACTTTGCCATCTTCGCTCATGTAGGCCTTGGCT
>Ga0163180_10001836_pt1 | contig 11957 bp, 16 predicted proteins | sample AtlANTMetagenome_2_FD_109647 | JGI IMG/M metagenome (GOLD analysis project Ga0163180, IMG submission 109647) | Marine eukaryotic phytoplankton communities from the Atlantic Ocean - Atlantic ANT 4 Metagenome | ecosystem: Environmental > Aquatic > Marine > Oceanic | place: North Atlantic Ocean...
AGAATTAAAAAAACAAGGGAAAGTCAAACATATTGGTGTTTCAAATTATAATATACATCACATGAAAGAAATTGAAGCAGCAGAAATTGAACTGCCATCAGCTAACCAAATTGAAATTCATCCATGGCATGTAGTTTCAAAGCCTCTAGCAGAATATATGGACAAGAATGAAATTTTGCCTATTGCTTATTCTACATTAGCTCCAATTCCAAATTGGAGAGAAGGTTCAAGATGGAATGGAAAACCTGAAGATATGAAAAGTGGAGCAATGCCTTGTGAAGATATTGCAAATAATTATGGAGTTACAGTTCCACAATTATTCTTAAAATGGGCGATTCAACTTGGATATCCTGTTTTACCAAAATCTGTAAAATATGATCGACTTAAAGAAAATTTAAGCTTAGATCATTTCGAAATTTCACTTGATGATATGACTTTAATTTCAAATATAGCTATTAATGAACAGAAATGTCTTGCCTGGTCTGGAGACTTTGATCCTTTGGAGGTTGATTAATGGGATATAGTTATAATCCTATTGTAGGGCAGAATTGGAGATATAACCCTGAAAAAACTTTCAAGATAAGTAGATCAAAAATTGAACTATATTTTAATTGTCCTACTTGTTTTTATAAAGATGCCAAGCTTGGTTTACGAAAACCTCCAATGCCTGGATGGGCAATCAACAGCGCGGTAGATGATTTACTAAAAAAAGAAATGGATTTTTGTAGAGCACAAGATCGGCCTCATGGTATTTTTAAAGAAAATGGATTGAACATAAAACCATTCCAACATGAAGATATTGAAAAATGGCAACATACTTTCACAGGTATTCAATATCATGATGAAAAACATAATTTTTTATTATATGGCGGTGTTGATGATATCATGATTGATGAAGAAGATAAGCTTGTGGTTATTGATTTTAAAGCTACTGCAAAAAAAGCAGATATTTTATCATCTGCAGATGTTTATAATAATGGGGAATCATATAAAAGACAGTTAGAAGTTTATAGTTGGTTATTGCAACAAAATGGTTTTGATGTTTCTGATACTGGATATCTGATGTACTACAATGGAGATGCAAGCAAACCTCATTTAGGTAGAGAAATGCATTTTAGAAGAACTCTGGTTCCATTTACATTGGATACAACTTGGATAGGACCACAAGTAGAAGAGATGTATAATTGTTTGCAGTTAGATGAAGCTCCAGACTTTAATAATTCAAATTGTGAAGACTGCCTGTATTTAACAACAGTATCTGAGCTTTAATCTTCCCTAATTGGTAAATAAAATAGATAGCAATAGGGAATGAAAATCATTTCAATCCATAAAATATACCAAGGCCAAGTAGTTATTGGTAATAATGGATTATTTACAACAGTAACAGGAGCTTCTTTTAAAAAGAAAAAGTTTTCTCCTGTAAAGTAGTTATAAGTTCCAATTGGTATTACCAACAAGTTTAATATAAGCAATGCAAATAATATAGATTGTTTGGTTGCACGCATTTTAAATGCACTTATACACCATGCTAGATTTAAAATAATAAAAGAATGTTGAAAATGTTGAGTAAGATTAGTTGCAATGCTATAAATATTTCCGCCAGGAGTTAATATGCCCAGAAAAGCACCTGACATACCAAAAAAATATGCTATATAAAAACAGTGTATATTTTTTTTCCACATAGCAATCAAGCTTGCAACATATGCAAAATGACATGGCTGAAGTGGCATATCTTTTGTCCACTTAAATTCATACAATCCAGCTTCAGCTCCTTGAAGCCTGATAATATAGTCAGCTATTTCTTGAACAATAGAGATAGTAATTAGGAATATTGTAAACCATTTTATTTGATCTTCTGAAGCTCTTTTTCCAAAGAGGTAGACTCCTATCCACACAAAAAGCATTATTATTGAAATAATATAATGGTGGGTTAAAAATTCTGGATAATTTGCAGACATTATTCTAAATATCCTGTTGGTTTTTCAAAGATATAAATAATATCTAATGCTTTTGATCTAGACATTCCTCCAGGATTTAAACCTAGCTCTCCCTCCGGAATTTCATGATTTAATTCATTATAATATTCTACCCAATGAACAAATGGAGTATTTGTCCCAGGTTCGTTAAATGTCATAGGATTTAGTTCCATAATTTTTTGATTGTTATCTGCAAATTGTAGACCTTCGTAAATAACTTCAGAGCAATAATATGTATCATCATTAATATCAAAAATAAAATCATAAGGCTTTCCTATTAAATTATCTTTTATATATCGAATAGTAGCAGGAATTAATAAAGCATGATCTTCATTCAGTCTACCAACAAGCACTTTATTACTTCGATTTAAGAACTCTTCAAGAGTTGTTTCCGAAACCCTTTCTCCAATTGCTTCCACTAAAATAGTAGTTTCCAAATTATCCCCAACTTCTGTAATGATGGCACAATGTGATAAATTGGAACCCCTATATCCTTCTGTAACTGCTTCAATCGCCTCACAGGGTGGTCCACAATCTAAATCTTGAAAAAAAATATCACCTTCTTTAAAAGAAAACGAAGGTTGACGTAACATGAGCGATACATAAAAAATGAAGAAACCACCCATAGCAACTAGGTAGATTTTTTTGGTAGACATTATTTAAGTATTATCTACTATTTTGATTTCTCTTCCACTGTATTCATAGCGATCAGGATCTGGCCATGCCTTTGCAACATCATGCCAATTATCAGAAGAACCATATTCTGTTTTTCTTCGTTCCATCGCTTCTTGATACTCTGATTCTGAGTTAAACCATAGTTCTGCCATACCGCAACAGCCATTTTCAATATCTTCCTCAAAAAACGTAAGAACATATTTTTGAGGTTTTAGAATATTTACCATATGTGGAGCATGAATATTTTCCCAGTGATCAAAGAAGTTAGAACGCTTAATTCCAGTTCTATTTTGAATAAAAAGTATTTTTTTAACCATATTTGTCTCCTTAACGTTATAAAGATAACATCTTTTTTTTATTTACAACATCATTATTTGATACTTACATTGTTAGTTCATAGAATTTTAGGAGATATAAATATGTATAAGAAAACCGCAATAATTATTTGTTTATTTTCAATGATTTTTGCTCAAGACGCTGTAGAGCTTGAGGAAAATAAACATTTTAACTCATATCAAATTAATTTAGATCGATTTAAACAGCTTAATGAAGATATAACCACGCCAAATACGTATAGAACTGCTGCTGGATATCCAGGACATGAATATTGGCAAGTTAGAGCAGATTATGATATGAAATTACGTATCGATGATAACAAGCAAAGACTTTACGGTGACGAAACTGTTACCTTTTATAATAATTCACCAGATGCACTGAACTATTTATGGATGGAACTAACACAAAATGTTAGAGCTTTAGATTCAGATTCATACAAAATCCAATCTACTGGAGACTTATCAGCACAGCGCGGTAATGAAAAAATGGTAATTGGAAGTACAGTATCATCAAGAACATTAGAAAACTTTTACCGTGACTTTGATGGCGGTTTCAAAATTCAGCATGTAAAAGATGAAAAAAATAAAAATGTTCCATATACAATAAATAAAACAATGATGCGTATTGATGTGCCAGAGCCAATTCAGCCTGGAGAATCCTATACCTTTAAAATAAAATGGTGGTACAATATTAATGATCATATCAGGGATGGTGGAAGATCAGGATATGAACATTTTGAAGAAGATGACAACTATATTTATACTATTGCACAATTCTTTCCAAGAATGTGTATGTACAACGATGTTTACGGTTGGCAAAATAAACAATTCTTAGGTAGAGGTGAATTCACATTAATTTTTGGAGATTATGACGTTAAAATTACAGTACCTGAAGATTTCGTAGTTGGTGCAACTGGAGCATTACAAAATCCTCAAGAAGTGCTTACTGAGGCGCAAATTGAAAGACTTGAAAAGGCAAAGAAATCAAAAGAGCCAGTATTAATTGTTACAGTTGATGAAGCTTTAGAAAACCTTCAAACAAAAACAAGCAGACAAAAAACATGGCATTTTAAAGCAGAAAATGTAAGAGATTATGCGTTTGCTGCTTCGAGAAGATATATCTGGGATGCGATGGGTGTGAAGGTAGGTGATAACACGGTAATGGCTATGTCCTACTATCCAAATGAAGCAAATCCTCTTTGGGGACAATATTCAACAAAAGCAGTAGCTCATACCGTTGATTTTTATTCAAAGTATACATTTGATTACCCATATCCTGTTGCTATTTCAGCTCATATTGATCGTATGGGGATGGAATATCCAATGGTCTCATTCAATGGATATCGCCCAGAAGAGGATGGTACATATTCTGAAAGAACAAAAAGAGGATTAATCGGAGTAATTATTCATGAAGTAGGACACTTTTGGTTTCCTATGATTGTTAATTCTGATGAAAGACAATGGACTTGGATGGATGAAGGACTAAACTCTTTTATGGATGATCTAGCTGGTAGAGCCTGGGATTCAGAGCTGTTTCACCCAAGAAATAATCAAGACTATATTGTGAGATACATGCGAGGAGATAAGTCAAATATTATGCCTATAATGACAAACTCTGAGTCAATTTATCAATTTGGTGCAAATGCTTATGGTAAACCTACAGTGGCATTAAATATCTTAAGGGATACTATCATGGGAAGAGAATTATTTGATTTTGCATTTAAAGAATATTCCAAAACATGGATGTTTAAACATCCAACACCATCTGACTTTTTCAGAATAATGGAAAATGCATCTGGTGTGGACTTAGATTGGTTTTGGAGAGGATGGTTTTTCACTAATGACCATGTAGATTTATCTATTGAAGAGGTTGAATGGTTCCAATTAGAGCTTGATCCGAAAAAGAAGCGAGCAGCAGAGAAGAAAGATAAAGAAGATAAAAAGTATTATGCTGCAATGTTAGATGAAAAAGATATTAAACAAACAGTGACAGATAAAGATCCAAAAACTCGCGACTTCTATGATTCTTATGATGAGTTTGCTGATATTACAGATGGTAACGAACGAAGAAGATATGAAACAATGCTCAATGATGCTGATATTTCAGATGAAATGAGAGCAAAAATTATGGAAAGAATGAGTGGAAAAAGTCAGTACGAGCAATTATTAGATGAATTATCTGATAACGAACGAAAATTGGCAAAACGTAATGATCATTTTTATAAAATTAAGTTTAAAAATATTGGTGGATTAGTAATGCCATTAATTATTGAAATGACTTATGAAGATGGAACAACTGATGTTACAAGAATTCCAGTAGAAATTTGGAGATTTAATAGACCAGAAGTATCAAAAGTGTTTAAAACTGAAAAGAGAGTAGTTAGCTTTACTTTAGATCCTTTTAGAGAAACTGCTGATACATTTAGAGATAATAATCATTGGCCTCCAAAAAATGAGCCAACTCTATTTGATATTTATAAGTATGACAGTTCTTCTTGGTATGGAGGTTCAAACCCAATGCAAAGAGCAAAACAAAGAGATTCAAAGTAAAATAGGTTTGATTACATAATGTTTAAATTATTTTTTAAAATAATTTTACTTAATACAGTTGCTTTCAGTCATCAATTTTTTTTGACTACCACGGAAGTGCGATTAAGTGATAATCAAAAAAAATTAGAAATCACTATCCAAACATTTTCTCATGATGTAGAAGCATTATTGAAAAAAGCTGATTTCAATTTAGCTAACTTAGGCTCAGAGCGGGAAGATAAAAATATAGATGATTTCTTAATTGACTATTTATCAGATAACTTTCTTATCCAAGATCATTATTGGAGGTATTTAGGTAAAAAAATTGATGGAGATTTTACTCTATTTTTTCTTGAAATAGATAAATTTAATTCTCCTTCAAATGTTGCAGTCTTTAATACAATTTTTATGGATATGTACGAAAAGCAACAAAATATTATGAATGTCTATGGAACAAAAAGCGTTCAATCATCAACGATGACTATAAGTGAACCTGCTTTTAAGTTTGAACTTTAGCAACTTCTTTATTGCCAATATACCAGATATATATTCCACTTAACATCATTGCTACACATAGAAGTTGTCCCATACTCAGGTTAAACAGAATAAATCCTAAATGAGCATCAGGCTCTCTGAAGTATTCTATAAAAAATCTTACAAATCCGTATCCGAAAACGTATGCTCCACTGTTGAATCCAAGCTGATTATGCTTATTCAATGAATTAATCACATAATAAAGAACGATTCCTTCAAATAAAGCTTCATAGAGTTGAGATGGATGACGTAGAATTTGATCTCCTGCATTTGGGAAATACATACCTATAGATGCTTCAGTTGTTCTTCCGTAAAGCTCACCATTAATAAAGTTTCCTATTCTGCCAAAAAAATATCCTAAAGGTATAGCAGCAGTCAAAAAATCTGCTAATTCAAATAAATGTAACTTTACTTTTCTGCTAAAAAGCCATATCGCGGTAACTACACCAATAACTCCTCCATGATATGACATACCAGCAATACCAGTAAATATCCAATTACCATTATAATATTTAAAAGGGAGAAGGATTTCTAATGGATTTGATAAATAATATTCAAAATTATAAAAAATGACATAGCCAAATCTTGCTCCAATCAATAACCCGATGAAACACCAAGATAATAAATCTTCAAATTGCTCAAGATTAATTTTATTAAATGTATTTTGCTTAATTTTTCTGCTACAGAGTATATATACTACACCAAAAGCAACAAGATACATTGTTGAATACCAATAAATGGTAAGAGGACCAATTGAAATCAATACAGGGTCCATTTTGGAAGGTAATGTTTGCCACCATGTTAGTAAATCCATACAGAAAGATACAAAAAATACTTTGTAACCTAAAAAAAATTATATAACCTCGAGTACAAATTATGATTTTATCAGGAAAAGAAATTCTAAATCGCAAAGATAAAGATATTATTATTGAGCCATTCAATGAAAATCAAGTCAATCCGAATAGTTATAACTTAAAATTACATAACGAGCTAATGGTATATAAAAATAGTCCATTAGATATGAAAGAAGATAATCCTGCTCAAAAAATAATTATTCCAGAAGATGGATTATTGCTAGAGAGTAGGAAGCTATATTTAGGGAGAACTGTTGAATACACTGAAACTCATAATTTAGTACCTATGTTGGAAGGAAGATCATCAGTCGGAAGATTAGGCTTATTTGTTCATGTTACAGCTGGATTTGGAGATGTTGGATTTAAAGGTTATTGGACTTTAGAAATTTTTTGTGTTCAACCAATAAAAATTTATCCATCTGTTGAAATTTGTCAAATATTTTATCATTCAGTTGAAGGGAACGTTGATCCATATAAAAGCGGAAAGTATCAGGGAAACAAAGATATTCAGACTAGCATGTTATATAAAGATTTCAAAGAAGATGAATAAGCTTTTAACCTTTCCTTTTATTTTATTAATAAAATTTTATCAAACTTTAATTTCACCTCTTTTAGGCTCAAATTGTAGATATCAACCAACATGCTCTGAGTACTGTATTCAGTCTTTAAAAAAATGGGGCTTATTTAAAGGTTTTTATTTTTCAATTAAAAGAATCCTTAAGTGTCACCCTTGGGGTGGAAAAGGTTATGATCCTGTCCCAAAGAAGGATTAAATATGTATGAAATCATAGAAAGCTTAGAGCTAATTCTTAATAATAATTTTACTTATACAGTAATTTTTATTTTAGGAATGTTTCATGCGCTTGAACCTGGTCATGGGAAAACTTTAATTTTAGCATATTTAAGTGGTGGCTCCTTACGATTTGCAGGCTCATTGCAAATTATTGGTGGACTTATAGCTACGCATTTCATTCTTTTTTCTTTAATTGCTTTTTTATTAAAAGCTGGAGGGGAGAGATTCCCAATTTTAAGTTTTATTGGACCAATTTTAATTATTGTTTTGGGAGTTTATTTATTAATTAGATCTTCAAAGGAGACTAGACATGAAAATGAAGAAGATTGTGATGACCCAATGCACTTTCATTTTAATGATTCTAAATATGCTAGTCCCTTTGTAACAGGTTTAGTAGCTGGATTGATACCTTGTCCTTCTGCAATTGCTGTATTATTAATTGCTGCTAATAAGTTCCAAGATGATAATTATACCCTATATTCTTCAATATTCATTTACGTTCTAGGGATAGCATTAACTCTAATTAGTATTATGACTTTATTTTTATTGTTTAAAGATAGATTTGTTAATCATTTGAATTCAATTAATCAAAAATTCAACACAAATATGATTGCAGCTAGCCTTATAATTATAGTAGGTATATTATACTTAATGTTTAGCTTGCTTGGTATTGAGCATCAGCATTAGTTATGTTCAACAAATTCAAATTGATCTTTTGTGTAACCTAGTTCAATTAATGCAGACATAATTTTATCAAAATCTTCATTAGAAATTTGAGATGATCTCCCCATAATCCAACCCATAGTATTTTTTGGATATCCAACGGCCATATACTCATAGTTTTCATTTACATAAACTATTTTAAATGGGAACTTCATAAATGGCACAAATGGCTTTCTCATTTGTATGGTCCATTCTGCGTTAGAAGATTTATCAATAACAGTACCTTTTTGCTTTATTTGTCTTTCTTTACCATCTTTAATGGCATCATAGGTAATATCAATTGTCCCATCATTATTTAAAACATATGTATCAGAAGAATTTGTTGCACCTTTCTCTATCATATTAGGTACCAAGGCAATGACAAACCATTTACCCATAAATTTTTCTAAATCCACAAATTCAACTGTTTTCATTGTATCAGCTCCTTTTAAAAACCCTGCAAAAATTAAAAATAAGATCAATAATGTTTTCATTTTAAATATCCACTCCAATTTTTTTATATAACATGCTCAATGCAAAATATAATACTACCATAATTGAAATTGAAAGAAACATGCTTGGAAGAAAGTTTATTCTTTTCAAAAAGAATGGTAGAGTAATGAAAAAAGATAATGACGGAAAAATCATTGCAAAAACTCCATACGAAAAATCAATTATTCTATCTACATCTCTTGTTTCAAAATAAAGCCAAGAAATAGTAATTAGTGATATCATTGGTAGTGAAACAATAATTGCTCCTAATAATGAATCTCTTTTTCCAATTTCTGATGCAGCAAATATGATTAGTGCTGATATTAATATTTTCGCTATATTGAACATCAGTAAAATTATGGAATTAAATAATATATATCTAGGGTTTGCTTTAGCAACATTTGCCGGATTAAGTACTGGAATTGGAAGCGGAATAGCGTTGTTCACGAAATTTACTAATAAACGTTTTTTGGCTATTGCTTTAGGCTTATCTGCGGGTATTATGATTTATGTATCATTTGTAGAATTAATGCAATTGTCTTTTGAATCATTAATAGCAATATATGGTCCAAATTTTGGAAAATTAATAACAGTTTCTGGATTTGTGGTTGGATTATTATTAATGCTTTTGATTGATCAGTTATTTGATCACCAATCTATTGCAGATTTTATAGCAAGATCGGAAGATAAAAATGAATCAGTTCTTATAAAAGCAGGTGTTTTTTCTGCCATAGCACTAGCCATTCACAATTTTCCTGAAGGTTTTGCTACATTTACAGCCACTGTTTATGATCCAGCGATTGGATTTACATTAGCAGCAGCAATAGCGGTGCATAATATTCCGGAGGGGATTGCAGTTTCAGTTCCTATTTACTATGCAACAAGAAATAAAAGAAAAGCTTTTTATATCTCTTTTTTATCTGGCTTAGCAGAACCGCTTGGCGCATTGATAGGTTTCCTAATTTTTAGAACGGTATTTAATGAAGCATTATTTGGTATTTCATTTGCACTATGTGCAGGGATTATGGTTTATGTAGCGTTAAATGAATTATTACCTGTTGCAAAAGACTATGGAGAGCCTAGTGACGCAATTATTGGAGTTACTATTGGTATGATTATTATGGCATTAAGCTTAATAATGATGTATTCTTAAAACAGACTAGTAATTTCTTTTGACATAGGTTTTACAGACTTATCAAAAAATGCAACCAAATCACCATTTTCATCAACTAAATATTTACAAAAATTCCAAGTAGGTTTTTTTTCGTTCCAACCATTTAGATTTTTATTAGTTAGCCAAGTATATACTTCACTTTGATTTCTACCTTTTGTTGTAATTTTTGAAAACATTTGAAATGTTACGCCATAATTTTTTTCGCAAAAATCAGCAATATCTGCATCAGAACCTCTTTCTTGAAAAAGGAAGTCATTAGCTGGAAATCCTAAAACAGCGACATCTTTTCCATACAAGTCATGCAATTTTTGAAGACCTTCATACTGATAAGTATATCCACAACTTGATGCAGTATTTACAATTAGTACTTTTTTACCTTTAAATTGGTTAAAAGATATTTCTTCACCATCAATAGTTGTTGCTTTTAAATCATAAAAGCTTGCTATTGCCTTCACCTTTTCTATTGGATCACTTGATTTTTTTGCAGTTAATCCAATCAGAAGAAAAATAATTCCTACTGTTAAGACAGTAATAAGAACCATATTGCTAGTTAATAATGTTTTTATCATATTTTTTCTTAAATTTGCGTGCAAAAGTAACATGTATTTAATTAATAAAGAAGAATTATCTGGAACAAGCCTTTGGATTAAAAATAATTTTGAAGAAATATTTTTATGGTTTTGTGTTCTATGTATTGTTGTATCAATGTTATTTATATTCAAACTATATTTAAACCGTCAAAGATGAGAATTTTACTTATTACATTATCATTTTTTCTATTTTCCTGCCAAGGAAACACTTCTGAAGTAAAAACTTCAGCTAATCAACCTGAATCACAGCCGATTCAAGAGGAAAAACAAGTTGCAAATGGAATTATTTTTAAAGATGCTCAAGGAAATATTCTTTCAGATGCTCAAAAAGATAGTATAGTGCAGTCCGTTGAAAATATTCAAGCTTTAAGAAGATATGATAATGAGAATAATAACACCGAATATATACTATTTAAGGATTATGAAGATCTTAGAGGATTTATTCCAGATGAAGCTATTGATAATTTAATAGAAGAGAACAGATTAAGACAAACTGGTGGTCAAGGAGCTGTTCTTAATAAAAGAATTAATGACCAATGGAAAGACAAGCCATTGCCAGCTGGTGAGTTAAAAATGTTAGATGGAACTATAAAAACATTTGAGGATTTTAAGGGGAAAGTATTAGTTATTAATTTTTGGTATATCAATTGCGGACCATGCATTATTGAAATGCCATATTTGAATAATCTTGTAGACAAGTACAAAGATGAAGATATTCAATTTTTAGCACTTAGTTTTGATTCATTACCAGACATAAATGATTTTTTAAAAAGAACAGATTTTATATATGAGCATGGTTCAATCCCAAGATCTTTTATGTACGATTTTACCCCAGTATCTCCTGGACATTTTGTAGTTGATAAAGAGGGTATCATTCGAGACATCCTGATTGGTGCACCGAGAAATACTGAAATTATTTTTGATAAATTGGCAAACTTAATTGAAAAAAATAAAAAATAAATTCTATAAACCTCTTTCATTGAGTAAATTTTTCTTATGAAAAGAATTATATTAGTATTTATTACGACATTTTCTTTGCTATCTGCTCAAACACATATTGTACCTGAAGGCTATTCAGGCTTTTCTGCTTCATTTAATCATGACCAAAATGTTGATTTTTTTGGCGAAGGAAAGTTTGCTAGAGACAGCTATGGAAACGGTATTGGGGTAGGGTATGTTTATAATGGTACTTTTGGAGTTGATCTAAGTTATGGCTATTCGCTATACAATAGAAAAGATGTTTATGAGTTTAATGTAGGAGATGGTGAATCAAATTCTGAGGATGAAAACTTCAACTTTGTTG
>Ga0163180_10001837_pt1 | contig 11954 bp, 11 predicted proteins | sample AtlANTMetagenome_2_FD_109647 | JGI IMG/M metagenome (GOLD analysis project Ga0163180, IMG submission 109647) | Marine eukaryotic phytoplankton communities from the Atlantic Ocean - Atlantic ANT 4 Metagenome | ecosystem: Environmental > Aquatic > Marine > Oceanic | place: North Atlantic Ocean...
GCACAACTTGTATAGTTTATACCTGTATTTGGATGGGATTCACTCTGACAGGTTCTTTCTTCACAATTAGAATACCCATCATTTATACAGGCTTGTTCTGCTTCTGCTTTATCAGCACAACTTGTATAAAATGTGTAGTTATTTGGATTGATTTTACTTTGACATGTTAATTCAGTTATGATTTGTGCTAAATAATCGTTACTTGACAATGTAGTATGATCTGTATATTCTTCTTTTAAATTATGAGATTTATTAAATGAATTATATGACATTTTAATTAAATAAAATAAAATATTTTAAATGTTTTATTTTTCATATATTTTATTTTTCATATAATATTTTATTAAAAATATTACAAAATCGTTACAATTTTCATATACAGGAAAGGATTGATCAAGTCCTCATCGGTTGTTTGAATTTTCAAAATTGTAACGATTTTGCCAAATTTTTTCCCGCATTAAGTAGAGCATCACGTGTGGCATTATGCTGTGCACGCTTATCATCTTCCCTTATTTTGTTAATTTGATCGTTCATCAATGCTTCCTCTTTATCAAAGTTTTGTTTTTCATCTTTTTCAAAATCTATATTTAATTGTTCAAGTACACTACCTATTTTATCATATATATCACTGTCAATTTGTTCATAGTCATCTGCATATTTGCCTTGTTGCAGCCGGACATAACAATTTTTTTGTATAATATCATCACTAATGCGATTCTCCATTGACAAATTATGGGTATAACCTAAGACATTATCATAATCTTGGGGTCCCCCCCCGGCGGCAGCATCGGCGGAGGTCAACGGGGCGGCGGCAACAGGGAGTGGTGTATCAGTTCTCCACCAAGCAATACCTGATACATATGCCTTCACTCGGTTATCATCATGTGTGTAGCTGAAGTCTTCAACATAGACTCTAGTAGAGTCAATTAGATGAAGACTAAGAGGTAACAAATTCCATGGTAACCAGTGAGTTCCTGATTTATAAAATACATTGCTCGCATTGTTGGTTAAAGAAAATAGTTCTGATTTAACGTTTTGTGGTTCGGGTCTATGTATTATAGTATTATCAGATTCTATAGGAAAATCGTTCAAAAGATCCACAATTTTTTCATTTGACATATTTGTAAGATCATATTCTGACCTCGACATGAGCTTATGTTTAGGTCCATCTATTTTTAATATTTGTTCCATTCTATCTTTAATCCATTCTAATTCTTTTCTTTTTTCCAGTGTTTGGCGAAGTTCTTCAAAAAAGTCTTTTTTTTTCGCTGGTAGACCCCTCTCAGGCCATCCAGGATGTTCATACATTCCTCTCTCCTTAAATATTTTCCACGCACGTTTACGATTATCCAGAGAACGTTCAAGTTCAGCCTTCTCCCAACATGAAGTATATCCTTCTAAATTGCACTTCCATTCGTCGACCATTTCTTTAATTTCTTTTTTACCTTTTTCATTTGCACGTTTCATCGCTTTACATGAGGAATACCCATGACTCTGACATTCGGCTTCTAATAACGTTGATGTGGGATCATAATTAGAGGAGCTGGCTGGGCAATCATACTTTTTAAAATATGAATCATTAAAATAATTATAATCAGGATTGTCAGCATTTATTCCGTTAATATCATCTATAGCTTGTTGAAAATTCATATATATACCATAATAATCTCCAATATATTCTAAGGGTCCGGATAAAAAACTATCGCCATCTTTAATGTCTCTTATTATCTTTATAAGTGCCTGTTTTGTGCCTGCTACGACTCTTATTAGAGTCTTCTTTACACCAACTCTTAATATTTTAGTACCGGCTACTGTTATCCCCTTTGCGACTTTATCAGATACATTAATCTTTGACAACATTTTTGCTAAGGTCTTTGCGAAAGTTTTAGGTTCAGCCAGGCTTTCAGCTACTGCTTTACCTGCAAGTTTTTTAGTTTTTGGGTCTGGGAATAGTAAACGTTCCAATTCACATGCAATCGCTAAACTTATAGCAAAATCAATGAATTTATAAACAAGCAGTTTATTCAATTCATATTCGATTTTTTCGTTGGTTCTATCTTTATTAAAACGTCTAGCCATATAACTAAGCCATAAAATATCGATAATTTCAAAAACATCTAAAGGACCAAAACCACATACACCAAACATATAACTTTCTTTTATTGTTGAATTTTCTTCAAGAACATTATTTAAATAATTTTCTATTGCCTGTCCTTTCCCAATAAAGTTAGATCTGTCAGACCACCCCCCGCCCATGTTGCGGTTGTCTTCCTCCGTTTGGGGATATTTTTCATTTAATGCATCATAAATATCCCCCAAACCTCCATATTTACGACCATATTGTCTACCTTCTGGAATACCTTCACACGGATGTCCACAAAAGTCAATTTTATTCATAAAATTTCCACAACCTGCAGGGTCCCCAGACGTAAACCCGAAGGGTGACAGCAGAGTTCTACGTTCTGGTGCATAAAGAAATATTTTTTCTTTATCACCAAATCCTGATTCAGAATTATAATTTTCAGATATTTGATTTTTAGATTTATTTTTTGTTATTTTGTTAATTTTTTGCGTAGGTACTTGATTTGTTTTAGCAAATTTTTGCCAAGTATAATTTTCATTTACAAGTGTGCTCCAATGTATTTCATTGTCAGCAGAACTTTTATAAGATTCAATTAATGTTTTATATGACATTTTATTTATATTAAATATTTTATTTATATTTGATAAAATATTTTTTATTAAAAATATTTTATCAAGGCATCTTGATTGTTTGAATTTTCAAACCTCGGTACATTTCCATTTCTGTCAACAAATCATCAATCAATTTGTTCTTGGGACTGTCAGGAAGTTCTTCTTTCAGGTGAGTCATGGCAAAACATCCAGTATGGTGTCTAAAGAGGTGCAAAATTTTGAGTGGGTCACATTGCATCATGTAATTCCTGAAGACAACATGAATACATTCTGTAATGTCTTGCATCTGTTCTTTTGTTGGTGTGGAAGGCATGTGTTTAATTTCATCCAGAATGATCATAAAGTTGTCGGCGATCTTTCGCTCGGTGATGGCCATGTGTTCCATTCCTTTGATAGTTTCTTGATCCATGTTGTAGAAAAACTTGCCATTGCATTTTTTGAAATAAAAATGGGTATTTGTATCTGTGTCTCGGATATTCTTAATAAATTCTACACGGAATGCTTCATAGGTTTCTGGTTTGTTAAGATCTACACAAGGCAAGACTGATAGTCTGTAAAGTTGATATTCTGCCAATTCTGCGGCCATAACTGGATCCTCAATCTGTACATTTTCGGTTTCAGGCAAAGATTTGTTGAATGTTTTATCCAACAATTGTTTAAAGTCATGTTCCGAAACGAATGTTTCGAAGGGACATTGCCAAATAAAACCTTGTTGTGTGAGTGATTCATTATCTATACCATATGAGGCAATGACTTCAAGGGTCAAGATACCTTTTTTGGAAACGTGAGCATCAATGGGAAATTTTTTATAAAACATATAATTGATGGGAGTATCTGATTCATTATATTCAGGGTTAGCAATAATAGTGATGTACATATTATGATATCTATTGGTAGTTAGATATCATAATAAAAAAATCATTTTTCATTTGTAATTTTTTCGATTTAAGAAAGATAATTTTTGCATCTTCTTTCATTCCATGTAGTAGTTCCTTCAAGCTGTTCTCGGTTGCTAGCCATAATTCTGCACATTATTTTATTAATTTTTGATTGTGTTTCATGTTCAGAACATAAAAGCTCATAGCTAGCTTTATCTTGATTACTAAATTGTCCATCAATATCTCCTTTAACCCAACTATGTGAGTCCAAGCACCATTGTTTATTTGTGTTTGCCAGATCTTCGTTGAGTGCAGTATTAACATATGCAGGACATCTGTTGTTATACCATGGATCAGTGTCTATGGCATATGAATTATTAGTATTATCAACACACCATTGTTGGGATTGCTTCATTTGTGGTAAATATTGAGAACAACCATACATATACCATTTTTTTCTGTCCTCATGACCAATCCATGATATATTTCCGCCGATCCAACTATGTACTTTCATACACCATGTTTTATCCTGTTCTAACTTAACTTTATATTCAAGATTCTCAATATATGCAGGGCATCTTTTGTTATTCCATTCTTGACTACTTTGAGCAGTTGAATTATTAGCATTATCTACACACCATTTTTGATGTTCATTCATTTCTGATAAATATTTATTACAACGATTATATATCCATGTTTCTTTGTCTTGAGGACCAATCAAATCAGTATTTCCTTTAACCCAACTATGTACATCCATACACCATTTTTTTTTATCGTTATTAGAAAAATTTTCTACTGTGGTGTATTTTTTAAAGTTTTCTGTTTGTAGTTCTTGTTCTGAAGAACCATTATAAGATTTGTTTAATGATTTATACGACATTTTATATATATAAAATATAAAAAAAAATTTATGTAATCATTTGATGAATAATCGATTACTTTCATATATAAATTTTATAATATTGTTGAATGGTATAAAATGTTATGATTAAGTAAAATATAAATCATTTTTTATATTGTTAATAAATAAATGTTCAATATTAAGGAACTAATTAAAAAAAGAAGAAACCAAATAATACTAATAGTTATGATAATAATGTTAATTATATTTTGTACGATAGTAGGATTAACAGCGACTGAATTACTTCCTGATTGGTTTGGAATACGTAAAAGAGCAGCACTATTGAAATTAACTGATAATTACAAGATAGATATTAATTTTAGTTTACCTGAATCAGATATACAAAAACTAAATAAATCAGACAAAAAAGAAAGTTTTATAAAACGAGTTAAAAATAATATAATAGAAACAATATATCAAAAATTATTACTGACAAAAAATCAAGCAAGTAATCGTATATCTGTATATTTTTCACAATCAGAAGGATATAATATGAAAAATAGCTATAATATTATTATTTTGATAAATTTGAGTGATGATAATGTGGTGACAATGAACACTACGAAGATGAAAAATACTATAGAAAATGTACCTTTGAATAAAAATAATATATTTAAAGATATTGATATGCAACCGGAGATAAAAAAAATAAATAAAATATTTTTAACAAAACACAATATTAATAATTTGCAAAATATTGATTTATCCAAATTACAAAATAATATTATTTATAAATTAGATAAATCTGAAATAACAAATTCAATAAATCCAGATAAAAAACGTAATGTTATTTATCAAAAACAAACAATATCTGTAAATAATTTGGATAAATTTAAAAAGCAACGTATCACAGAAGAAGGTTTGTTATGTTCAGCATCATGGTCCTATGTTGTTAATGGTACTAAAACAAATTTTAATGGCTGTGCAAATGTTAATGCTGAAGGTGAAAGACAAAATCCTTGGTGTGCAACATCTGATGGTTTGCTTGATGGTACCAATAAACCATTTGGCAATTGTGTACCAGAAGATGATTCACCTGTTGTATGTTTTGACAATACAGAACGTGTTGAACCAAAGTATGGGTGGGTTTGGGCAGGTATTGGTAAATCTTTTGGTGATGCAAATAAAATGTGTAATGGATATAAATATTTGAGTATTTCTTGTCCGAAATCATTAAATGATAATGTTGAATTTGATGTTTTTTGTGGAAATGAGTTAAATTTAAACCCAATACCAAAAAATGAATGCACTGGTAATACAAATAATAAACCTGACAAAAAAAATCAATATTGTAATGGACCATCTAAACATGATGGTAAATGGTTAGGAGGGTACAATAAAAGTGCGATATATACAGTGATTTGATCGCCAGAGCTGTCAAGCCAGAGCTGTCAAGCCAGAGCTGTCAAGCCAGAGCCGCTAAAAATGAAAAAAAAAAAGCTTTATATTAAATAATGTAGATATCTGGTATGCCTGATTTTAAGAAACAATATCAAATTACTGGAATTACAAAACAGCATAAAAAAACATATTCCTTCAAATATGCAAGAAATCGTCCATCAAATGATGATGACTTTAGTTATAAAAATGCAGTTTTGATTATTTCATTGCATGATTTTGAAATTATGGTACAGATGAATAAAAACACAGCTGAAAAAACATTAAAATTATTTTCGTGTTTGAATATATTGGATTCAGATTTGTTTATGGATCTGACAAATTATGCACAAACATCACAAAAGCCTTTTTGGAATGATGTTTATCAACAGATTAAAGACAGAACAAACAGTTTCAAGTTTAAAGAATTGTATAAAACAGCAGAATTTTACCAAGATCCTGATGGAAATTTTGGTAAATGGAAATTCGTGACACTTTCATAAAAATGATTTTAAATAAGGCATTATATTATTTTTTTGAATAACATAATGCAACCATATCATCCTGATTTTGTTAATAATTTGTATAAGATAAATGTGCAATGTGCAACGAATAACGCAGCAATGTTATGTGCCAAATTTCAAATTAGTTTGCGAGGCAGGATCGAAACAGACGAAGGTAAATTAGCAAATGGACAAATATTGTATCATGATGGTGAGGTTTGGCAAGTAACAAGTTCTGAACCAGCTATAATACCATATTATAAACCGGATGAATTTTTTCCTCATATTTGTTATAACAATGTTACCAAGACAACGAAGAGAAAATTACACTTTAAATAAAAAATGAAATATTATTTATTAATAAATAATATTTATGAATATTATTAAAATATGATTGAACATTTGTTGAACTTTATTGTGGAATATTATATTATGATAATTAATACTAATTTATTAGTGTTATTTAATAATCAACAAAATATAACAATCACAACTTGTAATAACATATTATATTATTTATTCAATATGTTAATAAATGCGAGCAATCCACAATATATACAAGCTATAGGATATTTGATTAATCATTATCTTAATATTTGTCGTTATATTGAAGATAATAACAAAGATATATTAATGAAAGAATCAATACATAATTTGATAAATTATTATGAAAATATACAAAATATACAAAATATACTATTTTTTCAAAAACACACCATACCTGATTCAATTGATTCAACTGAATAAAAACAAAAATATTTTTATGATAAAAATATTTTTGAACAAATTAAGCATGAAATAATTTCATTGATACCAATTCAATTGAATCATCTGGAATATCGATTAATGGTAAATTTTTATCAATTTCGGTATTCAATGTTGTACCAACACCTTGAGCATCTGATATAGTTGCTTCTTGTTCTTCTGACTCGTGTGATTTGTCTTCAGAAACAACTACTGCAATTTCATCGGTGTCTGAAACGTTCGGTAATAATGAATTAAATATAAAGCCTTTGTTATTTTTACCACTTGTTTTAGTTAAAATTTTACCAGTATTTTGTTGATCATTCATATGTGCAATTATACCCATATTACTAATACGTAATTGTAATTTAATTATTTTATCTATGTTATGTTCTCCAAGAGAAATAAATTCACAGTCTGGCCAAAAATTATTACCATCTTGATCATAACATTTTAGCCATAATTTTCTTGATTTTACAGAAGGTTTTTCAATTTTATTTGTTGGATCATCTGTAATATATTCATATGGATCTGAAGGAATATTATATTCAGAACCTTGGTAAATAGTTATTCCAATTTTTTGATTGATAATTGTATGAATTTCATGTGGTGAAGATTCATGCAAAAACATTTCTTCAACATCAAAATCTTTAACCCAATTTAATATTATTGGTAAATATGGATCTTTGATATGAAAATTAAAACTTAAAATATAAGAATCATATATTTTTTCTGGATGAGTCAACATATTTAATAATTTTGCTGAATTACCTGGGTCAGTAATGCATATTTCATCATCAGATAAATCAACAGGAATTAGATTATTATTTTCTGTAGAGCTCGTTTTGTCATGCATTTTAATTTCACGACATTTATATGTTTTTTTACACTTATTTGCTTGATTAGATTTCTTTTTGGTGTTTTTAGCACCCATGCATACATTTCCCATTTTTAATTATATGTAAGATAAAAATAATAAACATAAATAATATTTTTAATTAAAAAATTTATCTTATCTATAATAAAAATGGCAAAAAAAACATCACGACGCAAATCTCGTAAAATGTCCGAATATAATAAATTCGTTCAAAAATGTATGAAAAAAGACGGCTTAAATATGGCTCAAGCTGCAGCCGCTTGGGCTGCTCACAAAAATGGTGGCAAATCTGTTACTCGCAAATCCGGTGCGAAGCGTTCCCGTAAATCTGGCGCGAAACGCTCTAAAAGTCGCAAAAGCCGTAGTCGCAAATCAGCTCGCAAGAGTCGTGGACGCAAATCAGCTCGTAAGAGTCGTGGACGCAAATCAGCTCGTAAGAGTCGTGGACGCAAATCAGCTCGCAAGAGTCGTGGACGCAAATCAGCTCGTAAGAGTCGCAAATCAGCTCGTAAGAGTCGTGGACGCAAATCAGCTCGTAAAAAACGTAAATCAAGATTTGATGAATCATCTGACTCATCCGAATAATTATGTTTGAAAGATAAAATTTAAACATTATATAATGTTTCATTATATAATGAATTAAGTGTTTAGCCAATCAAGTTCTAAAATATGGTCGACAGAAATTCTTTTAGAAGGATTTTCTATTTTCATATATTTAATTAATTTTTTGATATCATCTAATTCTTGTTTTTTTTCTGTTTTGTGAAATAAACGACCAAGTTCTATTATTATTTCATCAAAAATAATACCAAGGGAATAAATATCGGATTTTATTGAAAATTCTTTGTGGTACATAATTTCTGGTGAAATATATTTAAGTGTACCAAAACGATTGTTTAATTTATGTAAATCATGATGATAAACATTTTTTGCAAATCCAAAATCGATTAAAAATAATTTTTCTATGTCAAAATAATGTTCTGATGGATCTTTAACTATCATGATAGGATTATTATAAAGATTCAAAAAATTATCACTGGTTTGAATTAAGATATTTTCTGGTTTAATATCAAGATGAGCAATGTCAATATTATTACATTTTTTAATTAGTTCTGCAATACCATAAATATATTTTTTAATTGATTTTATACACAGATCAATCAAAATTTTGTTTGATTTATTTTGAAATTGATACAAAATACTATTAACATCTGATGTTTGTACAAAATCTGTATAATAATTTATATTTTGAAAAAAATGTATTAAAAGTCTAGAATTATGAGCTTTAATATATTCATAAATAATACAATTAGGGTTTTTTATAGATTTATATTTTGAGCGATTTTCTCTATGAATAATTTCAATTGGAATTGGAAAATTTGAACTTGGATAATGATGATTTAATTTTTGTAAAATTTTAAATTCTTCATTGATTATATTTTTTGGATGTTCAAAATTTTTAACAGTATATGATTTATTATTATGTTTAATAACATATATTTCTCCAGATGCGCCACGTGATAATTTTTCTACGATTTTTTTAGAATTAATATTATTTAACCATTTCATTAATTATAATTAGTTAAATATAATTATAATTATAATTATTATTCATTTTTCAAATATGTAAAAACTGTTTAATTTTTTTTATTGTGTAAACTAAAGAATTTAGATTATTATCTATTACATTAAAATTTTCAATATACTCAGCCAAATCTGGAATAAATTCTTCAATATTAATTCCTGGAAAATCATTAGTAATGGTTATAATACCATCTTTATTTTGAAAAATATAAGATGTTGTATAAAATTTATTGTTATCTTTATCAGGTAAATATAAACAAAAAGAATGTTTTTTTTCATGAATATTCTGTATTAATATATTCGATATTTGAATATCTTCATAATTAAGTTCATGTTGATTTTTTTCATCTATTTCAATCAAATCATTTATTTCACGATCCGTCAAAGCATCAACACAAAAACTAATTAAATATATATTTTTATATTTTAAATTTGATTCTTCATCAGTAATTACTTCATTCAAAAAATTTAATTGTTTGCTATTTTGATTAAGATTATCTGAGATTTCTGATACTTGTAATTGTTTTACAAAACTTAATAATGTTGTATCAATGGTTTCTTCTTTCTTTGTTGGTGTCTTTGTTGGTGTCTTTGAAAATATACTTTTGCTTTTGCTGTCAATAATAGATTCAGTAGGTTGTGAACTTGTTACATCTCTTGTTGTACATTCATTATTTATACATAAAATATTTTTCTGGATAGTTTCAAAATGTTGATTATGATCAAGTTTATTAACAAATTCACTGATTACATTTTTTCCATATTCACTTGCATATATAATATGCCATGAATTAATATATATTTTTAATAAATTATATCCTAAAATAAGTTGATTTAAATTATTTTCAATAATATCTTGGATTGTCTTTTGATTATCAAAAGGTATGTAACTCAAAATAACTGGATCTTTTTCTAATTTTTTAATTAATTTTCTACAAATAATTTTTATTACAGAATTTGTAGTTTCGAAATTTATCAAAAAATATCCAATAATACCTATCAAATTTAATAAATCATGATTCTTATAAAAAAATAAAATCATATTCTTTTCATTTAAAAAATGAAATTCCAGTAAATTCTTGTAATGCTCATAATAGTATTCCCCATTAGATATATGTAATAAATTCGCTAACATTTTATTAATGCTTTTTTTATCTTTACATATTAATTGTTGTCTTGTTATATCTAAAGGATCAAATAAAGGTTGTTTAACATTATCTATATTTAAAATAAATGAAGGATTACCTTTCCACAAATCAATTTTAAGAAGTTCTTTTGGAGTATGAAAAGTATTTTCTGAAATATATGTTTTTAATTGTTGTCCATTAATACCTGAATGTTTTTCTGATTCTGATGTAAAACTACCCCAATTAACAAAATTTTTTAAATTTAATGATGAGTTTTGATGTCTATAATTATTTAATGTTGTTAAAAAATTTGTAGCAGTTGCCATTTATTATTAGTAATTAATTTTTTTCAATATTTTAAATACAATTTTAAAACATTAAAATATGAAAAATAATTATGAACGAAGAAAAAATTACCAAGGTAGATAAAATTATCAATCAAAAAAATACTATTAATTTTTTTGATGATGATGATAATGACGCTGCCATTTTATACGATTCTGATAATTTTAATAAAAATTTAGAACAAATTAAAGATATTATATTTGATTTCGATTACTCAACTGAACACCGTATAATTGCTTTTTCCATTTGGCATAATCAACCTGATAATATCATTTTAGAAATTTCCAACAAACTTACATGTATGTATCTTATTTCTGGAACAAAATATATTCGAGATTTTTTTATCGCTATAATTAACACTCCAGACATACAAGATATCATTAAAATAGAATTTGCAAAAACCCTATGTTGTCACGACCCATCACCTGATAATTATTCCATCTTATTACAAACCATCGAAATAATCGAAAATACACCCATTGTTATCTTACTCGAATGTATCGTACTATTAATGAATAGTACCGAATTAAATCACATTGAATCATCTCTTAATTACTTTATTGCTATTATTAATAATCCTATTTATGAAATTTATTTTAGATATCGTACCATCTTATCTCTCGAACATTTATTAAATACTGATAAAACATCACAAACAAATGATTCTTTCTCTGTTAATTCTTTTTTTTACATCTCTGAAAGCTTAATTGAATTTTTACAATCAGAAGATAACACATCCAATTACAGAATCCTCGCATGCCAAGCTTTATTGCATTTTTATAAACAATATAATCAATATAACTCCGAATTAGATACTAATTCGCAAGATACTAACTCACAAGATACTAACTCGCAAGATACTAACTCGCAAGATACTAACTCGCAAGACTCCGGTACTCAAGATACTAACTCGCAAGATACTAA
>Ga0163180_10001838_pt1 | contig 11952 bp, 3 predicted proteins | sample AtlANTMetagenome_2_FD_109647 | JGI IMG/M metagenome (GOLD analysis project Ga0163180, IMG submission 109647) | Marine eukaryotic phytoplankton communities from the Atlantic Ocean - Atlantic ANT 4 Metagenome | ecosystem: Environmental > Aquatic > Marine > Oceanic | place: North Atlantic Ocean...
TGAATCTGGATTTACTACTACACCTACTGTAATTACAGATGATGGAAGTGATCCATACTTTAAAGTAGAAGGTAAGAATCTAAAACCTGAAGAAGATAATGTAATAGTTGGATGGAAGTATGATCTAGATATTATACTACCTAAAACATATGTCAGAACTGATGAAGCTCAGAAGCTTACAGATTATACTGCTGCCTTAACTGTAGCTAGAATGAAGTTTGCTGTTGGTCTATCAGGAGTAATGGCTTTTAAACTTAAGTCTACGGGCACCAGACAGGGCGAAAAGAGATATGTAGGTTATGACCTAGATCCTCTATCTCCAGCTGCTGTAGGCGATTTTAACTGGGTTGAGGAGGAGATCTCATATGTAGATAGAGACCAGATTAAAGTTAGAGTTAACAACAATGAGATTACAGGATTCACTTTTAAGAATGATACAACTATAAATATAACATCCGTACCTCAACAAGTATTTAATAATACTGGATCTGGTGGAGCACATACTTTTACTTGGACTTTCGATAGAACAGATATGAGTAAGATAGTTGTTCAGAAAGAAACAAGTTCAGGCAGTGGTGTCTACACAACACAAACACTGAATACTAACTATAAGATATCAGGTCAAGCTGAAGACAAAACTATTGTATTCATTAATACTAGTGGTGTTCCTACAGCTGTACCACAGAATGTTAAAGTCAGAATCTACAGTGCAGATGACATTGTTATATATTTAGATGAATGGTATAACCTTAGCCCTACTATAGTAGCTGATACCTATCTAGCTAATGATATAGGATTAAAGGATCAGTCGGTATTCTCAATACCAATACACCAGAAAACAGAAAACTTCCAATTGAGAATATTTAACGACTCACCTTTCCCTGTGTCTTTAAACTCTATGATGTGGGAAGGTAATTATTCACCAAGATTTTATAAGAGGTTTTAAATATGTCATTTGCAGCAGCAGGGGCAAGTACAGGCAACCCGTGGGCTGCAGCAGGTGGTGCTGTAATAGATTTCGGATTAAATATATTCGGAAGAAATCAACAAGCTAATGCAGCAGCCGATGCAGCCCGTGAAAAAAGAGAGCAAGCAGAGAAACAACATAAGCATGATCTAGAAGGCTGGGAAATGCGTTGGGACAAGCTCAACGCAGACCGAGCTTGGGTAATAGAAGGTAATAGAATAAAAGCTAGGAATGAAGAAAGACTAGCTCAATTTAAAGATGCTACAAATGAAGCACAATACCTTCATCAATTAGCTATAAGAAATAGAGAGCAAGCTTCTCTTGAGAATCAATTCGCTAAGTCTAACGTACTATATGATGAACAGATAACTGCTAATGCTAGAGCAGCTAAGATGGCTTCAGATAGTGAGTGGAGACAGTTAGATGAAATCAATTCAGAAGCAGCCTTCAATGCACAAGAGCAGCGTTTAGAGTACCTTCAAGCTGAAGGTAAGATGAGAGCATCAGGTGCAAGTGGTAGGTCTGCAGGTAAAGTACATCAAGCTGCAATGGCTTCTTTTGGATTCCAAGTAGCAGCTTTGAATGAAGGATTAGCTAGTGCTGGTAGGAATACCAAGGCTATGCTAGAAGAAATAAAAGATGATCATTACTCAGCTAACTTAGCAGCTTTCGCTAATAAGATGTTAGATCCGGGTAAATTACCAATGCCTATTAGACCATTTAGAACTCCAAGAGCTGAATACCAAGGTCCAAGACCGTTAGAAGCATTTGATAAAGGAGTAGAACCTATAATGGGTGGTTATACAAATCCAGCTACAGCATCATCAGCAGCATGGGGTGCATCTATTCCCGGTATTGCAGCTGCAGCAAGTAGTGGATTTAAAGCGTGGTCTGAACTGTAACTAATTAAAAACTATGTCAAACTATAAGAGACATGCCCAAGGGCAGCGTTTCCGTAAAAAAGAGTTTGGTGATATGGGCTTACGAGCCTACAAAGAACAACAACAAACTATCATCAATGCTCTTAAATTACAAGCACAACAACAAAAGACAGCCCGTGATGAATATCTTTCTGGTGAAATAGATGTAGCCAGAAAGGAACGGGAAAATAGAGCTGAGTTAAAGAAACTTGAAGATGCCGCCTATGATAATAGAGATTTAGCTAGAGAGATTAGACATAAAAGAGAAATTGAGAACCTAGAATTTGAAGCTAAAGAGAAAGATAAAGAAGCTGAGTTCTGGTCAGATTTTTCTACTACTTATGCTCAACAGTATTCTAAAGCTGCTACAGATATATACGGTGCGATAGATCAGATGGTAGCAAAAGGCGGTATCGAAAAAGATATGGCTTCTGGTGCTTATGAAGAGAATATTGAAAACTCAACTATACTGAATAAAGCTAGTGAAGCTGATATGGCTACCTATGCTGATAAGCTTTATTCAGATAAAACTAAATCTGGTCATTATAAAAGAACTCAACATGCAGAACTTCTAGATATTAAAAATAGGAATACATTCGCTCATAATGATATTATGGGTGATAAACTTATTGACGATTACGCACGTATAGAACTTCATACCATGCAAACTTTAAAAGAGCGTGGTATAGAAGTAACTAAAGATAACGTAGCAGATATAATGGAAGGAAGAGCATTAGAAATAATGTTTAATTCTGGAATGAATCCTAATTCTAGAGGTGGTAAAAAGTTCTTAGGACATGTATATAAGAAAGCAAAAGCTTTAGAAGATAAGAAGTGGAAACTTCATTGGGGTCAAGAAGATTATAAAAACGAAAATATAATAGGAGACAAATTAAAGACATATTCTAAAGCACCTGATACAGTATTTGAGTATAGAGCCGCTATAAATGATATGATAAAATTATATCAGAAAAGATATGTAGTAAAAGATGGTCAAGCTGCTTTAGAAGAGATGGATGTTAAAGAAGCTTACATCAAAGTTGGTGAGTATCTTATTAATAATGACATCATAACTAATGAAAAACAGTTAGATGAATTCAATATACCTTTTCCCGGTCAACCTATAACTTTTGATCCTGATGGAACAGAAAAAGGAAGATGGTGGGATAGACATAAAGAACTTGAATCAACATTTGAAACGAAATTAGTAGAAAGAAGAAACGATAAAACTCAAAAAGAAAAGGATAAAGCAAAATCAGAAGATGCTTCTGCACTAAGTCAAGTTAAGTCTCAAGTTGAATCTGGTGAGATAGATCTGAATAATCGTGATCAACTACTACAGCTAGAGAATACTTATAAGAATAATGAGAAGACAGTAGAGTTTATAAGGAATGCTAAACTATTTAACCCTAACCTAAGTGAAAATGATGGGTATCTTGCTACTCAAAACTTAAATAAAGCTTACCAGAATAATGACTATTTTGCATGGAAAGATACTATGCAATATCTAGGTACAACAGAAAGGAAAGCTTTTGAAAAACTAACTAAACAGTTAGATGAATTAAATAGTAATGGTGGTTCTCATAAAGAAGTAAAAGATCTATTTGAGAAGTATGTTAAATCTGATTTAAAACTTAATGCTTTAAACGATGCTGAAGATGATTCAGTAGAGTCCATAATTAATACTATGGAACAAGATTTCTATTTTGAATATAGAAAGATTGCTGATGACGAGAAGCTAAGTGGTAGAGCAAAAGTTGATGCAGCTATAGAAAAAGTTAAAGAGAAGTATGAGAGTGGGAAGGGTCTGTATAGAAAAGAAGATGACGGACCAAATACTAGGTTCCCAGCTATGGCAGGTCATAGAGATCCAAAATCAGGGATGAATGAAGACAAAGCAAAATCTCTAATAAAAGACTTTACATGGGATAATGCTTGGATTCAAGTTAACAATAAAGAAGATCTAAATTGGCTGGATCAAGATTATATAGATAGGAATCTTAGGAATGTTATCAATGGTAATGAGGTAGAACAGAATGATATAATTGATTACTTGTACTATAGTCAACCAGTTAGGTCTGAAGGCATGATGTCTAAGACAGATATCTTTAATAAAATATTAGAAGGTAAAGGAGCTAAAACTAAAGTTCCATATGGTCCTCTAGATCATGCAAACTTTGAAGCTAAGATGGCTGATATTACCATAAATGGTTTTGATCGAATGAGTGACACTAATAAAGCAAGAGTACAAGTATATCTAGAATTTGTAAAAGCCAATGGTGGTGCAATGCCATATAAACCAAATGAGTATACTATAGAAAAAGACCATATAAGATTGAATTATATAAACTCTATAGAACCACAATATAACGAAGGGGAACTACAATGACATTATTAGATGATGATCTCCATAATGAGAAGGAGCAATCCAAGGTAACAGAAGAGACACAATTAGCTCAGTTACAGGAACTTTCTGCTACAGATCAAGCTGATACTACATTTAGTGGTGATACCTCTGTACCTAAAGAAACAAGTGGTCTTCCAGAACCTACGGGTAATCAAGATCAAATGTGGAAAGAGTATAATGAGTGGAAAGAGATAGGTAAATCACCTAACCCACGGATGAACTTACTAAGAACTGGTTCTATTTGGCTTGATGATCCAGTATTAACTGAGCAAAGAGAACAAGCTAAGATGAACTGGTACTTTAAGTACTATGGTATGTCTCCTGAAGATCATGATAAGTTAAATAAAGAACAAAAAGAAAAGTATAACAACTATTCTTTAGCTGGATTTAGCGATACTATCAGAAATCTAACTGATATGAGTATGGGAGCTAGTACTGATTTTGTCATGGATGCTCTAGGTACTTTACCCGGATTAGGTGTATTAGATAACTGGTATGATAAAAAAACTAAATCTAAAACTCCTTTCATGCAAGGTGCAAGAAGGATGTTATCCGTCGTTGTACCTGCCATACTAAGTGGTGGTAAAGTACAGAAACAGCTAGGAAAACTACCAGCTGAGATGCCTAAGTATCAAAAGAGACTGATAGCTATGGGAGCATATAGTGCTCAGGAGGCTGCAGTCATTGGTCTTAGTGATGTAGGTGAAGATCAGAATGCATTAAGAGCACTATCTGATTTTGCTCCGGGTGTATTCGGTGAGAAGGGTACTATACCTATTCCTGACTGGGCTAAGACTTTAGATAGTGATAGCCCTAGAGTTAGGAAATATAAGAATATGTTTGATACTGCTGGTCTCAGTGTATTAGGTACTACATTAGGAGCCTTTATACAGATCAAAGGTGGTAAGAAAACAATGGGCTGGATGGACCCAGAAGATGCTACAGCTGCAAGATATAAGCAAGCAGCAGTAGTTAAAGAAGCTGACATCAACAAACTAATTAGGATTCAAGAGATTGATACTCAACTAGCTTTAGGTAGTGATAACATTACAAGTAAAACACAAGCTAGATTAATTGATGAAAGGGAAGCATTACGTCAACAATTAGACCAAATAGATGACCTTGATGCTGCATTAGATGCATTAGATAATAGTGCAGATGCTGAAAGAAATATAGCAGCTATTAATAAACTACAACAGAATCCTGATCTAACTGACTTTGACCCTGATATAACTCCTGTATTAGATGAAGCAGGTAATGCTAGGCAATCAGTACCTCCGGGCAATGTAGCCCGTAATATGGGTGATACAGCTGCTATTAAATCTGGTATATCAACAGGAGACCCAGCACCTATTTTAACTGAAGCTATGAGAGCTAAAGGTTTAATGGTAGGTAGTACTTCTAGAGATGCTATCATGGGTGTAGCTGAACAGGCTAGAGATACAGGTAGATTTAATGCATTAATAGATGGATTTAGATTCTCATCTGAACAGATGAATGAAACTGCATGGGCTATTTACAAGGATATTGTAAACCCTGAGTTATCAGTTAATGATGTTAAGAACCTCTTTGCAGAAAACAAAGATGTTAAAAACCTACTTCTAGGTAGATTCAAAGTTGAATACATCAACGAAGAACAGGCTAGAGCAGCTGCATTTGCTATGAGAGATCTATCTGATAGATTCTTAGGTAGAAAGATAGCTGAGTCCTCTGCTAGAGCTATGGATACTCTAGGAAGAGAAGCAGCTACTATTGCTGAAGCTGTTCAAGAGCTACAACCATTCATTGATGATCCTAGAGCTATGGATCTTATTATTGATAAGATGCTATTCTTGATGGATGAGTACGCTTTGAATAAATATATATCTGGTTGGAGCTTAAGGAATAAGAACTGGTTCGATGCTATACCTGAAGATAAGCCTATACAAGAAGTTATAGATACTTTATCTAGTGAATTCAAACAGGCTGAGAATGCTATACATGCTAAGAATCTGAAGTTTACTGAAGAATTAAAACGATTAGCTGATACAAATCCTTTAGCTATGCGTCCTTTAGTTGATGCATTTGCTCATACTGATGGAGATGTAGATAGTTTAGCTAAGTTAATGAGATGGGCTGGAGAACAAGTAACGCCTACTGGTATGCTTAAGAGTCCAGATCCTAAACAGTTGAATCTATTTACTAGATCTGCTTGGGGTGTAATATATAATAATGTATTATCTGGTATATCTGCATTTAGAGCTGGAGTAGGTAATACTTCACAACTTATCCTAAAACCTATTACTGGTGTATTAGGTCATGGTATATGGGGCTTTGCTGATGATTTTGAAGGCTTCAAGCGTACAATGTATTTCAACGGCTCCGTTTTTGAAACAAATAAACGAGCACTAGATAATGCATTTACCATGATGAAGAAAGCTAATAAAGATCCTGAGTTTATGACCAAAGCTTATCGTAAAGACTTTGTATTCAAAGAGGATAAGACTTGGGAAATAATGGAAGATATGAGACCAGTATGGGAAGCTGAAGGTAATATAGGTAGAGTATATCAGTATGACATGGCTAAAGCTTTATTAGATATGTCTAAGATGAAAGCTTTGCGTTATGGGATGACCGGGATGGTGTTTACAGACGTATTTAGTCAGACACATCTAGCTCATTACCTATCTAGAATGAGAGCATATGATGATGTATTTACTGAATTTGGATTTGCTGATTGGAAAAAGATTTATAAAGCTGAGAAGATTCATTATGATTCTATGTTTGATAAAGATGGTTTAATTACTGATAAAGCACTTAAATCTATACAAGGTGAATTAGCACTAAACTTAGATGATGGAGTAGCTAATTGGATTAACCAAGGTACTACAGCATATCCTGTTAGTAAGTTTTTACTCATGTTCCCTAGAACTGGTAGTAACTATGTAAGGAATGCTTTGTCATGGACTCCTATACAGATTATACCCGGAATTAATAAGTATAGTAAAACTCTATGGGCTAGAACTGATGATGATATAGCTGCAGCGTTAGCAGAACATGGTATTGATTTTGCTACAACTCCTAATGCAAAAGAACTATTCAAGAATCTAAGAGCTGAATATACTGGTAGAATGGCTTTCAGTGGTCTATTAACTAAATCTTTATGGGACTATGCTATGGCTGGTAACATAACAGGTAATGGTCACTATAACAAATCTCGTAGAGCTAAAGAGAGAGATCAATTAGGATTTGCACCAAAGAGTATTAATATTGGTGGTAAGTGGATATCTTATAAAGGTATAGTAGGTGTAGATCCTGTATTAAGTATACTAGGAGATCTTGCATATTATGCTAGAGATTTAGACCAACCATTTATGGAAGATGCTCTTGCAAAAGTCATGTGGACTATATCAGCTACATTCCTTAATGAAACACCTTTAACTAGTTTAGAGCCTCTTATAGCGGCTCAGAGTGGTAATCTATCTAGATTTAACTCATTAGTTGCTAATGCAGCTAGAGCTATGATACCTCAATCAGGTGCTTTAGGTGTAATAAGTAATGCTATTACTTCTACACAAAAAGATATCCAATCTAGTATTATTAAGTATATTTTGAATAAACTTCCTATTGGTTCTAGTTTCTTACCAGAGCAAATAGATATCTGGACTGGTACTCCTCTTAATGATATACAGAATCCAGTACTTAGAATACTTAACTCCTTAAGTCCTATTAAGATTAGTGGTACTCAAGAACCTTGGAGACAGTGGTTACTTACTACTGGATGGGATGGTCTAAGTAGATTAAAGAAAGATTCAACTGGATCTTACGAATATAGTGAAGAAGAAAGAGAACAGATTTTTAAGTATATAGGTGAGATGCAGCTCTATAAGAAGCTAATACCTTTAATGAATGATCCTAAATATAAGAAACAAACTGGACTATTGCGTAGTCATAGGGTTTCTGGTAATGATTTAGAGAATGATCTTATTAAACTTAAAACAAGAAAATTACCTGTATTTAAAGCTATAGATAAGATAATCAATGATGCCCAAGCTGAAGCTGAGAAGATGTTCCTTGAAGGTAGACCTGATATCAAGAATACTATTTTACAACAAAGGAAAGCTGATCAGCGAATGAGCGTAGGTGACGTTCAAGGTGCATCAGATATACAGAAAAAAGAATTAGAAACTAGAAAACTATTACAAATGTCTAAATAACAACTACAATGGCTGTTACACAAAACTCTTATGTGGGTGATGGTTCCACCACCACTTACTCATTTACATTTCCATATCTTAAGACGTCAGAGATCAAAGTATCTCTTGATGCAACCGTTACAACAGCTTTCACCACCCCAACAGCTACAACGGTACAATTTAATACTGCTCCCGCTAGTGGAGTTAAAATCAAAATATATAGAGAAACAGATTCAGACAGCCTAACAGCTACCTTCTATGCAGGGTCAGCTATTAAGTCTGAGGATTTGAACGATAACTTCACCCAGAACTTATATGCTACCCAAGAAGTTACTGCCAGATACTTAAGTAATCTTGGCGGTAACATGGTAGGAGACCTCCAATTAGGAGAGGATGTTGTAATTAAATTTGAAGGTGCAACAGATAATGACTTTGAGACAGTATTAACAGTAGTTAATCCTACTGCTGATAGGACTATTACCCTGCCTAACGTGACAGGTACAGTAGTAACTACAGGAGATACAGGAACAGTTGCTACAGGAATGATTGCAGCTGATGCAGTTACTGGAGCTAAGATAGCAGATGATCAGATTAACTCTGAACATTATGTTGATGGTAGTATAGATACTGCACACATAGCTGATCTACAAGTTACTACTGATAAGTTAGCTAGCAATGCTGTAACTACTGTTAAGATTCTCGACTCTAACGTGACAACTGCAAAGATTGCAGATGCTAATGTCACTACTGCTAAGATAGCAGCTGATGCTATAACTGGTGCTAAAATAGCTGATGATCAAATTAATTCTGAACACTATGCTGCAGCTTCTATAGATACTGAGCATATCGCTGACAGCCAAATAACATCTGCTAAGATTGCTGATGGAACTATTGTAGCTGCAGATCTAGCATCAAATGCTGTAACAACAGCTAAGATTACTGATGCCAATGTGACTACAGCTAAGATAGCTGACTCTAACGTAACGACAGCTAAGTTAGCTGATAATGCTGTCACTACTGCTAAAGTAACTGATGCTAATATAACTACTGCTAAGTTAGCTGACAATGCCGTTACTACTGCTAAAATAACAGACGCTAATGTAACGACTGCTAAGATAGCTAGTACAGCTGTCACAACAGCTAAGATAGCAGCAGATGCTATTGATGCTACAAAGATAGCAGACAACGCTGTTACAACAGATCATATACAAGATGCTGAACTCACAACGCTTGCTGGTATGCAGTCAGGTACTGCATCTATCTTGGCAGATTCTACTGCTCTCACTTCGACTACTACTGAGCTTAATCAGCTGGATGGTAAGACTCTCGGTGAGACTACCCTCACAACAAATAGCAACACTGCTATTCCAACTTCAAAAGCCGTTAACGATAGAATTCTAACAGTAACGAATGCTTTAGGTGGTTTCGTAGCTATTGCTAATGAGACTTCATTCCCAGCTACACACCCAGACCCCTCCGATGGAGCAGGTACTGTTGTGTCTGTATCAGACGCAGGTGGAGTAGTTGTTAATGGTAGTGGTGTAGCTTCAGTTACTAATGGAGCTGGTAGTGGTAATACTGTTACTATCAATGGATTCCCCTCTAGTCTCTATAGTAAGACTTTAGGAGCTGGTATAGGTCTACAAGTACAGACTACTACAACTCTACATACTTATGATTACCATAAGATACTTGCTAAAGAAGCAGATGTAGAACAGTTAAGTGGAGACATCAACGACTTCAACGAGAGATACCGTGTAGCTGGTTCAGCACCCGGATCTAATAATGATGCTGGTGACTTATACTTTGACACCGCAGCTAATAAGATGAAGGTGTACAACGGCACGACATCCACATGGGATGATGTAGCTTCTGTTGGTAACTTCTATATTAATACAATCTCTAGTTCCTCTGGTACTGGTGGTGGTAGTGCAACATTTAATGGTAGTGCATACAGATTTACTCTGTCTAATGCACCAACCATGGCTCAACAATTAATAGTTAGTATCAATGGAGTCATTCAAAAGCCTGATGCTGGATCATCACAACCCTCTGAGGGATTTGCAATTTCTGGCAATGATATCATTTTCTCTGCCGCCCCTGCTTCTGGTTCTGATTACTTTATCGTCACCCAAGGATCGTCAGTAAGTATTGGTACTCCAAGTGATAATACAGTTGCTACAGCTAAGATACAGAACTTAGCAGTTACTAATGGCAAGATAGCAGATGATACGATTGCTGAAGTTAAGCTAGATATATCTAATGCACCTGCTGATGGTAAATTCTTACAATATAAAGATAGTTCAGATAAATTAACTTGGGCTACTGTTGATGCTACTCCAGAAGGTACAGTTGTTAAATCAACAGGTGAAAGTGGTACAACTAAATTCTTACGAGTAGATGGGGACGGAACTTGTTCTTGGCAAGTACCGCCAGATACAGTTTATACACACCCTAACCATAGTGGTGAAGTAACATCTACTGCTGATGGTGCGACAGTTATAGCTGACGATATAGTAGATGAAGCTAATTTAAAAATCAGTAATGCTGGTACAAATGGTCAGTATCTACAGAAGCAGTCTGGTGATACAGGAGGCTTAACGTGGGCGACTGTCGCTGGTGGTGTTTCTTCTGACGCTCAACAAAACACCGTAGGAGGTACAAACGCAGGGGATAGTTTTACTGGTACAGACGCAAATGACAATACTCTTTTTGGATATAACGCAGGTACAGCACTTACTTCAGGCGATCAAAATACTGCTTTCGGGTCTAAAGCTCTAGATTCTTCTACTACTGGGGCCGAAAATGTAGCTCTTGGATATGAATGTTTGCAGTCAGTAACAACGGCTCAATCAAACACAGCCGTAGGACACCGTACCTTAGATGCCTGTACTACAGGAGGAACAAACACTGGTGTTGGTGGTGGAGCACTTAGCGAACTTACTACTGCTACTGGAAACGTCGCTGTAGGTAATTATGCCTCTTCAAGGGTAACGACTGGTTATGGTAACACTTCTGTGGGTATGAATACCTTACTAAGAGTTGAAACTAATGCGTATAACACGGCTGTTGGACTAAATGCACTAAAGGAAAGAGACGCAGCTAAGTGTACGGCAGTTGGAGTATTAGCAGGTGGTACAGCGACAAGCGGAGGAGAAAATACTTTTGTTGGATATGAAGCTGGTGCGACTTGGACAGGTATTAGAGGTGTTGCAATAGGAGCAGGAGCAGGAGCAGGTAATGGTTACGACATAACAGGTAACTACAACATTGCTATTGGCTATGAAGCAATGAAAGGTTATGGAGGAGCTGATACTTCAGGAATTGAAAACCTTGCAATCGGAACACAGGCTTTACGATCTTTAACAACTGGTTCTTACAATTATGCCATAGGATATGGTGCTTTACTTGACCTTACAACTGGTACAGAAAATACTGCTATTGGTAAATATAGCCTGTATGCTGCTACGTCAGGTAGTGAAA
>Ga0163180_10001839_pt1 | contig 11942 bp, 11 predicted proteins | sample AtlANTMetagenome_2_FD_109647 | JGI IMG/M metagenome (GOLD analysis project Ga0163180, IMG submission 109647) | Marine eukaryotic phytoplankton communities from the Atlantic Ocean - Atlantic ANT 4 Metagenome | ecosystem: Environmental > Aquatic > Marine > Oceanic | place: North Atlantic Ocean...
GATGTCGCGCAGCCAGTCGGTAGGCGGCACGCAGTCGGCATCTGTGAAGGCCAAGATTTGGCCACTGGAGGCATCCGCCCCGCGATTGCGGCTGATCGCCGGACCCACCCGCTGGGCGTTCTGCAGGTGCACCACTCCGTGCTGCGCGCAGATGCTTGCTGTGGCATCCGAAGAGCCATCATCGACGACGATCACTTCAAAGTGTTCATCCTCTTGGGCCCTTACCGCCGCCAGACAGCGATCGAGGGTGTCCCCTGCGTTGTACGCTGGAATCACGACGGAGATGAGACCCTGAACCATGCTCGACCCTACGGTTGGCCTGCGTTGGTGTCAACATGTCGCCACAGCCAGGCATGCCGCACACCGTCTCTCCACTCGGTGGCTTGAATCCATGACTTTGGCATTGCGGTGTCTCCAGGCTCCTCGCGGGTCAGCAGCCATGCCTGGCCGCTGCTCTTCTCCGGGGAGGCGATCCACGCCTGGCAGCGCGGGTGGCCCAAGGAGTTTCCGAAGTGTGGGTTGCCGCTGTGAAATCGACGTGGAAGCAGCGCGGCCTCGACGCCGAAGCCCGAGCAATCCAGGAGCACATCCTGCGGCTTCACCAGCTGACGGACCTTGAGCACCATCTTGCCCAGCATTCGATGCTCGGTGCCAGTTGAGATGTTCGACACGGGTTTTCCAGCCCATGGTCCCTGTGTGCTCATCCAGATGGTGGCGCCGATGGCGGCCAACGGAAGCAAGCGTCGTCCCCATGGACCGATCATCGCCAAGAGTCGGGCACCGGCGACGGGTACGGTCATCGCGATTGGACCCGCAAATTGCACGAAGTGGTGGACGTTGAGCCGGGCCCAGACGCTCATGACCGCCATCGTTCCCCAGGCACAGCCAAACACGAGCAGGGCCGTCAGGCTGTCCCTGCGCCCCCTCCGGCCGGGCAGGAGGACCAGCGGCAGCATCCACAGAGTGAGCCCCACACCAAACGGCGCCTGATCCTTGAATCGATCGAGGTTGTCCACCACGAAAGCATGGGCGCACGGGTGCGCAAAGGTGGCCGGTGTGGGAAAGGCGCCTGTGGGAGCAGACTGGCTGCATGCAGCGACCAGTGCGGGATCTCCGCTCTCAATCGCCAGGCGGACCTCGAGGGCTCGCTGAGTCCCGACTGCGGTGTCCGTGCCGCGCTGGTCTGCGACAGCGAGGTTGTGGTTGAGCAACGGCCCCAGTCCTGCTGCCAGCATCAGCCCAGCTGCCAGCGGAATTCGCCGCCCTCGGGCTTTCAGTGCCAGAAGCATCAAGAGCAACACGGCGAGGACCAGTGCCCCTCCTCGGAAGTCCACGCCCCACCCGATCCCAGCGAAGAGGCCTGCGGTGACAGCCCAGGAGAGCTTGGGCCACCTCACCATGGCCGCGCCTGCTGCCAGCGACATGGCGGTGGCGGCGGTCAGCACTGGGTACAGCGTGGCCCATCGGCTGGCTTCCGCCCACGGGTTGATGAACGGGATGGTGAGTGCGGCCACCATTCCTGCCCACGGCCCCGCCAGCGCGCGGGCGCCCAGACCGGCGCCGAGCACCACAAGGCACATGCAGATGGATGCAATCAGCCAACCTGCTTCGTTGTAGCCTACCCACTCGCCCAGTCCGCCGAGCATGCCCGGATACAGGGGGTTTCTCCAGGTGGCGTATCCACCGACGTCTTGCCCGTGGACCACCATCCATGCGCTCGGGACGTACTCCATCCAGTCGTAGCTGGAGAAGTGAGGCAGCGGAACAAAGGCGTAGCCGCGCCACCACAGGCCCAGCCATCCCCCGATCACACCGAGGATCCATGGGGCTTCTCGGTGTGGGCTAATCGAGGACGTTGTCGACTCCTCCGGACAAGGCTGAGCCAGGTCCGTCTCTGTGCGTGGGTGCACCACCGATCGCGCTGGAGTTGGGCTGCAGTGTGCGCCGCATTTGATCTCCTGAGGTGGGCTGCTCAAGGTCTAACGCGCCGGAGTTTGAGCCTGAATGCTCCACCTGTTCCCCGTCGTTCCACATGTGCAGTTCCACACTGTTTCACGGGAGCCAAAAAGCCGCCAGGGATCGGTTGCATCGTCAAGGGATACCCGCTATTGTCGAGGTCCTCACGCCGGTGTCATCCCTGATGCCGCAACAACATGTTCCCCAGCGTTCCACGACAACGCAATCCTCCCTCCCTCCGTCCCCCGGAACACATCGATGCCACGCATCCTCTCCGTCTCGAATCAGAAGGGCGGTGTCGGTAAGACGACCACCGCAGTCAACCTCGCAACCGCTCTGGCGCTGGAAGACAAGATGGTCCTCCTTGTGGACCTCGATCCGCAGGGCAATGCCTCCAGCGGCTTGGGCGTTCCCAAGACCGAGGTGAGTCTCGGCATTGCCGATGTCCTCCTTGGCTTTCGGGAGCTGCCCGATGTGGTGATGCCCACCTGTGTGGATGGGCTTCACCTCGTTCCCGCCACCCGCGAGCTCATCGGGCTCGAGATTGAATTGGTGGATGCCAACAAGCGCGAGTATCGCCTTCGGGATGCGCTTCAGGCGGATGCATCGCCCTATGATGTGGTGATCATCGACTGCCCGCCTTCGCTCAATCTTCTCACCATCAATGCGCTGACCGCCTCGGATGGAGTGCTGATCCCCATGCAGGCGGAGTACTACGCGATGGAGGGACTCAGCGAGATGATTCGTGCCCTCAACCAGATCCAGAAGGGAGGGCTCAACCGAGATCTCCAGCGTACGGGCATCCTGCTCACGATGGTCGATCGACGCACTCGCCTGTGTCGTGACGTCTGCGAACAGGTCCGGGAAGTCTTTGGCACGGAGGTCTTCGAGACGGAGATTCCGCGCAACGTCCGTCTGGGGGAGGCGCCGAGCTTCGGTAGACCTGTCCACGCATACGACCCTCTGTGTCGTGGCGCCATTTCCTACACCAACCTCGCCCTTGAGCTTCTGGAGCGGTTTGACCTCGACGCGGAGACCCCCGTTGAGACCTCCCGTCGCCAGGCCATGTCCTCACCCCTTCGCCAGCAGGTAGCATCATGAGTCGTCCTCGCCTTGGACGCGGCCTTGCCGCACTCATTCCGTCCGACATCCTCGATGGACCTTCTGCATCGGTGATGCCGCATCGCAACGACTCTGGCGCGCTCCGGATGGTGCCACTCGATCAGGTCAAGCCGAACCCCGAGCAGCCCCGCGTGAGCTTCAATGCGACGGAGCTGGAGAACCTGGCCAGCTCCATCTCGGAGCACGGGGTCATCACCCCATTGCTGGTTCGTCGTGGAGAAAATGGTGGCTACATCCTCATCGCGGGCGAGCGGCGGCTGCGTGCTGCTGGGCTGGCAGGTCGGGATGAGGTTCCGGTCTGGATTCGGGAGGAGGTTGGCAACCAAGAGCAGCTCCTCTTGGCGCTGGTGGAGAACATTCAGCGTGAGGACTTGGATGCGATTGAGACCGCCAGTGCATATCAGCGGCTCATCGATGACTTCCGCATGACGCAGGACCAGGTCGCGCGTCGCGTCGGCAAGGACCGCACCACGGTCGCCAATGCGGTGCGCTTGCTCAAGCTGCCCGGGTTTGCCATGGGTGCGCTTCGACAGGGCGACATCACAAGCGGCCATGCCAAGGCGCTTCTCTCGCTCTCCGACGAGACCAAGATTCGCAAGGCGCTTCAGATGGTGCTCGATCAGGGACTCAGTGTTCGTGCGACCGAGCGTCTGGTGCAGGGGATGCTCAAGCCCAAGCGGTCCAAGACTCGCCTCTCTCCGGTGTACCGTCATGCGACAGCGCTGCTGACGCAGGCCTTGAGCACCAAGGTGGCCATCGAGCCCAGGGCACGCGGCAACCGCGGTCGCATCGTCATCGACTACTACTCTGCAGAGGACCTGACTCGGCTGGTCGACTGGCTCGCTCGGACCGATCAGGGGGCTTGATTGGACTCGTCACGCCATGAACCGGGCCTCACCGTCATGGGGCCTGGGACCAAGTGGGATGGGGATCTGACCTTTGAGGGTCGGGTCCGCGTGGATGGACACTTTGAGGGCCGGATGTACACCGAGGATGTGCTCGAGGTGGGCATGGATGGCTCCATCGATGGAGAAGTCGACGTGTCTCGGGCGATCGTCAGCGGCTCGGTCAAGGGAAGCATGCGGGTTCGCGAGCTCTTGGTCGTGGAGTCCACGGGTCGGATCGATGGAAAGCTGGATGCGGTGCGTGTCGAGCTGCGTGCGGGTGCACGCCTGACGGGGACTGTGCACATCAGTGGTGGTGCCGAGGATGAGGGATAGCTGCACCATTGTGTTGGTCGCGGGTGGAACGGCCAGCGGCAAGACCACCATCGTCCAGTCGCTTGTAGATCAGACCGGTGCGGTGCACATCGCCCATGATCGGTACTACATCGATGCCGATGATCCGGCGACCCACGACTTCGATCACCCGGACTCCCTGGAGACATCGCTCCTGATCGAGCAGGTCGCTGCGCTGAAGCAAGGCCAGCAGGTGCAGCTGCCGCGGTATGGCTTTCCCAACCACCGCCGCCAGCCCCAGACCGATGCAGCAGGACCATCCCCGCTGGTGATTGTCGAGGGCATCTTGGTGCTTCACTCCGCGGGGCTTCGTGCCCAGGCGGACCTCTGTGTCTTTGTTGAGGCGCCCGATGATGTGCGCCTCTCTCGACGAATTCAGCGAGACTCCGTGGAGCGGGGTCGCAGCATGCAGAGCGTCCTGAAGCGCTACAATGAGATGGTCGTGCCGAGCCATGAGCGCTTTGTGCAGCCCTCGTCTGCGCACGCTCAGCTGACCCTGGATGGAACCGCTCCTGTGCCCGACTCCGTTGCGCGCTTGCTTCAGCACATCCAGGCGCTGTAGCCGGCTGCGATCGCTCAGCTCTTGGACTCGAGCTCCTCCCACCGGGCATAGCTGCTTGCGATCTCCTCCTCGACTGCATTGAAGGACTGGGTCAGCGCCATCGCCTCCTTGGGCGGTCCTTGGTAGGTCTCCGGGCGGGCCAGCTTCTCACCCAGCGCATCCCGCTCGCCCTCGAGCTCCTCGATCCGGGCAGGCAGGGACGCGAGCTCTTGTTGCTCCTTCCAGCTCAGCCCACTCTTTTTCGGCTTTGGTGCGGCCTTGGCCTGCGGGATCTTCTTCTTCTCCACCGCGGGCACGGTGGCGTCGGCCTGAGCCTTTAGGGCCTGCAGTCTCGATGCATAGCGGACCACCTGCTGGTCTCCCTCGAAGGCCAGCACCGCGGTGCAGGCCCGATCGAGCAGGGCGCGATCGTGGCTGATGATGAGGCTGGCACCATCGAATGCGATCAGGGCCTCCTCGAGAATGCGCAGGGTCATCAGATCGAGGTCGTTGGTGGGCTCGTCGAGCAGGATGACGTTGGCGCCATTGAGCAACAGCCGAGCCAGCAAGAGGCGCATTCTCTCTCCACCGGACAGGCTCCCCACCTTTTGTTCGAACTGGGCGCGACGGAAGAGGAATCGGGAGAGGAAGCTGGCGACATGAATGGAACTCTCCCCCACCATCACGTGGCTGTTGCCGTTGCCCGCTGCATCAAAGAGTGTGTCGTTATCGTCGAGCCCAGAGCGCGCTTGATCGATGAGCGCAAGCTTGACTCTGGGGGCCCGGTGGACCTCTCCCGCCAGTGGCTCGAGCTCTCGACAGATGAGTCGAAAGAGGGTCGACTTGCCAATGCCATTGGCTCCGATGACCCCCACACAGGACTTGGCCTGGATCGTCGTCGTCAGCTGGCGAAAGAGCACGGTCTCGCCGTAGCCGCCTGAGACATGATCGAGGTCGAGCATCGCATCGCCGCCCTTGAAGCCGGTGCACAGGTCCAGGTCGAATTGCTGCTGCTGGACAAGCGGTCTCTGGGCGCGAAGATCATCCAGCCTCTTCAGCCGCGCCTTCTGCTTGGTGCTTCGTGCGGCGGGACTCCTCGATGCCCAGGCAGCCTCTCGGGCCAGGGTGGAGGCCCGCTTGGATTCCGCTTGCTCCAGCTGTGCACGCCGCTCGGCCTTGGCGATGAGGTAGTCGCTGTAGCTCCCCTCGTATCGGGTGGTCTTGCCGTCCTCGATCTCGACGATGCCGTCGGCGACGGCCTCCAGGAGGTAGCGATCGTGGGTCACGAGCACCACTGCGCCTCGGTAGCCGGTCAGAAATCCCTGCAGCCACTCGATGGCTTCCGCATCCAGGTGGTTGGTGGGCTCATCCAGCAGGAGAAGCTCAGGTGTGTGCAGCAGTGCGCAGGCAAGCGCCACTCTTCTCTGCTGTCCACCCGAGAGAGTGTCGAGCGGGGTGCTGGGAGCGGGTGCCTGGAGCTTGTCGCAGATGGCTCGAACCCTGTGACTCAGATCCCACCCCGCATCGTCGAGGCGATCCTGGAGCTTGGCGGCCCGATCGAGGTCATCGTCCGCCACCGCCTGGTGGTAGTCCCTCAGTATCTCTGCGTGCCAGCTCAGGGCCTCATCGAGTGCGTCTTGAACCGTGGCGCCGGGAAGCTTCGGGCTCTGCTCGAGCAGGCCCGGTGGTGTGCTGCGCTCGATGCTGCCGTGGTCGGGTGTGACCTGGCCTGCCAAGACCTTCAGCAGGGTGGACTTTCCCGATCCGTTGTTTCCAATGAGCGCGATGCACTGGCCTGCAGTGATGGTGAAGTCCGCGCCGCGCAGTACCTGATGATCCGAGTAGGACACACAGATGTCTCGTGCGCGCAGCAGCAATGGACCTCCTGGGGCGGTGCGTGACGCCCTCTTTACCCTCTTGTGAGCCTCGGGGTGTCGGGTCGCTGCGCTACTGTCCTGCCTTGCGCTTCATCTTGGCCTTGCGCTTGGCCTCCCACTCCGCCTTGGCCTTGGCCCGTCGTGCCTTTCCTTCCTTGGAGTCGCTGCCGCCAGAGATGGTCACCTCTAGGCTCCACTCGCTCTCACCTCCATCTTCGTCGCTGGCGATGACGGTGATCTTGTACTTTCCACCTTCTGCACTCTTGGAGGGCGCGTATCGAAACACGCCAGTGTACTCGCCGATGGTGAGTCCGGGAGGTGCCGACTGCATTCGGTAGCTGATGGCCGTGCCGTCGGGGTCGTCGGCGCGCACACGGAAGCCATCGAGCTTTCGTAGAGTGGAGGGGTTGGTCAGGATGCGTGGAGGGGCATTGCCGACCACGACCACGCCGCCGTCCTTGGTGGCCGAGCGTCCGTCCTTCTCCACTGTGATGATGGCCCGGACCTCATCGCCCTTGTTGAAGGAGATCTGTCGTAGGACCTTGGAGCGGGCGCTGATGAGCTTCTTTCCGTTGACGACCCACTCGTAGTCCACGTCCATGCCTGGCAGCTTCTCCACCTGCACGACCACCTCGATGTCATCGAAGGCCGTGGGCGCGGTGGGAAGGTAGGTGATGGAGCGAATCAGCGATGCGCCCTCCTCCCATGCACCGGTGTCGCTCATCGCCGCGTCGGGTACGCGCAGTGCGGGAGCCTCCTGCCGCTTGGGCGGCTTTGCAGTGGGCTGTGCACGCTTGGGCTGGGGAGTGAGATCACAGCCTGCGAGGATGGCCAGTAGGAGAAACACGCTGAGAGTATAGCGACCTGGAGTCCTCATCGTGCGACCTGCTCGAGTCGATCGACGACCTTCTTTGGGGGAATGACTTCCGAGAAGCGAATCACCTGCTGCTCGACCTTTGCTGAGATGCCGGACTTGTCGGATGCAAGCTTGGAGCTAACGGCGAGAATGACGTTGTCCGGCAGGGCCTTCAGCCGCTTCTCCAGGTAGCCCTTGCGCCAGAAGCCCACGATCTCAAGGTGCCCCTTTCGTCCATCTCGCTCAAAGGTGAAGTCGGGCACCATCATGGCCTGCCCACCCATGTCGATGGGCTCGCCTGGTCCCATCGTCCAGGGAGAGTCCAGCTTCAGGAAGCGTTCCTCAAACCAGGTCTCGGTGCGGGAGGTCCAGGTGCCCTGATCTCGGTAGTGGCTCACCAGGCCGGCCTCGCTGTCGACCTGCAGCACCTTCTTGAGCTTGCGCTTCTTTCCCCAGAGGACCTCTGCCTTGAGGCTCCATCCTCCTGGCTGCAGCAGAACATTGGGAAAGAAGTTGGCCAGCTGCATTCCGTACCGGGTGGAGAGCTTTAGCAGGCTCTGCGGCCCGTCTACCCGCAGGCATATGGGATCTTGAGCGGTGAATTTGTACATCAGCTGGTGGAATTTCAGCGCCCGCATCAGCTGTCGTACATATTTGGGGTTTATCTGTGTAAATTCGATCTCGATCCAGCTGGCTTTCAGGAGGAGTGCCTGCACGAGGGCCACATTGTAGCGGTGCAGGAGTGCCTGGGCCGTGGGTATCCTTCCGGATGTGGGAATCTTGCGGTCCTTGAGATCCGCATACAGTGCCCGTGCGATCACTTCTGGGGTGCAGTTGAGTTCAGTGGCGACGCGCTGGAGCACATCTTGGGCGGTCCTGCGCTCTGTGGGACCGGCCTCTCGGGCCAGTGGGCCCATCGCGACCGCTGCGCCGAAGACCAGGCGCCGAAGCTGCACAGGCTCCACAGGCGAGATGGTCTCAAACTCCCCGCGGTCCATCAGGAGCTTGGCCAGGCCTCGCGTAAAGAAGTGATCCGTCTCTGTTCCCGCGAGGTCGCGCACCTGCTCGGTGATCTCCCCCCGGGTTGCGCCTTGCTCAAGGCTCTGAGTCATCACACCCACGAGTGCCTCGGCACGCTCGAGCAGCCGGGTGTCCTCTGGGTTGATGTAGCGGGGCAGGAGGTTCTTCTTATCGACCCGTACCCGCACGAGCTCACCGGTAAGCATCGTGACGCCTCCTGCGCTGGCTGGTCTTCATCTCTGCGGTGTCTGCGGCCACGACCTCGTACAGCACAGCTTGCTTGCCCTCTTGGGGACGCAGGATTCGTCCCAGTCTCTGTACATGTTCGCGAACCGTTCCTGTACCACTGAGCACGATGGCCACCTCCGCTGCGGGCATGTCGACGCCCTCATTGAGCACGCGACTGGTGACGATGGTGGGCAGCTCGCCGGCCTCAAATGCATCCAAGATGGCTCGGCGCTCCTTGGCATCTGTCTGGTGAGAGATGCAGGGCACGAGGAAGGTCCGGCTGACCTTATAGGCTGTCTGATTGTCGTGAGTGAATACGATTGTACGACGTCCATGTACTTCATCGAGCAGGGTGCCCAGGACATCGATCTTTTGCTCGGTCCCGTGGGCGATTCGGCGGGACTCTTGGTAGGCCTGAAACGCAGCACGCCCCTCCCGTGACTGGGCGACAGCGCGCAGGAAGGTCTGCCAGCCTCTGGGCGAGCCCAGCGGGATTCGCCTGCGGGCCACAAAGCGGGTGAACTGAGAACGAGCGGCCTCATACCGGGCGCGTTCCTCCTCGCTGAGGTGGACCTGAATGCGGATCGTCTCGTAGTCGGCGAGGTAGTCGCCCCGAAGCTCAGTGATGGTGCGCTCAAAGACCACGCCGCCCAGCACGGCATCCAGCATGTCCTCTCGCTCGGGCTCATCCACATAGGTGGCTGTCAGCCCCAGACGGTAGGGTGCAATCGATGCTTCAGCGGCCTGGATGTAGCCGGGAGCCGGCAGGTGATGAACCTCATCAAAGACCAGGAGGCCAAAGCGGTCTCCGTAGCGCCCCATGTGGATGAGGGCGGAGTCATAGGTGGCGACTGTGAGGTCTTCGACGACATGGCTGCCGCCACCGAGCATCCCCACCGGGCACCCAAAAGATGTGCGGAGCCTGTCGTGCCACTGCCCGATGAGGTCGATGGTCGGCGCAATGACCAGCGCGCCTCGGCCCGTCTCTGCGATGGCGAGCTCGGCCACGAAGGTCTTGCCGGCTCCCGTGGGCAGCACGACCGTCCCTCTTCTGCCTGCCTCGTGCCACGCATCCACCGCGGATCGCTGGTAGTCACGGGGTGTTCGGGTCGCGCAGGGAGAGAGATCGTCGAGGGTTGTATAAGAACGTGCCTCGTCTGTGTACGAAACATCGAATGCGCGAGCGGCCTGCACCACATTTCGGTAGAGATGGGCGGGCCCCCTGGGTGCGCCGACCCGGTCGTCCATGCGAAAGCCGGCCGGCAGGAGGTCGAGGTCTGCACCGTCGATCACCAGGGTTCCGTCTTGGTATCGGATCGTCCACATACGCTTGCCTAACCGGCGTCCTGAAACGGGGACTGTCCGGGAATTCGACAGGTGGCTCGCCACACCTGAGCCGGGCGTGCCCGGCCCATGTGCCGCTTGCCTGGCGCGCGAACGATGAGACCCTCAGAGACCCAGCGATCAAAGCGTCTGCGGAAGGCTCGTGTGTCACTGGGGCGCTCCAATACGGCGGACTCAGCGGCCTGGAGATCGGAGACGGTAAAGGTGGCGGGCACCAAGGCCAGCAGGGTCTCGGTGTCCGCGGACTGCTGCTGGAGGTGCAGGGTGGCTGCCGCGAGAATCTCCGCGTGGTCCAGTGCGAGCCTCATCCAAGGAACTTCGTCGTTTACGCTAAACCAGTCCACACCCTTTCGCAGTGCGACCATCGGTGCAAAGTCCGGACTGACCCGAGCCAGCCAGGCCACGGTGACGACCCGTCCGCGGGGATCGCGCTCGCTTCGACCGAAGGCTTGAAACTGCTGGAGCTGTCCGGGCTGCGATGGTAGGCCCGTGGATGTCTCGAGGATGCGGCGGGCCGCGCTGCCCAGGTGCTCGCCAGACCGCCTGCCCATGTCGCCGAGGTCGACCGCATCACCGGGCAAGGACCACGCATCCTTGAACGGGGGCGCCTGTCGTCGGACCAGCAACACCTTCAGATCGGCCTCGGTGACCGTGAAGATGGCCAGGTCGACGGCCAGGGGGGATGGGGCAACAGCAGGATTCACGTTTGATCAGCAGCCGGGCAGTTGGTCGGTGAGGATGTTGGCCTCGAGGAGGTCGTTTCGGTGGCCAAGGACAGGGACTGCCGGGTTGTGCTTGTGGCGGGTGACACGCTCTGCACGGCGGGCGGCGCGCAGGAGTCGATCCACCAGGGAGGCATCCAGGCCCTGCATGGCGGGAGCGGATGCGGCGGCTTGGCTGATGCGGCTCACAGTGGCCTCATCGGAATCATCGTCGAACAGCCCGGCGGACTGGGCCGTGTCTGCAAATCGACTCACCCGCTCGATCATGCCGGTGCGGCTGTAGGCTCCCGTGTCGGGATCGATGTAGCTGTAGAACACCTCTTGGGTGTTCTTGAGGTTGAGGTAGCTGCCGATCTCCTCCTCATCGGTGTGCTGCTGGTTCTCGCCCCATAGCTCTGGTGTGGGCGGTGCCGTCACGATGCTGCGGTAGGCCTCCTGGCAGTCCAGCGCTTCTCCCAGTCCCCGCGCGAGCTGAAAGACCTCCCCCTTGGCGAGCATCGCGATGGGGTTTGTGTCGACCTCGCCATCGCCTCCCTTCTGGTAGAAGCGCAGCCATCTGTCCTCGCACTCATTTCCTGTGCCGTGCCGAATGCCGTTTCCAGTCATTCGCGAGTAGCCTCGACCCAGCGGTGCCCGCAGGCAGCTTCGAATCGAGCCCAGCACGGTGGGGTCTTGGCGCATCCGCTGCTCCAGCGAATCACGGCTCCAGCCCACCTCGACCAGGTTCTTCACCATGGCCTCGATCATCGCCTCATAGGTGCCCGTCAGATCGTGCACGATCAGTTTTATGCCCAGCGCATCCGCCAGTGCACGCGCCCTGTTTTGGGTCTCGGATCCGCTATTGATGCTCGAGTAAACGAGGGTGATCTTGTCTGGGCCCAGGGCCATCTTCAGCAGGCCTGCCATGGTGGCTGAGTCGATGCCTCCAGAGAGGTCGAGCTCGGCTCTCATGAGTCCTGTGGTGCTGTGATAGCGCCGCAAGGCCTTCACCCTCTCATCGATCAGGGCTGGGGTGTTCAGGACGGGCATGGGTACTCC
>Ga0163180_10001840_pt1 | contig 11942 bp, 8 predicted proteins | sample AtlANTMetagenome_2_FD_109647 | JGI IMG/M metagenome (GOLD analysis project Ga0163180, IMG submission 109647) | Marine eukaryotic phytoplankton communities from the Atlantic Ocean - Atlantic ANT 4 Metagenome | ecosystem: Environmental > Aquatic > Marine > Oceanic | place: North Atlantic Ocean...
CCGAACGCAAGCTGCCAAGGCGCCAGAAGTCGAGCACCGAAAGCGAGCTGCCAAGGCGCCAGAAGTCGAGACCAAACAACGAGACTCTAAGGTGCCAGAAGTCGCGCCTCGAACGCACGCTGCCAAGACGCCAGAAGTCAAGACCAGCCAACGATCCGCACGCGGCTGCCACCCACGTCATCACACGCCTCGCACATCGGACTGCACACAGCAGCCGCACACCTCAAGCACGACTCCGCGAGCAGCCCCGCGATGCTCAACCCACATCCACACGCACGTCTCGCATCGCATCCTCCTCGCAGCCTCAGCCCACCGCAAGCCTGCCACCGCACCGCAAGCACCGCGACTCCTCAGCGCCGCCTTCGTCACTGCCCGAGGCAGGATGGATCCCCAGCCAGCCGGGGCCGACCCGCAGGCAAAGCCCCTGGACACGGGCCCGGCCGACTGGGTGCGCTCCCCGTCCGCAGGCAAAGCCACTGGACAAGTCTAACACGCCAATCCACCCCGCCGCCAGGCGAACTCTCACTTCCGCCAAGTCCTCCAGGAACTCCACCGTCTTCTGCATCCACTCCGCAGCTCATCGGCTCGCCTCAAGACCTCCGCCCTTCTCGAGCGCTCCAGCGTCTACTTGTATCGGAGTGTACAGCGAACCAGGGCGACCACCCCAGAGCCCCAAACAGCAAAACGCAGGGAAACAAAACACGAGAAAAGAACCCAAAAGACAAACGGAGAGCCCAAACCGGAGAGCCGCCCAAACGGCCCACACAACAGGGACCAGTAAAACCAAACAAGGCCGCAAAAAGCAGCGCCAAAAGCGCTGGAAGAGAGAAGCGCCCAGGAGGAAAGCGCCGCAGAGCAGAGGGAAGCCCAAAAGGCCAAGCCGCCAGCAAAAAGAGCGACGGAGGCCAAAAGGTAAGCCGCGCAAACGGCCAAAAACACACCAAAACCAAAGACACCCCCGACAAAGCGGGAAAAGTAGAGGAAGCCCCGCCGCAAAACGTAACCAAAAGAAAAGGGCAAGACAACCAAAACGAACCCCCCAAAACAACAACAGAGGAAGACCCGCCAAGACGAGGGAAAAAGAAGGAAACAACGACAAACCAAAGGCAAACGGAACGCGGCCCCCCAGCAGGAGAGAAGTGAAAGTATAAAGACCAAAAAGGTTAACCCGCCACGGCGAGGCCAAGAGACAGACCAAACACCGAGACCCGTGTTGACCGTAAGAAAGAGCGGGAGGATAAAGTCGAGCCAAGTCAGCGCGAACTCGAAGGTTTAGTTGACTATGAATTGAGGGCCCATTACCCCCCGGGCCCTATTACGGTCCATTACACATCGGACCATACTACGGACCGCATCTCGGGAGGGCCACACGGCCGAGACACCCAAGACCACGCTACGTTTCTACCTCTCTCCCGAGGAGAACAACACCGCAATTCCGAATACTGTATCCCAACACAAGTAGCCAGCAATTTGTCGCGAAGCAAATACAAATGAACACGCAGCCAAAGAAGTGGACAAGTCATAGCGAACCCGACCAGCTGAAGCAAGGCAAGCCGAAGCAACCTACCCATCCGACTACTGCACACAGCGCATACACCCTCGAGCAATATCCAGGGACTCCGCCGGCTCGCGGGCCGCGCCACACCCGACGCCAGCGAAGCTAGAGTTGCTTGCTGGAGCGGCTTTGGACGTCCATGGATAGTGCGGGGTGCGACTCAACACAGAGCTGAGTCGGCTCCAATGCCTGCACGATGTGCATGCAGCCGTCAGTAGGTGGTTTCTTCTGATGTCACTACCTGCCCGAACGTACGGACATGCAACTACACCAGAACAAACCGCAACTGGGCTATCGTGCTGACGCAAGACAAGCATCAGCCGGAGAAGATCGCGCCGCGTCAGCTGCAGCCCAGTAAGCACATCACCATCGACAAATGATCCGGATCATCGCCAATTTACCTGCGCATGACCGCACAGTCGGTCGCCAAGCCAGCGGAGACCAATCTACCCACGCACGGTCTCGAAGCTGCTGAAATCAGGGCACCATTGACCGCCGCCCCAACAGTCAAGCAGAAACGCGTCTCCAACGCAAATCATCCAGGCTATTCCGCTAGCAAGAGCCAGCATCCGTGCATGACCGCACACATCGATCGCCAAGCCAATGAGACCAGTTTACCTGTGCATGACCGCACAGTCGATCGCCAAGCCAGCGGAGACCAATCTACCCACGCACGGTCTCGAGCGTCAGCGTCGTGAGCCCGCGCAAGCCTCCCAGAGCATCAGACAGCGACGCCAAACAAGCAGCGCCCAGCGAACCGCCTTGCAAGGTGAGCGACAGCGCCGCGAGCCCCTCCAAGCCTCTCAGAGCTAGTCATCGCAAGCCATAGCATTCAGCCAACGCATGCCGTAGGCGTCCCGCCTGTAGCCGCGGGACGAAGGAGCAAACGACGCCCGACGTCAGAGTACCAGACAAGCACCCTGACACATAGCCTTCAGCCATGTAGTTGTTCTCTGTTGGGAGAGCACTATCACTATCAGAATAAAGTATTAAACCGAAACTACGGAGTCGCGCCAACCCGACCAGGCAACCCACGTAGGACAGTGTAATAAAATGCCAGTAAGACAAAGAAGAAAGACCACCCGCCCAAAAACAGGCCAGCCCACCCCGAAGTAAAAGCCGGCCCGAGGGAGACAAACAAGGCGGGACGCCCAAAACAAAACAGAAAGACGGCCGAGTAAAGCCCGCCACCGTTAAGCGACCACAAACGACAAAGGACAAAAACCAAACAAAGACACCGCCCCGGCGCAGCATCCCACCGTAAAGGGGCGCGACCACCCACCGAAAGGAAGACCGGCCAAAACAGAGAACCCGCCACAAAAACAGGAGCCCCGAGGTAAGGGAAAGAAGAGGAGGCCCCATTGGCAGGACCCCCCGCCACAAGGCGAAACCAAAGAACAAAGAAAGAGAGAACCGCCAAAAGGGAAGACCGGCCAGACAAGAAAAACGAAAGAAAAGCGAGCAGGAGCCTTGGAAGCCCTACGGCGGCGGGAGCCCCACAGCAAGGTCTCTCTCGCCACCGGGCAGACCAAGGTAACACAGGCAAGGCGCCCCGCCGCCCAACAGGAACCAACGAAAAAAAACCACCCAGAAAGAAGGCGAGAGGGCAGCAACCGTAAAGACGAGACCACCCGTAGCCGAAACGCGGTAAACCGAGCGGAAGCCCGCCGCGGTTAAACCCCGCCACAAGAGGAAACGAACCCAAACGAAAGAGCCCGCCAAAAGACCCGGCCCCCAAGAGGGCGAGAGGGCAAGAACCGTCAAGGCGAGACCACCCGAAACCGGAAAAAGGTAAACCGAGCGGAACCCCGCCGCAACAGGCCCCCCCCACAAGAGAAACCGAACCCGAACCAAAGAGCCCGCCAAAAGACCCGCCCACCCACCAAAGAAAGCAAAAAGAAACAGAAAAAAAAAGGGAAAAAGGGAAGACCGGCCAGGCAAGAGAGACCAAAAAGCGAGCGGGAGCCTTGGAAGCCCTAAGGTGGCGGGAGCCCCACAGCAAGGTCTCGCTCGCCACCGGGCAAACCAAGGTAACACAGGCAAGACACCCCGCCGCCCGACAAAGCCCAAAGGAAAAGCCCACCCAGCAAAAGGCGAGAGGGCAAAGACCGAACAGACGAGACCACAAAAACACAAGACAGAAAACCGAGCGAAAACCGCCACGGTAGAACCCCCGCCAAAAGAGTAGACAAACCCAAACGACACAGCCCGCCAAAAGGCCCGACCACCCACCGCAGTAAGCAAAAGAAGAAGAAAAAGAAAAGCCGGCCAGGCAGGTAAAACACCCGAAAAAGCGAACGGGAGCCCAGGAAGCCCAAAGGTGGCGGGAACCCCGCAGCTATGTTTCGCCACCGGGCAAACCAAAAGAGACCCAGGCAAGGAAACCCGCCGCCAGACAGGAGCAGGAAAACGCCGAAACGGCCCTAAATAGGTGGCGCCCTGAGTAAGCAGAGTACACCCGATAACGCCGCGCTCTGCGTCTCTCACCCGGAAGAGTCACTTCCCGGAGCCCTGCGAACCCTGCGGCCCCTTCGGACCCTTCGCCGCCGCCTTCTGCTTCGCACCCGGCGCACCGTCCGGAAATCAAGATAAGATGCCGTGGGGGTTGAAGTGCCAGACGCCATTGCCTGCCGGATCGTCCAGCGCGAAGTTGGCAAGTGCGTCAGACGTCTGGTTGAATTCTCGATAAATATGACGCACTTCCCACTCCACCCCCTCCGCCGTTAGCCTTTCCCCCACCCGGATGCACTCCAGGTGCAGCGCGCGGAGTTCAGGCACTTCGCATCGCCATGGGTGCAGCCTCGCCATCTGCCTCGCAACCAATAGAGAGTCACACTCAAAGATCACGCAGCGATCACTAGTCCGCAGCGCGCGCCACATAGCGCCACGGAGGCCGGAATACTCTGCGATGTTACTGGTTGCATCTCCAATCGTGTCGCGGAACGTCGCCACCGGCAATTCAAATGCTCCGGAGCGACCCGGTCGCCAGTACGCGATCCCAAAAGATCCTGTTGTCTGGAAGCGTCGCCGAGCTCCATCGGACCGGTACACCGCCGCATTACCTACCGGCGCCGGCGGCGTCACTCGTTGGCGGCGTCGGTCGGCACGCGTCGGTTCCGGCATCGCGCAATCCAGCCAAGGAGCCTCAATGATCATGCGAATCAGCGATACAAGCTCAGCAAACACTAAGCTACGACCAGCACGATAGCAGTGGCGACGGACCACCCACGCGGCCGCGTAAAACGCAACGACAAGACCAAACAAGGAGCCGTCCAAGCGTCGCTGTAGCATCAATGTGGCGAGGCCAAAGCATCCAGCAGGAACATGCCCAAGCCCAGAAATCGCCCCCCGCACATCGGCAAGCATCGGGCAAGAGGTAAGATGCTGCATCGAATCCTCTGCCAATCGGCAGAATGGGCAAGGCTTCAAATCTGCACCAACACCCGCTCGGTGATGCATGCGTCGGCTCGTCATATGCCCATTGACATGAAACCGCAGCAGATGCCAGCGGTGAGCTTGGGAAATCGACCGCGGAAGGGCGCGAAGTCGGACCAGGAACCCGTCAGCAGACCACCCTCGCGCCCTCAAGCGACCCTCCAAGTACATTTCCCACGATCGCCGCTCTCCGCGAAGCAGTTCCGCGTACAGCACCCGCTGAATGAAGCCCCGCTTCGGCCGACTACGAGATATCGTCGACTGCGCTGTTTCCTTCGTCACGAGGCGGTAGAAACCCATCGCCGCATCCCAACTCTCCGCCGGCCGCTGCAGACCAACCACCGCCGCTGCGCTCCGCAATCGCATATTGGAGAGCTGCTGGTTACGCGTCTCAAGAGCAGCCGCAACATGCGTAAGCATATCCTCGTGCGTCTCATACGTACTGAGCAACGATGCAACGTTGGACAAACGTACGTCCCGGAGCTGTACGCGAATGCCGTATATGTCAGACAAATGACATAGGAGACCGAGCTTGGTGAACTTCGTACGTGTGAGGAAGTTCAGCAGTTGGTTTTTAATGCGACTCACGACCTCCCCTGGCATGTAAAAATGCCGGTTCGGGTACTGAAAGAGCGAGACCAAGAACACGTTGGCAATCACTATCCGCGTCGCCACCGACATGTTCTCTCGCACACCTTCCAGCAGCGCTAGCGAGCTGTCCAACTTGCGGAACGCCGACTCGTACTGATCATCGATGGTAGCCTCCGGCCCAACGAACACCCCGAGCAGTCGCTCACGTAGCGAAATCTTGATAGACGGCCACACCGCCCGGCACGCCCGCTGTTCAGCCCGATTCAGCGGGCGCGCCGGAACCACCGCAGTTTTCTCGTGATTGACACGCTGCCCCGACGCACGCTGAAACTCGTCAAGCAAACGCAGAGCGTTTGACAGCGCGACCGGCCCCTGCAAGAAGGCACTCCAATCATCCACAAATCCGCTGACTACCCCTGCCCCGTATAAGCGCTCAAATGCCGCCAGGAGAGGATCGACCGCAATTAAGTACAGGATGCACGACGCCGGGCAGCCTTGCGTTAGACCCGATAGCAAAGTCAGTGGCGAAAACTCCTTCCGGCCATGCTCAGTCGCCATCTGGAGGATCGGAGAATTCCGGATGAGCGCTTCCACCAGTCTGCATATGGGCTCAGGAGTTTTCGCATGGCGCAAACAACGAAGTAGCCATCCGTGGTCGACGTTGTTGTATCCTTTGCTGCAATCCACCAACAACAGCAGCGCTGGAAACAAGTCCTTTCTGTCATCTTTCTGGGCAGCATCCGCCGCAGCCCAAAATGCCGATAGCATTTTCGTTGTATTCCGCGTAATCTCCCGACCCTCCAGGAACGCTTGCTGCGCGTCGGAGAGCGTGCGGGATGCCGGTTCACCAAGTACCTGGAAGAGCATCCGAGCGAGCACTTTACGTACCTCGTTGCCCATTTCCAGGTCCCGCAGCTTGTCCACTGTCCTCGCGTTGTCGACCTTCGCCGCGACGATCCATTTCTTGTAAAGAAGATGATCACAATCAGGCAGGGGCGAGTCTGGCGTCACGGGCTGTTGAAGCTCGTCCCATGCCTCGGCGAATATCGGTGCCAGTACGCGAGCGTAGACCTTCAGGCAAAGACCCGGCACGCCGTCCGGCCCCGGCTCGACCCCGTTCCCCGACTTCAAGATTATACTGATTATGGCGTCTTCATCCAAATGCAAGCGGCACGTCGAGAAGTCCGCCGACCACGCGTTCAGCAAATCTTGCCCAGCCGAAGGGTCCGCCGGGGGCTCCGCACGTTCGTCAAGCGATCCCTGGCGTTTCAAGACCTCCCGCTGAATGATCGTCGCCTGCTCATCCACGTTCTGCGTGAATGCATTCATCTCCGGATCAAGGAGTTCCGTGAACGACATCCGCGACTGCTGATTCTTTAATCGTTTCACCGACCGAATGGTCGATTCCGCGTATCGGTACGTCCAAGGCGAATCCGTCGCCGAATCACCGCGCGGTTCTGCGGTCTCTGCAATCCGTTCACGCACCGCCTGATCCGTCAAGCGCCGCACTGTCGCCCGCAATGCGCCACAGCAGCGCCAATCCACAAAAACACGGCCCGGGCGGTGGAAGTCGAGCTCAAACAGGACGTGTTGCTGTAGGTCCGGAAATGCCTGCAATGCACGCTGAACTTTGTCGAAGTCAACTTCTGCCCACGACGGAGGCATTTCAGGCTCCGGCTCCGCACCGGCAAACGGGAGCATTTCTGGAGGCTGCACGCGCGGCGCACGTTCAATGCGACTCAGCAGAGCTGCAGTCACGTCGAGCTGGTGCTCCACAGATGTAGCACGGATAGTGTAGAGCTTGAGGAACTTCCGAGCATGCTCGTAGACCAGATCAGTGAACTGGACAAGAGCGGCGTTCCCGTGCGCCCGCGCTGGCAACCACTCCGCAAGCACCCCATCGAAATACCTCTGCCACTGCTCATCACGGAAGAGCCACTCCGGCAAACGAGACCGCAAGATTTTCTCCGACTCCGGTCCGCCCGTGTTGTTCCGTCGTCGAGAGCACCGCGGTCTCCATTCGATGGCTACTGGATGGTGATCCGAGCGCTGAGGGTGCGGTAGGTCCACACGAACCGCCACCGGTTTAACGCTCGGATCCAACTCAAAACACAAATCACAATTCACTCCGACAGCATCTAAAACCGCCGCGCTGTACCCTGACTCAGCACCACTCGCACCACCATGCGGCGGCTCCGGTTGCGGCTCCCCCTCACTCGCCGCATTCAATCCGACAATCTTGCGCCACGTAAACTCCGGCTGGCTCACCTCTTCCGCCCTAGTGGAACGCTGCCACTGCTCCCATGCAACGTTCATCACCCGGGACGGCCGCCAAACCGTATCGCGCATCGTACTGACTCTCTCCTCCTCAGAGACTGTGAAATTGCGGTCCCCCCCCCAGCACACCAGATCATCAGCCGCAACTTCCCGCTCCGCGAATCTCCTCATCTTATCAAGCTGCCGGACTCGCTCACTGTCCTTGCCCGCACTTAAGTGGAAAACAAAGTACCAGCCCCTTCGTTCATCATCAATTTTCCACTTAATTGCAAAACAGACTCCCGACTCATCCGGCAAGACTTGCACCATCTCCACATTTCGCTCGTCCGCGAAAGATTTCGACACCACTATCGAAATACCCTGCTCACTGTACAATTTTGACCCCTCGACACTGATATGCCGGAAGAAGCCAACCTCAGCTTCAGCCGGCGACGCATGCGTCTCCACTATACCCACGCACGAATATCGGCGACACAGAAACCTGACATTGTCGAGTTTTTGTTCCCACCTTTTGCGTTGTGAAGGAGACAGAGAAAGATAACGGACGTTCCAACAGACACAACTGGGCAGAGCCGGGTTTCTGCCCCACATCATTACCCAGACGGCTCGGGAGGATCCGTGCCTCCCCCTTCCTGAATCGGCCCTGCCCCTTCACTGCCCGGGAGTCTGCTGATCGCCTGCGCATGGCGAGCCTGAGCGTCCGAAAGTCCTAGTTTCTGCCCTACCTTCTGATGGGAAATCCCATTAGACGGAGTTTGATTGAATTGTGCCTCGGCAGGGCCGCAGTGCCGCGCGTCAACGACGCTGTAGGCGGCCGAGGAGGCGTTGGGTTTGTCGCTGAGCTCAACGACACGCTCAGCGTCGAGCTTCTCCTGCTGCTTATTCCTTTCCTGTTCCACAATCTCGCTGGAGTTGTTAAACTTGTCCGAGATGTACTTTGCGCAAGTCTGCTTCCCGTTGACAATCGTGGCAACCACATTCTGCACCTGTCCTCTGCCACATCGCTGCTGCCGAACGCGAACCTCGCTCTTGTCGTTCCGGAGACCTTTCCACCCGAGTTCCGTCTGGGCAACGAGGGTTATCATCTCGAATTCATCATGTCCCGGACGCTTTACCACCACGTTGTCACCAACTGCCTACGGAGGCGACTCAGGCGGCAGAGACTCAACCTCAAGCTCAACGTCATCAGCCCCCTCACCTACCGCATCCTCCGGCAACGGCTCAGCACTGGGGTCTGCCTCAGTCCCTGCGTCACTACCACCATCTGCAATCGGCCGCGGAGGGGACCACGCCGCAACTCCCCCCTGCCAACCAGGAGGAAGCGCCCCGACGCCTTCCGGATGCAGTGTCGAGACCTCAACCTCACCCTCATCACGCCAACGCGCCGCTGCCTCAGCCGAGCCTCTCCCCTGGACTAGCTGCTTGGACAAAGACTGCGCGCGGACTCCGCGATCTTTCGCTGGGGAACGCGACCGCCGAACTGAGCTCGGGATCTCCGGACGCGGACTCGACTGCGACGACCGCCCTCGTCGCTGCGCGGAAGGGAATGGACCGTATAGCGATTCTGCGGCTGGACTCTGCGTATCCTGAATCTGTCCTGGCTGAACCTGTCGCTGAATCTGAGTCGACTCGACACGAGCCGGCTGCAACGGAACCCCTGCAGGCTCAGCGCGCCTATCCCTATGTCCATCTCGAATAAGCCCTGGGCTCGTAGCTGCCCGTCGCTTACCACCTGGTTGATCTTCAAGCTTAGGAGCCTGACTCGGCATCGACCCAACCTGTGGTGGCGGGGCTGTAGCTGTCGGTATCTGAGTCTGCGGGGAAGACTGCTGCATTCGCGTATCCTGCTGCTGCTGAACTGGCTGCGACTCTGACGAACCTGTATCAGCAATCGGACGCTTGTGAGGCTTCGGGGTACCAGGCATCGGCTGTCCACCACTCGGCGATACTTGCGGGGGGCACGGCGGCGGTAAGTCAATGTGCAAGAAGTGTCGTCGACCGTCCTCGCTAACAAAGCCGAACTTGCGAGCCGCGAAACTCTCAATCTGCCCGCGCTCCGCCTTGAAGATGACCTTCCGAACCGGCGCGTTGTCCTCAACGACACCACGAAGCCGCACCTCACGAACCTGCAACCCAGTCTGCTGGAGGAGAGAACACGCAACGTCGCTGCTCATGGCCGCGTCAACATGCGCCGCTACCTCTACCCACTCCCCCGTCGAGGTACCATTGATGGTGCCCGTCTTGACAATCACCGTACACTCGCGGCCACAGCATCGGGACGCCGACCAGCGCCGGAAGCTGATGTCCTCAGAGATACGCCGCTCCCGACGCCACGTCTGCAACCGCTCCAGCGCGACGTCAGCACTGCCAATCAGAACCCACTTCGGGGATTCCCGAGATACCTGCCTCGCGAGCTCATCACAGCTGCGCAGCAAGAGCTTGAGCTCGCTCCACTGCGCGGGCTCAACACGAAGCAGAATTCCATCGCGGATAGGCTGGCGACGCGCCTTCCATAACAGAGCCGTCGGGCGATCAGAATCCATTCCCGCCCCAACCCGCACAGGCTCAACGGTCGACGCTGGGACCTCGACCGTCCACCGCTCCCAATCGCTATCCTTATCTTTCCTGCGATGGATACGATGCAAAATGTCAACCTCCTTGAGAGCGGCAACCGGACCCTCCAGCGTGAACTCCTGGCGCTCACTCGGACGGACAGCCAAGGAGAGATCCACCTCATCCGCATCAACACAAAGCTCGCAGCGCGCGACCGAGAACGACGTGCTCCCAGACTGCGCTCCTATCTCAATCCGCACCAACGCACCGGATGCCAAGGGGAAGAACTCAACATGACGGATACGCTTCAGCCACCGGTCACTCGAGAAAATTCCGATCGGCATGCTTGCAACGTGGGCCGGCTCAGTCCAGACTCCAGAGTCCGACCGGACAGTATCGAAGACAACGAAAGCCACCTCGTGCTGCAACGCTGCCCGCGCCACCGGCGATGCAGCTCCCCAAATCCAAGTTTCCTGGCCAGCTTGGACACGAAACCGCTTCGCGCTATCAGCGGTGTTGTCCAGGACCGTTACCACATCCGCAAACTGCGCTGCAAGATACGAGTCGGCCTTGACGTAGAACAGGGGCTCAACTGCCGAACCGGCCGAAGCTGCATACGACTCCAACTGTCTACGGACTTGATCTTCCTGTAGGGTTGGACGTCGTCGGAAAGAGCGTTCGTGCTCCACCTCGTTGCGATGCTCAGCAAGCGTCTGTCCGCCGCGCACCCATGGAGTGTCCTCATGGAATATCCCCAAAATCCCATCGTAATACCCAGGGTGGTGACACCGCTCGTCCGCGCACCGCAGAGTGTCCGGGTCCATGCATCGCGTGCACATCAAATGCGAGCAGGACGGCCGGTCACACATCTGCAGTACGTCATGCGGAGCGAACGGCGTCGCAGACCAGGGACAGACGCTACTGACCAGACGCCGACAACAGCTGCACCGATAATCCTCCGGGTCGTAGTCCGGAGGAGTATCGTGCAGATCGCCGCCATCACCACCGCCGCCTCCAGTCGCATCGTCTCCGCCGTCGCCACCAGGTAGGTCGCCGGATTCAATTGCCGGATTAGCACTCGTTGGCGATGCTCCGTGCGCATCAGTGCTGGTAGGGAGCATACCTCGAGGCGACGCTGTAGGTCCAGCTAGCGAACTCTGCTCCGGCGGGCAGCAACAGTCGTAGCACTGTAGCAACAGCAGCAACAGTAGCAACAGAGACAACGAGCTGTCCAAGAGCACAAGGTCCAGCACCGACAATCCGCAGTCCACGCAGCCGAGACTACGCAAAGACAACGAGCTGCCCAAGTGCGCGAAGTCCAGCACCGACAATCCGCCGCCCACACGACCGAAACTACGCAGAGACAACGATCTGCCTAAGTGCGCAAAGTCCACTACCGACAATCCGCTACCCGTACTACCGAGGCTACACAAAGACGAGGAGCTGCCCAAGTGCGCAAAGTCCAGCTCCGACAATTCGCTGCCCATTCGACCAAAGCTGTGCAGCGACGACGAGCTGCTCAAGTGCTCAA
>Ga0163180_10001841_pt1 | contig 11941 bp, 8 predicted proteins | sample AtlANTMetagenome_2_FD_109647 | JGI IMG/M metagenome (GOLD analysis project Ga0163180, IMG submission 109647) | Marine eukaryotic phytoplankton communities from the Atlantic Ocean - Atlantic ANT 4 Metagenome | ecosystem: Environmental > Aquatic > Marine > Oceanic | place: North Atlantic Ocean...
CACCATCATCATCATACATCATCGACCCCATTGCCGAGAGAGAGAGAGAGAAAGAAAGGGAAAGAAAAGCGGCACAAAATCGTCGTCTCTTCGCCTCGTCGTTTTTCCTAAAGGAGTCGTTCAATAATACATGACTGCAGGCGCGAAACGGGAGGCATCATCGGCGAGTCGTACATCCCAGGAGGCGAAAAAAAAGAAGGTTGAAGAAAACAGCATCATCGCCCCCACGAACATGACGAGCGAAACGAATCAGATCGACGAAGATTTACACTCTCGACAGTTGGCCGTCTACGGACGAGAATCGTTTCGGAAATTAGTGGGCGCGAAAGTTTTAATTTCCGGTTTGAACGGATTAGGCGCGGAAGTCGCGAAGAATGTCATCTTAGCCGGGGTAAAAAGGGTAACCTTGAGCGATGATTGTAACACGTCGTTGAGCGATCTGGCGAGTCAGTTTTATTTGACTGAAGAAGATTGCGGGAAAAATCGAGCGGAATCGTGCGCATCGAAATTGCAAGAGTTGAATCCAGCCGTCGAAGTTGTGACCGCATTAACCAAGGATATTACGGAAGAAACCTTGTTGGCTCACGACGTCGTGGTCGTGTGCGATACGTCTTTGCACTCACAAGAAGATTGTCAAAAGTGGGACGAGATTTTGCGCAAGGAAAAAGGCAAGGCGTTTATCAAAGGCGACACGAAAGGGGTGTTTGGATCGGTGTTTTGTGATTTCGGGGATTCGTTTACGGTCATCGATCAAGATGGTGAAGAGCCGAAGACGTGCATTATCGCTTCCATTTCCAACGAACATCCAGCGTTGGTTACGTGTACGGATGACGAACGCGTCGAGTTGGAGGAAGGGGATTTGGTCACGTTTTCAGAGGTGAAAGGGATGACCGAGTTGAATTCGATGAAAGAAGGGGTGAAAATAAAGTCGGTCAAAAAACATGGGTTTGAGTTGGACATCGACGCGAGCAAGTTTTCGCAATACGTTGGCGGAGGCATCGCTACGCAAGTCAAGTTACCGAAAGAGTTGAAATTCAAATCTTTCGCCGAGTCTTTGAAAGAACCGGGGGAGTTTTTATTGACCGATTTCGCGAAAATGGAACGGTCGCCACAAATTCATTTGATGTTTTTAACCTTAGAGGCGTGGAAAAGCAAGAACAACGGACAGTTACCGCAACCTGGGAACGACGCGGACGCCGCCGCATTTGTCGCGTTGGCGAAAGATGAAGTTAACGCGCAGTACAAAGCGGTCGAAGAAGTGGACGAGAAATTGTTCGCGACATTTGCAAAGACGTGCAGAGGCAACATTTCGCCTATGGCGGCCATGTTTGGTGGCGTCATCGGTCAAGAAGTCGTCAAAGCGTGCACCGGAAAATTTACCCCGTTAAACCAATTTTTCTATTTCGATTCGAGCGAATCATTGCCGGAGAAATTAGACGAAGCGGATTTGAAACCGATTGGTTCTAGGTACGATGGTCAAATCCAGTGTTTTGGACAGACCACGCAAGCGATCATGGAGAAACAAAACGTCTTCTTGGTCGGTGCCGGCGCGTTAGGGTGCGAATTCATCAAGAATTTAGCTTTGATGGGCGTTTCCTGCGGCTCCTCGGGTGAAGGTAAACTCACCATCACCGATGATGACATCATAGAAAAGTCCAACTTATCGAGACAGTTCTTGTTTCGCGATTGGGATATTAAACAACCAAAATCGACGTGTGCGACCAACGCGGCGAAGAAAATTAACTCGAAGTTGAACGTCAACGCGTTGCAAAACAGAGTGAGTCCAGATACTGAAGATGTCTTTGACGACGAATTTTGGGGCGGTTTGGACGTCGTCGTAAACGCGTTGGATAACGTCAACGCGCGTTTATATGTCGACTCTCGGTGCGTGTACTTCGAAAAGCCATTGTTAGAGTCCGGGACGTTAGGCACCAAATGCAACACGCAAATGGTCGTCCCGCACTTGACGGAGAACTACGGCGCGTCGAGAGATCCTCCCGAGAAGTCTGCGCCCATGTGCACATTGCACTCGTTCCCACACAACATCGATCACTGCTTAACTTGGGCACGATCGGAATTCGAAGGTTTGTTTGAAAAATGTCCAGCAGAGGCAAACGCGTACCTCTCCAAACCGGATGAATACGAATCAAACGCGCGTGCGAACGCGGACGCGAGCATGCGCGAAAACGTCGAGAAAATTTCGCAGTGTCTCATTCACACGCGATGCGCCACGTTTCAAGAGTGCATCAACTGGGCTCGTTTACGATTCCAAGACTACTTCCACGATAGAGTCGTGCAATTGACATTCACATTTCCCGAAGACGCCGTGACGTCCACCGGGAACGCGTTCTGGTCCGCGCCGAAACGATTTCCGAAACCAGTGATCTTCTCCGAGAAAGACGACGCGCACGTCAATTTGCTCAAAGCGATGGCGATTTTGAAAGCTGAATTACACGGCGTTACCGAAGGCTTTCCGCCCGCAGAAGTCCGAGGAGATGAGAAAGCGATGAACAAAATTGTCGCAGAGATGGCGGCGAAAGTAGAAGTCCCGGTGTTTGTTCCGAAAGAAGGCGTGAAGATTGAAACTGATCCAACGAAGAAGGAAGGCGACAACGAAGACAACGGCATGGTAAGCGTCGATGACGACCAAATCATCGACGATTTACTCGCGCAATTAAAAAACGTTCGCACAAGCGACTTGAAAGGCGACGCGGCGTACCGTTTGTCCGTCATCGAGTTTGAAAAGGACGATGATACGAACTTCCATATGGAATGCATCTCCGGATTGTCGAACATGCGCGCGAGAAACTACGACATTGCCGAAGTTGACAAGCTTCAAGCGAAGTTGATCGCGGGTAGAATCATCCCTGCTATTGCGACGACTACTGCCATGGCGACTGGTTTAGTCTGCTTGGAGTTGTACAAAGTTATTCACAAAGCGCCTTTGGAGAGCTTTAGAAATACGTTTGCGAACTTGGCATTGCCGTTGTTTGCGATGGCAGAGCCGATTGCACCGAAGTTCCAAACGTACAAAGACGAAAAGTGGAGCTTGTGGTCTCGATGGGTCATCGATAAAGATTATACTGTGCGCGAACTTTTGAAATATTTCGAGGACAAGGAATTGGAGTGCTATTCTATTTCATACGGCCCGGCGTTGATTTACAACGCCATGTTCCCGAGACACAAAGAACGCATGGATCAAAAGCTCTCCGAATTGGTACAAACAGTTGGAAAAATCACGTTTCCAGCTAAACGAAAGCACTTTGATTTAATAGCCGCAACAGAAACGACCGAGGGTGAAGATATCGACGTTCCGTTGATTTCAATCGTGTTTAGATAAATATATCCCCCAAAGTGTAAAGATTTCGGTTTTTGTAACCACAATACCAGAGCAGCCGTATAAATAAAGGTGTCTACCTACCTCCTATACGTGTATATACACATATACATTTTTTAAATAAGAATCCATTAGAAAAGATACCATACCTTTTGTACATCTGTGTATCACATGAAACTATCTACAACGCTACCTAATATCTACGATATACTAATACTTCAAAATCGCGTGGATCTGGCAAGAAAAGTTTCCTTTCTTTGGTCTTCCGGTTTTGTGCTCGAAGTGAATAAAGAAGCGTACACCGAAGCGGTTGCGCCTTTAGGCATGTGCTTCGGATCGGTCGCTTTGAATGATTTCTTAGCTTGCTCTGCGTTCATGTCGTCAAACCCGTTCTTTCTTTTGTTTTTGTTTTTGTTCTTGTTCGTGCTATCTTCTTCTGCGTCATCTTTATCGTCGTTACCTTCACTTTTCTTCTTCTTCTTTGTGTTTTTCTTCTCCTTCTTTTCCTTCTTCATCAAATTTTCTTTCTCCAACTGTTCTTTCATAGCCTCCAAAACCTCTCCAGTTGGATTAATAGGAATGAAAGATGGAGCATCTTTCAAACTCACTCCATCGTTCATCTCCTCACAACTCTCTTTCGCTTCTCGTATGGCTTTTTCAGAGACGACGACGCCACTAGGTCGCAACACGACAAACTTCGTCTTGCCGTTGAAATCCAACCCAGTCAGAGGACATGAAAACACTCCGTTCTCAATGGTCGGTCGAAATTTGTTATTGTTGTTGTTGTTATTATTATTCGTCTTCTCTGAATCCTCTTCTTTCTTGTGAAACTTACAAGTCACCAATGCTTTTAACCCGGTCACGTGTTCAATCCTCATCGGCAATGGTGTCTTTTCCACCGCTTTGCGTTGCAAACACTTCAACACCGCTTCTTTATTGTACAAGTTTCCAATCAAATCGATAACGATTCCATCTTCAATCGTCGAATCTAACTTCTCCTCCGTCAACGAACAGTTGAAATATCTCGACAATTCGTCTTCTTTCTTATCGAAATCTCTCACCGTCGATTGACTTGAAAAACTCACGAAACCTCCCAACGTTTCCTTCTTTTTTGCAAATGGGTTGTCGTTGTACATCTCCAGATATGCAGATCTGGATTCAGCGCCGGTCGCGCCGCCATCGCCGCCGCCACCGAGCAAAAGCGGTTGAACGACGAAGTGGTCGTTGTTTTGAACGCCTAATTGGTGCAACGACTTTTCTTCTCTTCGCTCCGTTGTCCTCGTCGTCGAAGAAGAACGCACCAATGGAAACTTTTGCCCGGTGCGCGTTAAACGCAAGTCGATTGCACAACCTTCATCGTCGCTCTTCGCTTTGACACAACGCGCAAAGGTGTTTTTGCCGTAAACCCCGAAAATAACATCCGCGACAACGCTCGTCTCGAAATGCACGCGAACGGCTCTCGTCTCCTCGTTCTTCGTCACGAACACTTGACCGTTCCACGACGCGTTGGTGTTGTTGTTCTTCGTCGTCGTCGTCGGTTTCCTCATTCTTCTTCTTCTTCTTCTTCTTTTTTATGACGACTCCATTATTATTGAACGCGATTCATTTTCGTTACAAAAAGTATACACACACGTTCTTAAAGTCGTCAAAAGCACAAAAAGCAGTCGTCGTCGTCGCGATGCTTTCCTTTTCTTCATCCGCGAAAAGAACCTCCTCGCGCGTTTGAGTCTTTGTGCCACCGCGGAGATCGTTTCGGACTCGTCTGTCGACCTCACCGCGAAAGACACTTTTGTCCAATGTCGCAAAGGCGCTCAAACGAAAATGTTGGCGTGAAAATCCTCTACGCGACGGAAACCGGCAACGCTCGGGACGTCGCGGAAAAGATAGGCAGAGAGTGCTCCAGATACGAAACGTCTTCAGTTTCGGTGGCATCGATAGACACGTACGATGTGAAACGCTTACCAACAGAAACGCGCGATATCGTGCTCTTCGTCTGTTCGACGATGGGTCAAGGGGATTCGCCGAAATCGTTCGAGAAATTCTGGAAATTTCTATTGAAGAAAAATTTACCACTGAAAACATCTTTACGAAACGTAAGGTTTGGCGTGTTTGGTTTAGGAGATTCCTCGTACGAAAAGTACAACTTCGTCGCGAAGAAGTTGCAGAGACGACTGGAACAGTTGGGAGGAGAAAGCGTGATTGATTTGGGGTTAGGGGACGATCAACATTTTAGCGGGTACGACGGCGGTTTGGATGTTTGGTTGGAAGAGTTGTATACGAAGGTATTTGGGATCGAGTTTTATCGAGAGAAGATTGTTGGGTTCAAAGAAAAGTTGGACACGTGTCCAATAGAAGTGAGTTTTATTCGTGATGATGGCGAGAACGAAGAAGACGAGTCAGTAGGAGACACGCTAGCGGAGACGAGAATAGGGGTGATGCACGCGGTGAATTCTATGGCGACGGATGAGATCTCACACAGTGATGACATGTATTGGCGTCAATTGAAGGTGATAAAAAACGAGTGTTGCACTTCAGAGAGTGCGGTAAGACAGGTGCATCACATCGAATTTGATAACAGGCACACTGACATGCACGATTTTAGTCCGGGAGACGTGTTGGAAGTTTTACCGTGTTCGCTTGGTGCTAATGAACGAGAGGTTTTGGATTTGCTTATTAACTCAATCGTCGTCAAAACAAGTAGCGATGGTGAATACCAAGCAATCGTTGATGCTGAGAATTTGGTCGTATCCGTGTCGTCGTCGGGGACTTCTTCTCCAACTGAAAACAACCACTACGTCTGTCACGCGAAATATCTCGTTGCATACTTTCTCGATTGTTTCTCGGCATCGCCTCGGTCGTATTTCTTCCAAGTGTGCGCGTACTTTGCAAAAGAACCGCTCGAAAAGGAAAAATTGCAACACTTTGCGTCCCCGGAAGGACGCGCGGACTGCTATCAATACTGCCAACGCGAGAGAAGGTCGGTGAAAGAATTTTTCGACGAGTTCACCTCGGTAAAACTCCCGCTGGAGTGGTTACTTCATGTAGCGCCGAAATTGAAACCGAGACAGTTTTCAATTTCATCCTCACCAAGTCAACACAAAAATACTAATGATAGGATACTACACGTTGATTTGATATCAATAACCGTTGCGGTTGCGAAATGGACAACCCCTCTAAAACGTCTTCGTTCCGGTCTGTGTTCGACTTGGCTGGCGGAGAGGCTGAAGACAAACGATAACGTTTACGCGAGAGTTGTAAAGAGTGGTGGTCTGCCATACTCAGATAAAGGAGCTATGATATTGATTGGACCAGGCACTGGTGTGGCACCGTTTCGATCGTTCATATTAGAACGGTGCTCACGTCGCAACTACGATGACAAAATTCTCATGTTCTTTGGATGTCGAAGAAAAGCGGAGGATAATATTTACAAACATGATTGGGAATACGTCGAAAAGTGCTCGGAAGGGAACATTAAAATTATCACTGCTTTCAGTCGAGATCAAGAAAAGAAAGTGTACGTCCAAGATAAAATTCGAGGCGACTATTCGAAAGAGGTGTGGGATTTAATCTCTCGGCATGACGCGAGAATTTTCGTCGCCGGGTCGTCTGAGGAAATGCCCGCGCGAGTTCGCGATGCGATTAGAGATGTTTGCGCGAAAGAAGGTGGTATGGACAGAGAATGCGCGACTAGATATATTGCCGAACTGGAGGCCAAGAAGAGATATTTCGTCGAAGCGTGGTAGCTTTATTGAATTTCCTCATTAGATTTTTAGTAGATGTGTGTATGTTTAGTTTTTGTAGTAGCAAAAGTTGTTTTATAGCTGCCCGTGCTTACGGATACTCGCATCCTTTCTGTTCGACTTTCTTCAACATGGATGTATCTATGCCTAACTCCTTCGCTTTCTTCTTCATCGTCTCGACGAGTTCATCAGAAACTTCCTTCTCTCGCGTAAACAACCACAAACCGCCTTGGTTTCGCACGTTATCGGCACTCTCTGTGGTACATAAACCGTCGGAAACTTCAATCGTCGGTTGGCCGCCGGAAATGATGGCCCAAGCTTCTTCGCGCGCAACGATCCAGTAGTCACCGTACAAGACTCTTGGAACAAATTTCGGACCCACCTTGAGTTTGCTTTTGATGGCAACGTTGGGAATGAAGGCGTTCAAGACCATACCTTCATTGGAAGGCTCGCCTTCCACCGATCCTTTTCGGGCAAAGTTGAAAACGTCTAGAGTCGTCGGAGACGTTATGGTATACACGGCTCGCACACAAAAGAGGTTTTCAATCGGTTGATATCGGTTTGGAAGCTGTGCTTGGACGTACCAAGGTTTCGAGGCGTACTCCTCGATATCCAAGTCCTCGACGGTTGGAACGACTGGACAGTTCATATTAGATCTCCTGGATTCGCCGCCGGCGTGAACGAACGACGATGCTGTAGTAATTACCAGGAGTACGAGGATCGAGAACATGGCGTGTTTTCCTTTGCTTTTGCGCATGGATTTTATTGGGAGCGGTACAAATTCGAGCGTGCGCGCTTTTAGTATCCCGAGGTTTGTATCTATTGTTCTGTCCTCGTATTTTTTGCTACCTGTATTTCTAAATCAACTAAAATAAATCTAAAATCAACTAAAATCGTCCTCTCTGACGCCGCTAAACACACCTTTCACTTTTTCCGCTAACGCAGAAAAAGATTTGTGAGCTTCTTTACGCATGCCCTTGTGCGAAACCCATAATTGGACTTTATTGGGAAGTTTCTTTGCGATGACAGCAGCAGCGATGTGTTCGATGTTGAAATTATGCACCGGGTCTTTCCATCCGCTTCGATCCGAGTGACCCGACCATGCCAAAGCGTGACCACAGTTTGTCGTGTTGCATAAACCAAACACGGTCACGCAATCGCACTGTCTCGTTAAATATAATAAAGTCGAAAATCCAGTCGTCGGCGTTTTGTCGTACTTGTGTTTCGCCCCGTGCGTTTCTTTTGTGAGCTTTTTTAGACAAACGACACCTCGGTGCGATTCGCCTTTAATAAATCTCAACGATTTCACCGGTTTACGCTTTAACTTTTGGTTCAACTTCACACACCACGGCTGAGGACTTCTATGAGAACACGTGGAAAACATCAACCAATTTTCCTGATTCTTCGCGTACGAAATGGAATGGTCCAACCCGATGTTCACCAACGCCGCGGTGATTGCTCTCACATCCGTTCTCGATCCCATATCTTTCGCGTCTCGACTAAACTTTTTTGGCGCATTGTGTCCGTTCAGTCGAATGACCCAATCGTGCGCTTCTATTTGCATCCCGGCGCCGCCGACGGACAAGTGCCCGGTCGGAAATACTAAAGCGCATGAACCTTCCAAAAAATTTCTGCCACTTTGCGACGTCTCTCGTTGGTACGCGGACGTGTCCACACACTCTTCCGGTTCCTTCCCACTCACTTTTTGTAATATCTTTTGAAATAACTGCACCTCTTTGTTCTCTCTGTCTTCTTTACTTCCAACGTGATCAAAATCCGCGTATCGTCCCCACGTCGAGTCTCCCTTGTGTTGTAGCATCGGGAAGCATTTGTTTTCCACTGGTTTTACATAATCTTCTTCTTCCGATGATGGTTCTTCTCCTTCCTTTGTCCTTCTCGCGGACGCGTTACCATTTCCATCATCGTCTCCTTCTAAATACTCCATCACTTCTTTCAAATCTTCCTTCCATTCCCTCTCCTCGCTCGTGTTTTCCCGCATCATTTGTTCCAACCGCTCGATTTCTTTAGAGTGTTCCCCGTCGGAGTACATCGAGGAAAGCAGGACATACAGAACGACCGCGATGCCTTTCAGGAAAAGCGCGACTTTCAATCGTCGCTTCGTTTTCGCAGAGACGGTGGTTGCCATGGAAGACGAAGACGATTGAAAGACGATTGAAAGACGAAGAGGAGGAAGAGGAAGACGACGACGCGGGGAAGGAAAATTCGCGTCGCTTTTTGACGCATTTTCGTCGTCGTCGTCGTCGTCACTCTTTGGACGTGCGCTCCCGACGATACATTTGGGAAGCGAATCTGCGACACGAATTATACGCGAACAAAGAGAGATTTAATATTGTTAAACGACGACGACACGATGGACAGCCTTCGGTGTTGTGGCGCGGTTGCAAGGACGACGACGACGCGCGGTGCGACGACGCGCGCATCGTCTCCCATGAAGAAGGGAAAGAGTACCGGGAGACGCTCGCGGTCGAGCGGGAGAACCGCTCCCCGCGCGTCGTCGTCGTCGTCGTCGGGCGAAAATGACGTCGAAGTCGTCATAAAAGTTCCAGATATGATGTGCGAAGGGTGCTCGGAAACGGTCACGAACGCGTTGAAGAGTGAATCTTCGGTGGGAGAGATTTCGATCGATTTGGAAACGAAGCTCGTTTCGGTGAACGTGCGAGGATGCGCATCCGCGGTGGAAGCGATGGCGAAGATTCCAACGTTGGTGGAGGCATTGAAAGAGAACGGGTTCGACTCGGAACCAGTGTTCGATTAAATGATGAGTAGCAGTAGTAGTATTACATTGTATTCATCCCTTCTTGTTCTCTTATTAAACTTCGCACTCGTACGCGAGCATGTTTAAGCTCTGCTTGGTGCAAAGAAGTTCTGGCGAAGTCATGGCGGTTAACTTCTTTGACGGTTGGACGCGCTTCTTGACATCGATGGTTTGATCGGTATTGACTCGAGGTCGAGAAGATGAAGATGGAGGGGAAGTCTTCTTCTTATTCGTGCCTTTCGACGTTGTGCGGATGTTTTTGGTGCCAGAGAGAGGATGGTGATTACGATGGTTTGTTTGTTGAGGAGTCGACGTAGCAGTTGCGCTAAATCCGACAACCTCGTTGTTCTCGTTGTTGTTGTTTTTGTTTTTGTTGTTGTAAAACGGCGGCGTGGTTGGAGGCGTAAAAGTCATAGTAGTTGTAGTTGCAAGCGATTTTGTTTTCGCGTGCTGGTAATTATTATTGTTGTTGTTGTTGTTGGTATTGAGCGGTGGAAACTCGTCCTCGACGACGATAACTTGTTGTTGTTGTTGTTGTTGTTGTTGTTGTTGTTGTTGTTGTTGTTGTTGTTGTTGTTGTTGTTGTTGTAGCTGCTGCTGCTGCTGTAGTAGTTCTTTCACTTTCAACACTTCCTCTAAAGCGCTTTCCAACCTCGTGCACCTCTCTTTCAACTCGGCAAGTTCTTTTTGCACAGCAAAATTATTTGCTCTCTCTTCAATCGCGTAGTGCACAGAAGGAGAGGAAGAGAGTTGCGGCGATGATAATATCAGTTTTTCCATCTCCATCTGCTCTTTTTCCACGACTGAAATGTACGACGATGAAGAAGACGTCGTCTTATTTTCTGTTTTATTAAAACAACTCTTCGTCGTCTCGACGCCTTCCTCGAAAAGTTTCGCCATCAAGGCATTCGACGGCGACGACGAAGAAGTATTATTATTGGAATGCACTTTTTGCGCAAAGGGTGGCGGTTTTCCTGGTGGTAACGGCGGATTGCATTTATTCTGTTTTTGATGAGACTCTCTGTTCGTGGTTGTGTCGTCGTCGTCGTCGTCGTCCTTTACAACGGTATCGTTCCTTGATGATCTGTGCGTTGGATTTTCTTCTTCGTAAAAAAAAGCGTTAGAAACGTTTCTTTCCTCGGCTTCTCCATACGAGGATGACGACGCCGACTTCGAGGACAAAGACGCGTCCCTTTCGCACAACCCGTCGTCGTCTTCGTCGTCTTCATCGTCCTCGTCGTCGTGCAACGCCGACGAGACGTTCAATCCAGCGAGCTTCATCAGAAAGGACGACTCTTCTTTTTTCTCCCCCTCGATGATGTCTTTGACATTTTCTTTTTTTGAATGATGATTCCAATCGTCGTCTCTTGTGAACGAAGAAGAGGATCGATTCGCGCGCGTTCGGTTGGTGGACGGTGCAAAAGGCGACGACGCCCTCGCCGTCATCCCGTTCGGTGCGCGTCGAACGACGTTCCGACGACGAGGAAAAGAAGTGGCGACGACGACGACGACAACAAAAAGACGAGAGAGAAAAAAGAGACGCGAGTCGTATCGTCTTTTCCTTCTCTCGGGCCATCGGAAAAAAAATAGGCGTTACGACAAAAAAGAAGCAAAAAGAGGCAAAACCCTAAAAACTTATATATGACTTTTTTCATGTACTTTAATCCAAAACCCTGAGGGAGAAGAAAAACCGAAGCGTGTGCCTCGCGGCACAGTTGGAACCTCTGATGAAGGTTTCGGTGGTCTAGTTGGTTATGACGCCTGCTTAACACGCAGGAGATCGTCGGTTCGACTCCGGCCTGAAATACAGCTTTTTTTTTGCATGTGTGTACGTCGTCAAAGCGAGAGAGAGAATATAATGCAAGCGACGTTTAAGTTGAGAGCAAAAAGCGCGTGATGAGGCCTCTTCTTTTATATATTTATTTTTTTATGCCAAGAAAACAACAAAAGTGTGTTTTTCGAGAAAAAAAATGCTCATATACAAATACATTTGTGGTAGTCATCTGCCGTTATCTCTCCCACCACCACCACTGGCAGTTCCACCACTCCCGTGCTTACCTCTTAACGATCTCAACAACGCTGCCTTTC
>Ga0163180_10001843_pt1 | contig 11939 bp, 14 predicted proteins | sample AtlANTMetagenome_2_FD_109647 | JGI IMG/M metagenome (GOLD analysis project Ga0163180, IMG submission 109647) | Marine eukaryotic phytoplankton communities from the Atlantic Ocean - Atlantic ANT 4 Metagenome | ecosystem: Environmental > Aquatic > Marine > Oceanic | place: North Atlantic Ocean...
AGTGCCCTCGTGTAGAGTATTTTGAATGGACGCGAGCTGTGTGTCCTCTTCTGACGACGAGACGTGCGGTGATGGACGACGCTCTCTCGTTGGTCGGCCCTTTTTGGCATGGATAAGAACTCTTGACGCGGAGCAAAAAAAAAAGGCAGAAGAGACTTCCACAAGCACAAGACGAAGGGAAGAAGATACAAAAAAGACGCAAATCGTAAAGCCTAAATTTCGACAAATTATTTTGAAAAGAGGACTCGACACCACTTCCTTCGTGTGGCGCCAAAAAAGAAACAAAAGGATAGAGAGAACGAAGAAGAACGAACGAACGAAATGACCGTCGTTGACGATGAGTTCGTCCCGACGGTCTCCTTGACTTTATACGAAACAGATTTCGATAAGTTCGTGAGCAAACTCGGCGAGGCGTACGAGAAATACGGGTTCGTCATCTTGGAAAATCACGGGGTGGCACAAACGGAAATCGAACGAGCTTTTCGGTTATCGCAACATTTTTTTGAAGATTTGAGTCAAGAAGAAAAGGAGAAGTATCACTTACCAGGGAAAGCTGGGGCGAGAGGATTCACCGCATTTGGCCGAGAGACCGCGAAAGGAGCGACCAAGTCGGATTTGAAAGAGTTTTGGCACTTGGGACGCGACTTGCCTAAAGGACACAAGTTTGAGAAGTTTATGCTACCAAATTTAGAGGTGGATGAAGTAGAAGGATTTACCACATCTGCGAAACACATTTTTTACGCTTTAGATGAACTCGGGAACAGAGTTTTACAAGCGTTAGCGGTGTATTTGAAGCAAGATAGACATTTCTTCGATGACAAGGTGGACGAGGGGAACTCTATTCTGCGAATCATCCACTACCCGCCCATCGCGGAAGAGTCTGCTGGGCATGTCAGAGCTGGGGCACACGAGGATATTAACTTGATTACGTTATTGTTGGGAGCCGATGAAGGTGGATTACAAATCTTGAGGAAGGATGGAAAATGGTTGGATGTGAACCCGGCACCAGGGTGCGTAACATGCAATATCGGCGATATGTTACAAAGGTTGACCAATCACGTCTTGCCGAGTACAACGCACAGAGTGGTCAATCCTCCGAAGGAGAGAGCGCACATTCCCAGATTTTCGATGCCATATTTTTTGCATCCAAATCCAGATTACGTGATTGAGACGTTAGAGTCGTGCATCTCGAACGATAGACCGAACAGGTACCCTGAACCGATCAGTTCGGACGATTATTTGCAAGAACGATTGATGGAGATTAAGTTGAAATAGACAAAATAGAATGAAAAGTGAGACAAGAAAGTTAACACATACATGTTAGTAGAAAGAGAGAAACATCGGCAAGGGTGTAAGAATCGCTCAATGTAATAACAATAAAGAATAGAGAGACGCAATGCATAAGAAGTAACATGATATACACTGCGGTAACCTAATTTTATGATACAAGAGGAAAGATGAAATCGTCGTCTCTGTTTAGAATTGTACATTTACTCTCGAAAAGGTTCAGATACCCCTCGAGCGTAGGTATGAATTCGGATTCTAGTAAACTATCGAAATCGTAATTCATTGGACCTATTCTTGATTTTTTCGCGAGTATGTCTGAAATCAGACCAACACAAGTTTCAATACACGTAGCTCTGGCAACTCCTTTTTGGTCTTCCTCTTTCTCTTCTTCATCGAGAGACGATGTTTCAGACGCTTCGTCTTCTTCTATGTTCATTGATAAATTTTGCGCTTGTTCTTCAACGATTGCCTGTTGCTCTTCTTGCTCTTGACGCTTTTGTTCTTGTTCTTGAGCGAATTTAGTGACTACTTTCGTCTGATAATCTCGAAAGGAGTCTTTACTTTGACAAGGCGGAATTTTGTGAATGCTCAAAACTCTTGCAAAATAAAATATGTTTTGACCACCGCTAACACGGCAAAATTCTTCCATGCGGCTGAGTATATTTCGTATATGGATGGCTGAAGAATCAACTAGTGCACACAGTATGCGAGATTCAGTGTATATGAACGCTCTTCCCGTTTCTTTCGCGCCGTTCATTCTACTTTCAGATAGTATTTTATTCTCGAAAACGGTCTTCACATTATCCATGTCTCCTTTCTCTTCATTTTCAGCAATCTTTGCGAGAATGAGCGCGCGAAATGGCACATCTGATGGCTCATAAGCATCAAAACCTGCCTTTTTGATACTTTTGTGCACGACGTCGAGAAGCGAACGAGCCATAATTACTACACGTGTAATCAGTTACGCGCCACAAAAAATTTTATGTTGCGCTGTGGTCAAATCTTTTTCTTGTACTCTTTCTATTTTTAGCTTTTTGTTGATGATGCAACAATAACTCGCTCTTGAGGTTTCCGATTTTTCAACGCGTCGAAGTAGAACACGTCACCTAGAATGTCGCCAAAGTCTCCTTCGTATATGGTATGAAAATCTGACTGACCTGGGAAGAGGAGCTCGGAGTGGTGCGAGGTATCGAGAACTGCCATGGAATACACTACATCTTCTTTTTCTCCTCCTCCTCCTCCCCCTCCTCCTCCTCCTTTGAGAGAAGCTATCCATAAAATGTTTCTCTTCTCCATTTTCTTCGCGTCGTATTCAAGATGGCTACATTGTTGACAATACCCAAGGTTCACGTTAAAAGCATTCTCGTCGAAGCGACAGTACTCTTTCGCATGAAATAAAATACCAACGACGTCTTTATCTTTGAAAATGTGTGCATGAAACAAATCGAAACGAGAAAGCTGAATATCCGCCCCACCGCTATGCTTCGCAATCTGAGAAAACAAATGCGCGATGTACTTGTTCGCTTTTCTACACCTGAATCTTCGTACCATAGATGACGGCGACGAAGGAGACGAAACTAATTGACATTTGTGCATGAAGGCATTTTCTACATCTGGCACCGGTCTTTCTCGATACGTTAGTTCCATAGAACCTGATAATAATGACAACGGTGGTCGTTCGCACGGAATGTGTTCGCATCCCTCCACGCTGATTTTATTACTTTTGCTTTCTTCTTCATTATTATTGGATACTGATGATGATGCATCCAATAAATTACGAACCAAATCTCTCGCTAGCTTCCTTCTTCGTTTAGTTTCTTCTCCCTCATCACCAAATTCGCAACCACCAACCATTTTTCCTTCTGTATCTGTCGATGATGAAGCAAACGATACGCGCAACGATGGAGTTCTTCTTCTTCTTCTTTTCAAACCATTGCTGCTCTTTCGTATGAAATTGTTACGATTGTGCTGGTAAGAACGAGTTGCTGTTGTTGTTGTTGTTGTTGTTGTCGCTGTCACAACACCGCGACGATGAGAGAGTTCGTTAAGAATCATTTCATTAGTACTCGTCGTCGTTGCCGTCGCCGTCGCCGTCGCCGTCGCCGTGTCGTTCAAAATGGAAAGAAAGAAACTCCGAGCGTGCGTTACGTCGCATCGCGTCGTCGATCGCTCGGTCGGATGTCATCCGCACACAGTGCACGACAGATAATACTCTGGAAAACAATTTGCCACTTTTTTTTGGAAAGTAACAAGCCATACGACCGAGTATTTCTACGAGAGAGAGACTTCTTTTTTCAGACTTCCTCACTTTGTTCCGTCGCGGGCGCTCGTGTTCACGCATGAATCGTCGTCGCACGCGAGGGGACACGGGAGAAGAGGAGAGTAAGGAGAGGCCCTCCTGCTCTTCGTCGTCGGACGAGGACGAGGACGAGGACGAGGACGACGAAGATGAACTCTTCGCCAACGAACTAATGACCGGGATGATTGCGCAACAACAAAAGAAGAAGAGAGAAGAGGAAGAGGAGGAGGAGAAGAAAAAACTGTTGGTATTGAATTCGTTCGGGGGAAGGTTTATTCCCTCGGGAATCATCGAGGTCATCTTCAAACACCTGAGCGCGGAAGACGTGGTGAATTCGGGGAAAGCGTGTAAGATTTTCAGGGAAGTAACGAAGAGAGATTCGATTTGGAAGCGACTGTATTTCGACCGGTGGAGAAGAATACCACCTGAATCATTATCACCATCATCATCATCAGATGGCAACGATCGAGAAGAAGAAGGAGAAGAAGAAGAGAAGAAGCAACAACAACAACAATCTCAAAGAAAACAAAAACGAAGAAGCAAAACGTTTCTGCAAATGTACTTGGAGAGAGACGAAAAAGATTTACACAGCGCGTTACAAAATGTACCTGAATCTCAGAAGCAGATTTACGCAGACGTTGAAGCTTCGAAACGAAGCGAGGTGCCAAATCCAGCGAATGACCTTTTAATCGCGGCGTCTGTATCGACGGCAAAGAACGTGGAAGGTGCTATTCGGTTTTGGAAGGAAAGGAAAGGTTTCGCGGTACCATCAAAAGTTGAAGAAGACAAACACATGAAGCACAAGTGCGGAAAAAGTTGGGGGTGTTCTTACCATCAAATCGGTGGAATATTCTTGTGCGAGAAGACCGGTAGAGAGCATCGATGCGGTCCTCGGTGCGACGCTCGCATTCTGATCGACGACACATACGTGTGTGGCATCAGTGGAATAACGTCCATGGATGATAACGGAACGACAATAGCAGAGGAGGAAAGGTGCTCGCGAGAATTAGCTGGGGCAACCGTAGATGACGAGTTCGGGTTAGAGAACGAACCAAACTTTGGTGAACGCGGGTACATTCTCAACGCGTTTGAGCAAGGGTATTCGTGCGAAAATGAAAAGGAGTTGCACGATTTATGGTGGGTCGGTTACCGCAACGGCCGCAAATCGCAAAAGAGGCAGAAGAAAGAGGAAGAGGAGGGGCGGTATTTCGTGTGAGAAAAGTTACAAAAGTAGTTTTAGTTCTAGTGTACCATACCATGGTACTACTGGTATGGTACCACCATGGTACCATACCGGTAGTATTACAATTGTATTTTTAAATGATTGAGTCTTTCTATTATTAACTGCGTAGCTAAGAATCTATGATGCTGATGATGATGTTACTACTACTACTTCTTCTATAATTTCAACTTTCACCTCCTCAAACTGGCACACGATCGCTGTTGTTTTTACTTTTTGTAATCAAGTCGTACACCTGCGTGATTTTGTCTGTCAGTGTGTGCAAAACGTGTGCCTCCTCCTCCTCTTCATTCTTCAGAAACTCCAACAATCCAATTTCTTGGTCGAAAACACCTTTGAATTTCCCTTGACTGATCATCTCGATGCCTTTTCTTTCCGCCTCGCGTTCGCTCACTTTTACAATATTGGACAATTCAACCAAGGTTATCGATTTGTACAACTTACTCACGCAGAGTAAGTTGTGCTCCAAGTTGATGGCGACATAAGCATTCAGGTGATGTGGTTTCGTCAATTTGCTCTTAATGGTATCCGCGTCCACAATGTGTCCAAGCTGGATGGATTTCAATATGTTCAACAATCCTTCGTGGTCGTCGTCGTCGTCGTCGTCTGTTGCCATTGTCGTGTCACCTTCGTCTTTCTCTTTCACCACGGTGGAAGGAGGTGCTAAAAGTTTTGCAATCAATCGAGTCTTTTGGAAACTGCCTTTGCTCAATATGGCGCATATTGCAGCGTTTCGGAAATCCTTTAAAGCTAAATACCCGAAGCCAGCTTCTACGAAACGTCCTTTCATATCCGATATGATGGCATCGCACAGTTTAAATTCTCTCATACTCTCTTCGTCTTTACATTTACTCGAAAGAAACTTGGCACGATTCAGGTACAATTCTGCATTTGCCACGGACGAGTCGTCCACACCATTTACATTTACAGTTGAAGAAGATTGTTCCAATAACAAGTACTTGGCAAACTTTACGAACAGCGTAAACTTATACGAATCGTCTAATTTGCAGATGGAACTCTCCAACGAAGACGCGAAGTGCTGAAAAACTTGTTTATTGACCTGTAAAGAGGGCACGGAGAGGATGTGCGCGACAAACTGTTCGACAAGACTCACGTCCGAGGCGTCGATCGATTCTCGCAACAACTCGTTATATCGAATTACTTTCTCCGAATCGTTTTGCAACGAAGCTATCGATTGTAACTTGGCATCCATGTTTATTATTGTTACTATTATCGTATGGATTTGTATGGATTGATAGGAGAGACACTGGGAATAGTTCGGTGAGGAGGAAAGAAGTCCACGGAAAGATCTTTTAAAGTGAGTTTTTGTGTAGACTGAGTTTTTTTCCCTCTAACTTTCTCTCAAAAACTCTTCTTTCTTTTTCCTTCTTTCTTTTTCCTTCTTACTTCTTCTTTTCCCGAATGATTCTTACAAATTCAGTCACTTCAAATCACTCGTATATATTATTTAATATTTTATGTGTTAAATAACTCCCCCAAAAGTATTCATTTCGTATTATTTGAAAATTTAATTATTTTTTTTCTGGGTCTGCTCTGCGAATTCAAAACACTTCCCCGACTATATTTCATAATTGTTTTGATTTTACATGCATTAAAAATTATAATATATATTTTCATGTCATAAATATTTAAAAATTTGAGGATTGTGTGGTATAAACGATGAATTAAATTTAAAAGTTAAAAAATTCCTAGTTTTATTATTCTCTATATTTCCGAATATTTTGAAATATTTACTATCATATTAGTCTTTTTAATTTTATTTAAAGGATAGATGACGAGTTACAGTACGGGATACCTCTTAAATCATGAAATAGTCGAATTTTTTGTTCTGGCTTCCTCTCTTTCTTTTTTGCCAAGGGACTTTTGTCTTAGAAATAAAAAGGACAATTGAATTCTTCAAAGAGCTTCTCCTCAAGCTTATAAAGAAGATGACAGAACCGAACAAAACAGCAGGAGAAGATGATGAAGGTGAAGAGGAAATAGTTACCGTTACTTTCAAGAAGAAGAGCAGAGCGAATGTGAGAAAACGCAAAGGAATGAAAGGGGACGATGAAAACGACGAATCGGCAAAGAAGCTGAATTCTACGAACGCCGAGACTGTAAATAATAGTAACAGAGATACAAAAGGACGAGAAGAAGAAGAAGGAAACATCGGAAAACAATACCAATCTCTCCTCGGTGGTTCCTCCAAAGCCTCATCTTCGAAAATAACCGAAAAGCGCGTGTTTGCGTACGAAGGGGATCGGTCCGTGCAAATCCGAGACGACGGCGGAGCTACTCGTGAGATTGAAATAGATACTGCGAAGGACCGAGATGGTCGAGCTTTGAGAGAACAAAAGTTAAAGTTGGCCGCACAACGATTAAATAATAATAATAATAATACTGACAACGACAACGTGGTGTGTGGGCTCGTTGTTGAAGACGACAAAGTGTACCGAGGAACAAACGCCTACACAGACTATCGCGCTGGGTTTCGAAAAGAACAAACTATAGCAAACGAAAAAGGCGGCGGTGCACACGGTCCTGCTCGAGCTTCTGCGAACGTTCGAATGACTTACGTTATGGATTTCAAACCAGATATTTGTAAGGATTACAAAGACACGGGATATTGTGGCTACGGCGACGCCTGTAAGTTTGTCCATGACCGAGGTGACTACAAGCAAGGTTGGCAGTTGGACAAGGACTGGGAACAGAAACTCCAAGAGCAAAAAGAGAAGCAGGCGGAGTTGGAAAGGATGGAAAAAGCGTTGAATAGTGACGGTGAAGAGGTGGACTTGAATGCAGACGATGACGAAGAGGAAGACGAAACTTTCGATGGGAGCATTCCGGGCGAATGTCAAATGTGCTCCAAGTCGTGGTTGGACGTGCGAAGCCCAATTGTGACGAAGTGCAAGCACTACTTTTGCGAAGCATGCGCGTTAAGAAACGATAGCGCGAAGAAAGAAAAGACATGCTTCGTGTGTGAAATGCCCACGGGAGGCACGTTCAACTCCGCGAAAGAAATTTTGAAACGCGTCAAAGATATGAAGAGGGATGGCGTCACGACTTGGGGAAAGAAGAAGAAAGAGAAGAAACGAGGCGTAATGATGGCGAGTGGCGGTGGCAGTCGAAACAAAATCGTCGATAGAAGCAGCGGATGGGCTTTAGGTTGAAACTAATAGTTAGTTAGTGTATATTAGACATTTAATGTATAGATAGACCATAAAATAAACTAAGACTGCATCCGTATATATCGCGCACTCACTATCTCTATCTCTCCTCCAAATACACTTGAACCGTCGTAAAACATAGACGTTAAGGATTCTCCTTCTTCTCTTCTTCCGGAGTGTTCGTGACCATTTCATTCACCGCGTGCACTTGGTCTTGCAATTCCATCCATATCGCTTTATACACCATCCGTTGTCGATTGACTGCCGATTTGCCTTCAAATTTTTCCGACACGACCTTAATAGCCACGTGTCTACCGTTCCCAGATAAGTCCATCACTTCCACAGTTTCCGCCTCTAACTGTTCTCTAATGTTCACTCTCATGGATTCGATTAAATCGGCGGTGATGTTGTTATCTGAGGCGGACATTCTCAAAATCGGAGACGTGCGATACGATCTCTTCCTCCTAATATTACTCATCATCTCGCGAGAGTTGTTTTGTGCTGCTCCAAAACAGGAACCGAATGTGACGTTCGTCGTTAATAATGGTGACGACGTTCCGTGTGGAGGAAAAGAAGGAGAAGAAGACGTGGAGCACGCGAACGAGGAGCGCGTTCTTCTTTGAGTCGTCGTCGTCGTCGTCGTCGTCGCCGTCGTCGTCCGCGCGGCGAAGAATCTTCTCGCGAGGAGGAGCGCCGACGGTCGCGCGAAAGGAGTTGGCATTGGTGCGTTGTTTCGTATTCCTTTTTTGTAAAGGTTTTTGCCGCCGTTGAAACACTCCTTCCATCGTCCATGGAGTCTTCGATTTTTCCAAAAAAGAAAAAAAGGAAAAAATCTTGCCAACACCAAAGGAAAAAAAATAGAATTAATCTCGCTCTGAAAAACGTTCCTCTACACCTTTCTCTCGCGACGGCGACGACAACTGCGACGCTCGATTCGATAGAGAGAACGAACGGTTCACGTATCGCGGAGAGATAGAGATACATAGAGATAGAGAGAGAAGACAAAAATGAGCGGTAAAAGAGTCTTAGTCACCGGCGGAACCGGTTTAGTCGGTTCAGCCATTCGAGAAGTCATAGAGGCAGAGAAACCATCCGACGAGGAATGGTTTTATATGAGTTCCAAAGATGCCAACTTGTGCAACCCAAAAGAAGTGTCCGACATGTTCGAAAAATACAAACCAACGCACGTGATTCATTTGGCCGCAAAAGTTGGCGGGTTATTCGCCAACATGAAGTATAAAGTTGAGTTTTGGAGAGAAAACATCATGATGAACGATAACATCTTTCAAGAATGTCACAAGAGAGGGGTGGAAAAGTTAGTCTCGTGCTTGTCCACGTGTATTTTCCCCGATAAAACGACCTTTCCAATAGATGAAACGATGATTCATAACGGGCCGCCTCACTTTTCCAACGAAGGGTACGCCTACGCCAAGAGAATGGTAGATGTGCAAAACAGAATGTATAAAGCACAGTTCGGATGCAACTTCACAGCAGTTATTCCGACGAACATTTTCGGGAAGTTTGATAACTTTCACCTGGAAAACTCGCACGTAATTCCCGGGTTGATTCATCGAGGGTATTTGTGCAAGCAAAAAGGAGAAGACTTTGTGATTTGGGGATCAGGGACGCCATTAAGACAGTTCATTTTTTCCATCGATTTAGCAAAGTTGATGATTTGGACTTTACGAAGTTACGACGAGGCAGATCCGATTATTTTATCCGTCGGGGAAGCGGACGAGTTGACGATTAAAGATGTAGCGTACGGAGTGTCTCGGGCGTTGGGTATTCCAGATGAGAAGGTTAAATTTGATACGACAAAAGCGGATGGGCAATATAAAAAGACAGCAAATAATGCAAAGTTGATGAAGTTGAATCCGGATTTTAAGTTCACTCCATTTAACAAAGCCATTGAGACGACGGTGAAGTGGTTCTTGGAGAATTACAACAAGGAAGGCGGGATTCGAAAGTAAATTATTATTATTGCTTAATATCATGAAGTCACACACACACACACACATATATATATATATTACACGAAAAAAAGTATGTATCTGCATATTTATCGATACGTTGCGGATTCTATTTGCCAGTCGATTGGTTCAATCGAGTTTTTCTTCAAATATGCGTTGGTTTGAGAAAAGTGTTTGTTCCCAAAAAACCCTCTGTGCGCTGATAATCCCGAGGGATGCGCCGATTTTAACACCAAGTGTTCATTTCCACTCCTTTTAATCAATTTCTCTTTCTCTTGCGCGTTCTTACCCCATAACAGAAATACAATATTCTTCCTCGCTTTCGCCAACTTTTCGATGGCTTTGTCGGTAAACTGCTCCCATCCTTTCTTGGAGTGCGAGTTGGCGTTGTGCGCTCGTACGGTTAAACTCGTGTTTAGCATCATTATTCCTTGCGATTGCCACTTTGATAAATCCCCATGCGTGGGAATTCTGCAGTTTAAATCTGATTTCAACTCTTTGTACATGTTCAGCAAGGAACTTGGAATTTTGATGCCTTTGTTCACGGAAAAACACAATCCCATGGCTTGGTTCGTGTCATGATATGGATCCTGACCAATAATCACAACTTTCACTTTATCGATTGGGAGCGTGTTAAAACACCGAAAAATGTGCTCTTTCGGGGGAAATACTCTCTGCGTTTTAAACTCGTTCGCGAGGAACGCGCTGAGTTGTTTGAAGTAGGATTTTTGAAATTCGTTCTCTGCAAAAATCTCCAGCCAAGTTTTCTCCGAGAACAACATCTCCAACTCTCCTTTAGGAGGAGCGGATGATGATATCTCCGGTGATTTCGTCGCCGTCGTCTTTATGTTTTCTTTTTCTGCCTCGTCATCTTTTTTCGGCTCCTCTTTCTTCTCTTTCTTCGCGGAGAAGAAAGACGTCAGAGATTTCTGAGTTGGAGCGACTTTGCGTTTTGCGTTGGACGTCATTTTTTGTGAAGAAAAGTACCTACAGTATCAGTTTTCTTGTTGTGTAATAAATAGAAATTCACCTAATAATAATGCTATCTATGATACTCTCTAAAGCCTCCCTGTCGTCTCCGTCGTACTCTAATTCGTTGAAGTAGTTGGAATAATCGTCTCGATGCGCGTTGCCTCTCTTGCTGTCGTTGCTTACCACACCCACTGCTTCTTCTTCAGTATTGTTTGCCGCTCTTTTTTTCTTGCTCGTCTCAAATGCGTCGAAACGCTTTTCCAGTTGTACTAGATTTTCCCAGCTTCCATTCTTCTCAGACACGGCGTGCGCGATGTACATTATCATCTCCTTGGTACCTTTTCCTTCTTCTTTCTGTTCTTGTTCTTCAAGTTCGTTCAGTACCAACAAGCACTCCAACGCTTGTTCGCACCTTCTCCGCTCTGAATATTCGTCGCATGCGCTCAAGGTGCACAAAATATGAGCTTTTAACTTTATGCACTCGTAGTAACAATGCTTGTTCGTGGTGTGATGCTGTAAAGCCAGCGCTCTTTCGATGGAAGACAAGCTCAGCTGTAAGTAGTTCTTCTTATACTCCACCAAACTCTCTTTCGAACTCGTCAAATCGAACCCGCGGTAGAGAAGGTAAAACTTTCTAGGTTTCTTTTGCGTGAACCACGCTTTTTCGGTGTACAATTTAGCAATCTTCAAGAACATTCTAGCTCTCCAAAAATGTATCTTTTGCTGCGTGTTTTCCTCGATGGTTGAACTCGTCACTCGCTGAATCTTTGAAACGAACACGTCAACCTTCTCTCTCGGTCCAGCAACTCCGTGCGCAGGGTCCAAGAATTTTTTAATGAACGTCGTGTTGAACATTCCCGCAGTGGTATCATCGCACTCATCGCGAGTTTGATTCATGACGATCGCACGCGCGAGTGGTCAGAGCATTTCTTCTTTCGTTACGTCATCGTCATCGTTCCCGTTACGATCTTGTGTGCGTTGTGTGTGTGTGTGTGTGTGTG
>Ga0163180_10001844_pt1 | contig 11939 bp, 7 predicted proteins | sample AtlANTMetagenome_2_FD_109647 | JGI IMG/M metagenome (GOLD analysis project Ga0163180, IMG submission 109647) | Marine eukaryotic phytoplankton communities from the Atlantic Ocean - Atlantic ANT 4 Metagenome | ecosystem: Environmental > Aquatic > Marine > Oceanic | place: North Atlantic Ocean...
AACCTTCAGTTTATCTCCACCAAGGTAGTAACTACCAGTATCGTTTAGTACTGTGGTACCTGCTTCAGCAATACCAAGAATCCTTAACTTACATTCCGTTGCAGTGCCTCTGTTGACATAAACAAAAATATCTGATTGAATTATAGTACCAGGATCCCAATCTTCGACGATTCCATTTTTACTACGTGTACACTCTATGAACTGGTTTAGGGACTTCTCTTTATACTGGACTTGCTCTGCATCATTGATTCTAATGGTACCATTCCTTTCAGGCCATCCTATCGTCGAGTCAACGGTGATAATTTGACCAGTTGTTGAAAGAGGCTCAACAAGACGAGTTTTGTAAGGAATAATGAAATTCCCAACCAATGTTTCTTCCGAGATAGCCAATTCATAGATTGTATCGGTACCTTCGATGATTGTAATGACATTTTCTATTAAAGCAGAAGCAGCAGTAACACTACCATCAACCTCATCAGCATATTGGTTAACCTGAGAGTCTATTAGATTTGCAGCATCACCTTCTATTAACTCTGCACGTAAAATAGTGTCTACAACCCAAGTTGCATGAGATGGACTGATAATCTCATCTTTAGGATAGTAAAGATCAACATCTTCACCAAATAAGATTTTAAAGAGATATTGTGATGCTAACTCAGTACCTTTAGAGATATAGAAGTCAGTAATATTTTTAATGACCTGTACAGGGTTAACCTTACCAAAATCGATATCTAAGGTTGGTAGATATTGTCTTCTAAACTTATCAAAAACTTCTTTAATGAATAAAGAGTCAAGGTTGGTAACAGCAGCTCCAGCAACGTGATTTGACTGTCTTAAAGCTGCTTCTCCAGCATATATCTCATTATGGAGGTTATCGTAAGCAACAGGTCCAGAAACGCCTCTAGAGCACCCTAGGAAGGCACTAGAAGCGTATCCTGATCCATACTCTTGTATATCGAATCCTGTTACTTGATCAAACCCAACATCTACAGATGCTCTCGCTGCTTTTGGTTCTGCGATGTATATTTTAGGAGGTTCTGATTCTGAGTAACCAGATCCAAAATTAGTAATATTAATATCAGTAATTTCACCATTAAAGATAGTAGCAGCAGCTTCTGCTCCTGTACCTCCTATAGGTTCTCCATATCCGTCTTTTCTGTCATCTACAATATAAACTGAAGGTGCATCGGTATAACCCATTCCACCAGTCAACATTTCGATATTTGTAACTGATCCAGATGCTACAGTCACATCAAGGACTTGAGCACCGATAGGATTAACAATTGCCACACGAGGAGGAGTAACATACCCTCTACCACGATTGGTAATTTGTATTTCGTATACTTGACCGTCTTGGTTGATTTTGGATATTGCAGCAGCGTTAATACCACCATCAGGAGCGTCGTCGATGTAAACAATAGGAGGATTACTATATCCACTACCCATAGTGTCAACAGTAATGGTGCCTATGTTAACTCTACCTTCAGAGTCAATAGTAGGAGGACTAATGGTTGCACCACCAGGATTCTTGAATGATATAGCAGGAATGAAGTCATATCCACTACCACTATTAGTAATAGACAAACTATCAACCATTCCAGTCTCATCATTGACTGTAAGTGATAATTTTGCTGCAGTACCGTTAGTATTGCTAGGTCCGACAACAACAGGGATGGGTGGGTTATATGTTGAGTAACCTTGACCACCATCGATCAAATTGATGTCTTTAATCCCTCCGATTAGAGATCTGGCAGTCGATCCAGTTCCAGTTTTACTGGTAATGGTAACTTTAGGTGCAAAATCGATTCTATACTTAGATCCACCAGTTTTAGGGATCAGAGACTCAATTGTGCCATCATCAGCAACCTTAGCAATTGCTGAGGCTCCAGATCCATAAGAAGGAGCATTATATTCAACAGACCTAATATGAATATCGTCAGCAGCTCCAATTTCATTTTTGAAAACAACCCGATCTTCAAAAAGGGTAAAATCTTCATATGGTACCTGTAATCTATTATTTTTCTTAATTATTAGACCAACAGAAGATGTTGGAGTGTAGGATTGTGTATTAATCCTTAAAGGGTAGTATTTTGTGTTTTGCCATTCCTGATAAGGGATAGCATCCGCAGTTTTAATGATCTGATCCGAATATCCAACCAAATAAGTGATTGAAGTGAATTCTGAGTTGTCAGCTCCAATTTGATCTCTAGGAGGAGTAGCAAAACGTATATTAAGACCTTCAACGAAGTAATCTACGTTTGGCACCATCATTACATTGTAAGCAATCACAATCAAGTGCTCTGCTGAAGGAGGAGCGACTGGAGTGCCTAAAAAACTTAATGGGAAGGTAGTTTCAACTCCATCAAAGAGTTGGAATGGGTTTTCTAGCTGCTGTTTCTTCTTATTAAACTGATCGTATGAAATACCTGGTGTAATAATAACATCAGGACCACGAGTAACCTTTTCATAGTAGATTACTTCATTATCAATCATTATGGAGCCATTTTGCTCCTGAAATCCATCTATACCCTCAATTTCAATCTTATTATCGTACACACCGATATCCTTGAGCAATGCAGTTGCACTATCAAGTTGCTCAGAGGTATAACTATCCAGATCAAGATATCTCAATAAATTATTGAGTATATCGTAAGGTCTACCTGTTTTTTCCTGAGACTTATAATATTCAAACAAGAAATTGACTAATTGTCTATCTTCTTGTCGAATGAACTCAGGTAACTGATTCTCGACTCTATCAGAGACGTTGATATTCTTTGTAATCGGCATCTATCTTAGAAACAGGATTCGCTAACTGGATATGTGAAGGTATCCGTTGGGTAGTCAATGATATTTATGCCAGTTACGTCACCGAAATTATAACCATTAAAGTTATTCGGATCAAACGTTGGAATGGCGATATCATTGATTGTGTAGTCAATTGGATTGACTGCGGGGTTGAATATTGTAGGATCGACTCCTGGTGGAATCGTTATAGATCCTCCAGCAGGTAATACTTGTATTGGTAGTCTTGTAGTGTCATCTGGAGTGCCCTGAATCGCTACAGGACCAACACATACTTGACCAGTTGCATAATCTACGCTTCCTACGGAAGGATTGAGAGTCAATTCAGTCTCATCTCTGGTTGTAACCAAAAGTAGGTTACCTTGACCATCATCTCTTATATTTACAGGTACCAAGACCTGATTAGTTTGATTTGTTGACAAACCAGGAGATGCAATAGCAGCAGAAGTTGCTCCATCAGTCAAAGTTAGGTTAACCAAGTCTTCTGTATAACCAGTAGCATAAAATGTGCCTGATTTTACTACAGAGAAGGTTGGTTTACACTTATTCCCATCACCATCACCTGATCCATCGCCACCATCGCCACCATCGCCACTTGGAGTGCCAGAATAGTTAGATGGATCATAAAGTGGGTTACCAAAGTCTAAACATTGAGTAAATACACTACCAAAAGTGAATTTATCAAGATTTTGACCTAAAGTCATCTGAGTAACGTTACCAGAAATGCTAGTATCCGCTTGATCAACCATAGATCCAAATTTAGATCCGTCGATACGTCCACCAAACCTATTTGTTTGACCATTCTTGTTAAATTGGTCAATTCCTTGTAAAACTTTAGTGCCAAGTTGTGATCCAGTTAAACCAGTGTCATTTCCGTTATAATAAACGTAAGATTTAGGAATAATGTAGTAAGATGTTGGGTCAATGATGACTGGCTCAATAGAAGCGACTGAATATTTCTTCAAATCGTTTTTTATCTTCTGTTTTGTAGTCTCATTGAGTTTATTTCCTGTTTTTGGTCGAATTGCGACGTAAACTTTACCATAAATCGGTGGAGATAACTTCTCACCACCAAAAGCAGTTACAGATGCTGCTTGAGGGTAGATTTCGGAGACTATATGCTCATAATCATTCTCAGTTACTGCTCTATTCTGTGTTGCATACGCTCTAGGTGCTCTAAACTTGACTGAGAGAGGTGTTTCACGATCTTCACCGTCCTGAGCAGAGTCTTTAGTGGTTAATGTAATAGAATTTGGTGAAATAACTCTTAAATCACTGTCTATTACGTTACCAATGAAGTCAAAACCCTTTGCACCGTTAGCTTCTACCCCATCTGTTGACACATATGTGATAGTAATGTATTCTCCATCAATTAATTTACGTCCAATAGACCCATCTCCGAAAACAAGACGATATCTCATGTCATCAGTCTCTTCCAGATAGTAAATTCTGGTAGTACTATCGGAATTTGTGACGTTTGTAGCAGGACTATAGGTATCTGTCTCTGAGGATTGAGCAGTTGGAGAGATATCTACTGTCAAAAGACCTGTATCTACGTTTTCATCAGGAATAACGTAGTCTTGCTTCTTAGTATAGTCAACTGTGTAGTTATACGTTAGTAGATTTCCCTGATATACCAACACATTATCAAAAACTGCTTGTCCAGTAGCACTATCAACAGCCACCTTGATGTCCTGTGTCAATGCAAAGGTATAAGAAGCATTATCATTGTCTGCAACAAAGACATCACCCTTCTTTAAGGTGGCAAATTCTGGGAAAGTGGTGCCATTTAAACTTGTTGTAGTTTGTGCGATCATCTTCACACATGCTCTAGGTGCCTTAACCGACCTAGGAGTGTAATTTAACTGCTTTGCTATCCTTACAATGTTATCTCTAACCGTTGCAGTCTCCAAAAATGCTTCGTTTAACGCCATGTTAGCGTTAAAAGCAGTATAATATGTGTTGTATGCTAGTATATCAATCAGATATGACGCAGAACTACCTTCAAAATCGTAATCTGAGAACTCTTTTCTTGTCCTTAGATACGACCTAATGGATTCTTTGATCTCAAAGAAGTCTAAAGACGTTAATTGTGATGGAATTGCTGACATTTTATGCTTTCTCTAAGAGAAAATCGACGTTTTGTACTAATTGCTCTCCAACAATAGTGTAATCTATCGATATCTGGACTGAATTTATATCGGAATCATCACGAACTCTTACCCCAGTGACTTGAATTCTTGGTTCTAGTCTAGATAGGCAGTTATATATCTCACCTTTCATAGAATCCACTGAGAATGGATCCCATGGTTCAAATAAAAGCATCCTTACTTGAGAACCAATCTTCTCTTGGAAAGGACGTTCACCAAATTGAGTCAGAAGAAGATTTCTAACTGACTGTTTTATAGCATTTTCATTTTTGACCACGCCAAAATCGCCAGTAGAGGGGTTAGCGTTAAAAGAAACTGCTAAATCCTTGAATCCCCTACTGACGTATTTCTCAGATCTGAATCTGTATGAAGGCATGTCCTATACTTTTAAGATATTTATCACTATATCTTTTATTTATAGGGTTTCCCGACTATTTTCCTTGACCCCTATACTTCTTCCTTCTTGCATTACGAGAAGTAGCACTCAATTTTGTGTTTTTTGAGTTACCTTGACTTGTTCTTTTTGCTGGAGGAGCTTGATAGTCACCGTTTTGGGTGTATAATGCCATTTTTGGTTAATAAACTACTATGATGATAGCACAGATGGGTGCCCCCAGTCAATAACAGATGAACAAGGGTAACTAAATCCCGAAAATCCAACTCCTAGAGGGTCTAGTATCCTTGCAATAGGTAATTTTAGAGCAAAAACTGTAACAGTAGTTGCCATAAGAATTCTAGTATGTCCTACACCACCACCATCTTCGATTGTAAGGGTGCTACAAGGGATTGGAGTGGGCGTTGGACAGGTTGACTTACCACAAGGACACATGTACACAATAATATTAGTACATACTGCTATGTGTGGTGTAAATGTATCACCATGCAACATGATAGGAATACGATTTACCTGCACAGTTGCCCTATATGGGGTTACAGGAAATATAGGAGTTAGTGGTTGTGGAGGCCACCAACAAGTATACTCTTTAATTGTAATAGAATATGGTATTGGTGTACTACCACAGGACTGCACAGAGTGTACAGTAGACGGTAGACACAATCCATGACCACTACAAGGTAGTCCATTCAGGGATGATACTGGTAAGAGATATCCAAATGCCATATTATAACCTCTTAGGGAATATAGTGTCGTTTAGTACAGTGCCATCTACCCAAGAATCATCCTCATTACATTCATCAAAGAATGGGTTTCCATAATTACGCAATGATCTTCCCAATGCTATAACTCCACCAGTTAACCAATTTCTAACAGTCATTCTCCCATTGTAAGCACCGAGTTGTAATCTAGCAGTAGATCCAGATCCTGTCATACGTTTAGGATTGACAGCAATTGAAGCATCAAGTACTCTATCTAATGCTGCACAAGAATCATACAACTCTGTAGTGTTACAGTAGGTCTGACCTGCTATACCATTACCATCAGCATCATAACCGCAGTAAACAGTAAGAGGTCCGTCCGATGCGTTAACTCCTCTGACGTATGTATCCCAACATTCATTAGGTGGTACACTGTTGACACATGGTGTTACGGTTATAGCAGTATAATCTACAGAATGAGGAGTACCTGCTGGATCTCCTTCCGTAGGGTGACCTAACCATGTTTGCACTGCTTGACTACTTGTGATATTCTGACCCGACCACATCTGTAACTGTTCCAGTTCTGTATAGTTAGATCTATTGTAGTCGTAAGTGTTTTCATCTAACCCCACAGGAACAAAGACCATGTTAGTGGGGTCTCCAGGATCACGATAACATCTACCGTCAATACTACTTCTCTTACACTTCCATGTCTTCTCACCTGCATTGGTTGTTATGTCTCTCTTTTCTTGGAGGAAAGGCACAGGCATATTTTGTAACCAATCCATGAATGCTGGTCCTTGACTACCACTCACATATCCCTCTATCTCCATTGATACTCTAAATGTTGCTTCCTTCTGTTGTGAAGCGCAATACTTATAAGGTAACCATCCAAATGCTTTTCTCTCACCCTCCTCGTTAGCATCCAAGTAAGCGCAAGGCATATCAAACCATCTAGTAATATTATACAACCTAGGTTGTGCTACCTCAATACACTCCTTCTTACCAAAAGGACCATAGAGATGAGACATCTGCTCACTATATGCATCTGCTTGTGCAATTGCATCTTGCGCTTTAGCAAAGTTACCGTCTTGGAATGACTTAACACCATCATCCATTGCGGAGACATACTGGAAAGTCTGGTTATCTGGCATAGTTGCTTTCAAATTTGCCCTAGCATTAATCTCAATACATTCAGGTGGTAGATTAAAACATAATAATGTAACATCATCATCTATACCGTCTGCTGCTGCACGGATGTAACTATCTGGTACCTCAACATACACCTGAGTAGCACTGTTAGTTGGCATATCTTTATTATAGTCCATCGATTCCGTAACTAGTTTTCTAACCTCGGATCCACCCTGATCTATAGTTGCAGATAAAGGCTCCACAGTCCACGGTTTACTCTCTACACGTGCAGAATTAAAACCAACGTCCTCACTAGAGAAACTATGATCCCAAGCATCCTCCATCTTTGCATTAGTTTCTTTTAACTGCTTTCCTCCTGCTTGGAAGTTACCGTCCTGATCTTCTACACCTTCAAACTTAATTTTATCAGGATCTACTACGTGCACTATAGGATTGTTTGCTTGACTATATCCAGACCCACCATCAATAACACGCACTGATTTTATAGTGCCCAACTCATCCAATTCAGTTATCTCTACCTCTGCTGTCTTAAGAGTGTATATGTCACTATTCTTATCCTCTGTTACTAGATTACCAGTTGAAGACTTCCATTTTCGTGCATGGGACTTCATATCCCTTGTAGTGTATGCTCTATCTTCCTGAGTTTCAGGTACAAATGCTTTTTCATAATCAGGATCCATTCCTAATTTATCGTGCATAAACTCTGCACTATCATTAGGGGAGAATTCATCTAGACCCTGCGGATCCATTACTTTTATTAAAGGGGAAACGTATCCTCTACCACCATTAATGATTACGATCTGTAGTATACTACCATCATCTCCCACTACTGCCTCTAACTTTGCCTCATCCATATTGCGATGTGGTATAAGTGCTTTAGGATCTATCTCTACTTTCCAATAGGAGATCTTCTTAGGGAATTCATATGTGCCACAGAATGCAGACTTATTAGGTATACCATATCCCGCTAATACCTTTGCCTCAGCAGAGTTAGCAGATGTGAATTCTTGCTCGTATGTAAATGAAGCAGGATTGACATCCCTATTAATATTCTTAACTCTAGTCTCTAGCGTGTAAGTACCTGCGCCAAGTGTCATAGGGAAAGTCTCATTACCTGCACCATTAGAGTAATTGATCTCCCTATCTACAAGGACAGTGCTACCAGAGTCTGTAATCTTCATGTAACCATAGTTATCAGACTCTATTCTTAGGGAGTATGTACCCGCAGTAGCGATAGTAAATGTCGCAGTATGCACTTGCCATACACCAATAAGGGGATCTGTTACATTATCTGCTGGCACTGAAGGGTATATACCGTAAGACCTTAGGTGCGATGTCCACCCATTTGCGGGGTTAGTTGGATTACCTACCGCTACCCATGATCCTTTTTCAGTAATTGAATTGGTTATCTCCGCATTGTTACTATCAGTAATGCGCCATGCTACAGCAGCAGGGTTAACATACCATATATTATCTTTAGAAGAGTCCCATGTAAGCTCCATGATACCGCACTTTAACTCATCACCAAAGTAATAAACTGATACTATATCCCAACCATTGATAGTCTCACCTGGTTTAAAGTCACCAGTCCGTGTAGTATACCTAAAGAATATTATAGGACTGTTGGTATCGATAGTCCAGAATGATTCATTTACACCTTCACTATCAGAATCATGTATCGATAACTTAGTTTCAGTGGTATTCCACACATCTGCATTAATCTCATAGAAGTGTGAATGATAAGACCATACAGGCGCACAATGAGGGCACCCTTCAGCGTCAGTAGTGTTAGGACAACACTTCGCATTACTTATGACATACTGTGAGGAGAATATAGGACCATTCCAAGGGTTAGTAGTATCATAAAGATAAAATACAAACTGGGAGTCATACATATCCTCAAATCCAAGGAAGCGTGGTATAGCACCCTTTACAGCACCACTCAGACCGTAACTCCACTCGAATAGTGCTTCGTTATTTTCTATATCTACATTATCAGGCCATCCCCATCCATTAACGTTAGGTGGTCCTTCAGTAAGAGCACCTGTACTAGATCTCTCCTGACGATACATGAATTCAGACCAACCTGCATCATCCTCATCATAATTTGACTGAGCATCATCAGAGTAGTCATACCAGTCACTTTTATCGATACACTGACCAGTAGGACCAATCTTACCAATATCAATAATCTGATCAGTAGGTGAATCTAGTGCACGTGTTGCAAACGCCCACCCTAGAATTCCAACATAGGAGTATTCCTTTCCAAATACCTCTGCTGGTGGAATAGGACTATTGTCTGCTAAATTTACTTCTCTAGCAGGATCTATAGTATAAAAGTGATCAGGGTCTGGATGTAGGTATTCGTATATGGGATACGGTGTTTCACCTGCAGAACAGTGTGCTAAAGCATGTGCCTCTGTAGTGAAGATATATCCTAATGTATCTACTTCTTTATATTTGTTTTTACCACAACCTACACCACTTAACCCAGTAGGGACAGCAGTGCCAGCGCATAATTGTGTATCATCAGGCCAATGAGAGTAGAATGCTTTTAGTGGTACACTATTAGGTACCTGTGCCATCATGACATAGAACACAGGTTTACCACTCCTAGGCTCAGCATTATACCCAGAAGCAGCACGTTGCCAACTTTCATTCTCGCAACCGAAGTCTCTCTTTATTAACTGTGGGTCACGAGTATATTTGTGATCATCCTTTGGTGCTCTATAAAACCTGTATATACCTGCTCTCTCATTACCACTAGAATTTACATTAGTAGGCTCTTCATCACCAATGTAATGTACATTGTCTTTCCCCATAGGCATACTGCCAGGACCACCATCTTCAAACGTGATGCTGTAGTCCATTGAGGTGCCTTGACCTGGATAGTCACTAGAAGTCCTATACTTCCCACTACTAGGTCTTTTAAACGTCTGGTTGAAACCGCCACCCTTTATTGGATTGGGAAAACTTCGACCAGTCTCCTGAATATAGGCTGGCATTATATACCGAGTTTGCTTTCTATCTTATTTAGTCGTTGATCCAAAACTTCTAATTGATCAGATATACGAATCTGTATCATCTGGTCTATAGACTCAGCATCCATTATACTTTCCTTTACCTCTAACGCTTTATCGAATACTTTCGTCTGTTGCTCTATCTTCCGTCCTACACGCCATTCAGAATCGCTTCTAAGACCCTTCTGCTCTTCTATACGTTGAAAGATAGTGCCAAACAACTCTTTAAGATTAGAGTAGTGCTGATTACCAGGTATTCTATACTTAACCATATCAGCACCTGGAGGAGGAATTTTTTGCATTCCTTCCTCTACCTTCTCTATTCTCTTAGCAAGATTAGTGATCGATTCGCTAATTTTTTTGAATGTCCAAGCAAAGAATTCTTCGTCTGACTTAAACTTAGGTGTTTCTTCCATGATGAATTCGATTTTTTCACGCTAATTTTTTATGAGATTGATTATGTTAATAACAACTAATATAGTCAACATCATCTGATTATACCTCATTCGTCTACTTTATGCAATATGATACTTCCATCTGTCTCTTCCTCATATTCTAAGTTTGTCCCTATATCCCATCCACAGTCTTTCATAACATCGTCGGGTATGTGTATGTAATTATCACCGTAGTCGTCTTCTTCTATTCGTAGTGTGAATCTTTTCATTTCATACTTGACCTGTATATCTGTCTTATGTAGCATTTTCCCTCACTACACCTACACAACATATACGATAGTGTCTATCTAACTCCACTACCTCTGAGTCTTGCTTCCATAACTGGTGAAGCATCCACCCATCACCTAGGTAAATTGCTCCATGATTAGGAGACCTTCCGTTTGGATCCCTATACCCACCACCGAGTGACTCTGTGTATATCTTAAACAATAAGAGATCATTCTTCTTAAGCAGTGTCATATCAATTTCTTCACCCCACTCTGGTCGGTCTATCCACAAACCATCTTCTTCTGCTACCGCCTCATCCTTAAAAGACGTATACAGTCCTGAGAAGGACTTCAGAGACCTTCCAAGGCGGGTCTTTACATATTTCTGTATAACGTCATAGCAACCTGGATATCTCCTACCAGGCCATGGGAGACCTATGAGATCCTTATACTCCTCGTTTAATTTCTCTTGGGCGATCTCTTTGGGGGTTTGATTCAACTCTGACACTTGAAAACCTACTGGGGAATTTTTTATATTGGAAAATTTTTATATATCTCTCTCGATGCTATACTTTTGTAGGTTACACAATATCGAAAACTTAATAACTGCTTATATAACATTTAGTAGGACTTACAGTTAGTGTTAGTTAACATCACACTATCATGCCCGCTATATGTTAATTAGTGCCTACACAGTTGTTGTTAACTATCTGATGAGTATTGCGTGGCATCAAGTAATGCTAACTTCTCGCTTTTAAACGGTCCATTCTTTACACATAGTGGGTAATCATACGCCCAAAAGTGTTTCCTACGTGTTTCCCACAGTTTAACATTTACTGGAGGACTTGTGTTAATTGTTGATACTTTGGACATTGTGATTAGGGGGTGTTAAGTGTTAGCGGGGGGAGTGCGGGGTTTGTGATACTTTTCCACAGGACTTGTGGAATCGTTAACATTTTCCCTTCTATACTTTGTCTTGGATTGTTTTCTCTTTTCTTGCAAACTCTTCGCCTTATTTGATGAATAGAGGTCGTTGCGTTTGTAAGTCCTTCCCATGAT
>Ga0163180_10001846_pt1 | contig 11937 bp, 11 predicted proteins | sample AtlANTMetagenome_2_FD_109647 | JGI IMG/M metagenome (GOLD analysis project Ga0163180, IMG submission 109647) | Marine eukaryotic phytoplankton communities from the Atlantic Ocean - Atlantic ANT 4 Metagenome | ecosystem: Environmental > Aquatic > Marine > Oceanic | place: North Atlantic Ocean...
AGCTAGCCCACTGCCAGAGGGTGCTGAGCGGTTATGAAGACCTGAGCTCTGAGATCCCTGCAAGCGTCAAGGCTCAAGGCATCCAGCGCTGCATGCTGGTCATGGCCCTGGAACAGGTAGCACCGGAAGCCGCCAAGGCATCCACGCACGTAGCAAGACTCGACCTGTTGACCAGCAAATTGCTTACAGAGCTAAAGCCTCTTTAAGAAAACCGATACGTAACGGCGGCCATTCCGGAAAGGGAATGCTATTGTCATAACGCACTGGAAAGCTTTTGAGTGGGTTTAGAACAAGGCATCCCGGACCTTTCGGGCAAGATCGGTAAGGCCGACATCGACAAGAAAGGCAGCGCCGACTTCTTCAATTGGTCCGGCACCCTCCAGCGTCTTCGCAGCGAAGATCCTGGCTGGATGGCTGAAGCTCAAGAAAACGGCGCAGACGGCAGCTGGCTATTCCCAAGCCCTAAAGGCTGTTCTGTCCGCGTTCGCTTTGTACACATCGACGGCGAGCGCAAGACCCCCTGGGTCATGCAAGCCCTGATGGATTACAGAAACAACGACATTCCCTTTTCCGAGGCCGGCGATGTCGCCATCAACAAAGCTGTGATGCGTGGTTGCTGCAAAGCCGCTGCTGTTCACTTTGGCCTTGCCTATGAGCTATGGGCCAAGGAACCTATCGAAGATGTTTACGACCCAACAGCCACCAGCCGGGCTGTAAAGGCAGCACCTGCCGCTGCTCCCCCTGTCCTTGAGGTCGTTCCTCCTACGCAGACACAAGGGGCACCAACTAAGGCCAGCGTTGGGGCTGCTCTCAAGAAGCACCCCGCTAAAACCGACATCTGCAAGGCCTTCATGGCTCACTTCTACCCATCAGTGGAAGACTCGATGAAGGCGTCGCACATCGCCACTGACGACCACCTCGTCTTCTTGCATGACCTGCTTCAGGGCGGCCTTGAGCCTCCCCTTGAAGCCGCCTTCTAACTACTCGCTGACTCGCTAACTCTCACTGGAAACCATGCTCAACATCGTTGCTGTCGGTCGCCTTGCGGCCGACCCTGAAACTCGCCAAGCCGGCGACACCGAACTTGCCGCATTCCGCCTTGGTGTCGATAGCGGCTACGACCCCAAGACCAAGGAACGCCAGACCAGCTGGATTAACTGCACGGTCTGGGGCAAGCGTTCTGACACCGTCACCAAGTACCTGCACAAGGGCGATCAGGTCACCGTTTCTGGCCTTGGTCATCACGCCGAATACGAGCGCAAAGACGGGACCAAGGGCTACTCAGTCGAGGTCAAGGTGCAGGACTTCACCCTGCCGGTCAAGCCCAAGGCCGACGAAGAAGACTTCATCTGATTGCCCTGATCTATTCCCCCTACGTAGCAATGCCAGTCACAGTGCCCGCCGGGGCAATTCCTGTCACGTCAAAAGAGCGCCCCGCCGGGCCTAGTGGTGTCCAGTGGTACATCTCGCAGGCCTCTCGGTTCCCACTTCTCACAGCAGCAGAAGAGCTTCATCTAGCTCGCCAGATCCAAGAAGGTCTGGCGCTGGCTGACATTGAGAAGCCAACGAGAAAGCAGAAACGCACCATCAGGATTGGCAAGAGTGCTGAGCGGAAAATGGTTAATGCCAATCTCCGCTTGGTTATCTCTGTCGCCAAGCGATACACCAACAGGCTCAAGCACCTTGACCTCAGCGACCTCATCCAAGAGGGCTGCCTTGGCGTCATCCATGCAGTGCAGAAGTTTGACCCCTCACGGGGCTACAAGTTCAGCACCTATGCCTATTGGTGGATCCGGCAAAGCATCTCTAGGGGGATCAATTACTACGACCGGGCACTACGTGTGCCCGTAAGCGTGATCGAGACTTACACCAAGCTGTCGCGCCTAATGCCTGAGTTCTACAGCGCCCACGGGCGCTACCCCACGTCAGACGAAATATGCGCTCGGCTGGGCATCACTCAGGAAACTCTGGATCGGGCTTTATTCCATCGATCAGGCGTTGGCAGCCTTGATGCCAAAGCCATAAGCGATTCAGAGCACTCCTTGGTTTCCTTGATCTCAGATCCGTCAGAACCTGCAGAACAGGCCTGGATTGATCTGCAGATTGATGAGATGAACGATGCCCTTGAAGCATTGCCTTGCCAACAGCAAGAGATCCTTGTGCGTTGCTATGGGATCGACCGCGAGGGAGGGGAGACGCTGCAGGTGATTGGTAAAGACATGAAGATCAGTCGCGAGCGCGTGCGGCAAATCAGGGATAAAGCAACGACGAGGCTCCGGGCCGTGATGTCATTGCCAAAGGTGGCAGCATGAGCAGCTACGGATTCGGCGAAAAGACCGGCCCTAAGCCCCGGCTGTATTTCTTCAACGGCAAGAACCAGAGCCTTGCCGACTGGTCAAAGGAGACAGGCATCTCACTAAGGACATTGCGCAGTCGAATTAACGAGAACATGTGGTCACCGGAAAAGGCCTTTACCGTTCCAGTAGATCAGTCCAGCTCGTACCCCAACGCACAGCGGGTGAAGCCATGAGCGCTAGACAAGCACTACTGCGCATCGTTGCCAACGGCATCGCGAAGGGTCACGCGCACGGAATCGATCCGGCCCACGTAAGCAACTTCCTCAACCAACTCCAGGAAGACAGCCCGGAGATCATCGTCGCTGCTGGCCTCCAGAAGACCGGGAGCTTGGATCAAGACCAGAAAGTCAGACCAGCGCGTCGGAGCGTTCACAGCAGGCTCAGCGGCAAGCTGAGCACGGAGGTTTAACAATGCTGTATCCAACCCAGGCACTCCGCGAGCTTGCAGGTCCAGCAGGCCCTCCAATTGGGACTGCAGCTCTAGCTGCTCCGCCGTGGCGCTCTGAGGCGTGGTCTCTTTGGGTACATCAACAGCAGATTGCAGACTGGAAGCTGCCCCACGCAAAGCGTCGATAACGCATTGCCTGGCGTCAGCAACGCGGACAACCTTTGAGTACCACTCGCAGGTGGCGTTATGGCAGCGCAGATAAGTGTTCTTGCCTTTCTTGTCTTGCTTGTAAGCAAGAGCCCTGCCGCACTTGCCGCACCTAGCTAAGCCGGTAAACAGTCGAACCTTGCGAGGCTGACGCACGCGGCTCTTTTTGCGCTTGTCCATCAAGCGTTTTGCGTGTGCGTATTCCTCTGGTGAAATCAGCCGGTCGATCTTTCCCGGGACACCTCGGACCCAACCACGCAGCATCGGATGGTTGATCCACTTGTGCAGGCCCTCAGGGCTCCAGTTGAGGCCTTCGCGACGTACGGCCTGAGTCGGCACAAACTCATGCTTGTGGAGGATGTCCCATAACTCCCTGGCTGCTTTCCAGTTTTTATGGTCGACCAGCAGGTCGCCCTTCTTGGTGGTGTAGCCAAAGGGCACGGACTTGCAGGAGTAGTGGCCCTCGGCTTGGCGTCGCTTGATGCCGTTACGCGAGTTGATGGACTTGATCTGTGAGTCCACTTCGTTGACCACAGCCATGACGCCCGTGAGCATCTTTGCTGCAGGGTTATCAACGTCGCCAGGCGTGCCATCAAGGAAGCGCACCTCGACCTCCTTGCGTGCGCAAAGGCGCAGGAAAGGGATCACGTCATCACGACGGCTAAGGCGTGACTGACTGACAGCAACGACGACCTTGGCTTTGCCGCTGGCTACTAGCTGCTGCAGTTCCTCCCAGCCCGGCCTGATCTCCTTTTCTGAGTAGGCGCTGCGTTGTTCTGCGATGACGTGGTCGCACCCGTGCTCCCAAAGCTGCTTGACCTGCAGCTCAATGGAGACTTCCTGCTCTGCTTTTTGGGTAGAGACCCTGGCGTATCCAACTATCATTGGCTCGACAGGGTTCTCGGGTGTTTATAGCACAACCCTGCATTCGTGGAATCGCTTTAGTGACACCATGGCTGAGCCCATCAAGCTTGTAGACGCTGCAAGGTATTTCAAGGATGAGCCCCATCAAGTCAAGGCTTGGGACTGGCTAGAGGCTCAGCTGGAGCCTGACCAGCTAGCCCGCTTTCAGGTCCGCTATCGCAACGCCCCAGGTGAACCTGAACTAGGCGGACACGACAAGCCCGCTACCGGTGCTGAGTGGCCGCTGACTAAGGAGCAGCTAGGCGAAATCATGCTCTGTTCAGCAGGCAGCCTGCCGGACTCCCTGATGGATGACCTGGCCGATTGTTACGTCACCTTCCTCAATAGCTCCCGCGTCGGCCTGGCTTACTTCCTTGGTCAGTGCGGTCATGAATCCTGCGGGCTGCGCTACCCCATGGAGATCCACGACGGGAGCAACTATGAAGGCCGGACAGACCTAGGTAATACCCAGCCAGGCGACGGGGTTAAGTTTGCGGGCCAAGGCTGGATCCAGGTGACTGGACGTGCAAACACCCAGGATTTTGCTGACTACATGGCCAAAGTCGGCAAGGCCGATCCCAAGATCATGGAGATCGGCAAGACCTACAACTCTGAGGTCTACCCCTGGAGCATCAGCGGCAACTGGTGGCGCGTTAACGACATGCCCGCCTATTGCGAGCAACGCCCTGACGTGGACCGTGTCGGTCAACGCGTCAATGGTCGCTACCTACCTAACGGCTACCAAGACCGCAGGGATTACACAGGACGAGCTTTTGTCGTGCTGGGGGTTTAAATGAAGGTCTACAACGTCAGACCAGACTGGTGGGCCCGGTTCCTGTGGGCCCTTAAGCTCAAGCGCTGGCCGCTTACCTGATGCTGCCCCTGCTACTCGCTGCCGCGCTAGACAGCCCAGCACCCTTGATAGAGGCCACAAGGGCTGAACGCCTATTCATGCTTTCAGCAGCAGCAGCCAAGCTCTGCCTGCTCGACGGCGTACCCGATCCGCACTTCACCGAAGAGCTACACAGCTTTTTCCGCGCCATCAACGAGGACTACCCAGGCCATAAGGAGTGGTTTAAACGCGAACGAACAGCAGACGGGGCGAGCATGCTTTCAACGCTGTTAAACGATGAGTGCCGCATCCCCAACCCCAAGACCAGGAAGCTTTTTACCAAGCAGGCGCAGCCGTACCTGGACTAGAGCGTTTCAAGCGTTAGCCATGCCTCGCTGTCAATCGTCGGGTATGGCAGCAGGTGCGGTTCAGGGTTGGCCAGCATCGCCTCTCCTTTGCCTGAGACCTCCTGAGGTGCCTTGATCAACGCCTCCAACTCCTCGATGTCCTTGGTGGCTTCGATCAGCGCGCAGTTCTGCTTGCAGACATGCCGCACGTCGTCGCGTTGTGTCACCACAGCCATGGGCACCACCACGGGGTCATCCTTAACGCCCTTGGCGCTGTGCTCCGCCACGCGGGCATAGAGGAAATCACTGCTGAGCAGAAGCTGCTGTGCGCTGTTTAGCTCTTGCCGCTCAAAGCTCAGCTTGACCTCTTGCAGGTCTCTGGGAGTGCTGTTGTAACTGCCATCAGTGTTTGGCCCGCTGACGATATAGAAGCGACCATCAGGGCGCGGCTGTGGGATGACCTGGGTGAAGCCGAGCTCAGTGAACTTGCTATGGGTTGCACCGGCTTTGGTGTACTGGCGCTCGTTGTAATCAAATGGAGTGCCGAGTGTGTACCGCTTGAGCGTTGCTGGATCGACGTAATACATGGCAGTTCAGTTGTTAGCGAGCCGTTGCCGGCGCATTGAATGGGTTCTCAGCGAAGGCGGCGTAAATTAAAGTAGTACCAGAACCATTGGTAGCAGTTCTATTTCCCCTTAACTTGAACCCGTTAGACAAATAATCAATGTCGTCAGCTGAGCTGGTACTTTCGTAGGCAGTTGAATCTGCCAGCAAATTGGCGTTTACGGGGTTGTTTGGAGACGCTCCATTATGCGAAATTCGCCAACCTAAGTTCGATCCACTAGTCGCTTTAATCATGACAAACGCAGGCTTGAATCCTGTGTAGACAAACGGACCATCAGCGTTAGCGTTGCCTGTGTAACTACCGAATGCTGAGTAGCCAGGGATTGATGTCCAGGCATAGGCAACATAGTCCACACCAGAAGCGTTAGTGTGTGTGGAGGTTCCAACATTGAGAACACTCGTAGTTGGGTCCATTCCGTTAAACGCGGAGCTAAGAGTTGTGGCAGCACCAGAACCATCCAGCCTTAGATACTTGTCACCACCCGTTTCCTTTGTATACACAAACCAAACGCCAGCACCATCCCTAGACTTGTAGATAACAAACTCAGGGTTAGTGGTTAGCCCGTGCCCAATAGTAGAGGCAGAACCAGTCCCTGTGTAGGTGACAATACTAAACCCTGCAACTGTATTAGTGGAAACTTGGGATTCAATTGCACCATCATTGTTGGTAATGATGTTTGCACTTGCCTTCCAACACCAAGCAACAGAATCACCTGTTGGTGGAACATACGCTGTTTCTGCAGCGGTGGCGGGGCATTCTAGTGCAAGATTCCCACCCCTGACGCTATCAACCAACTGATGCTGATTAGCATTCACCCTGTCCTTGATCCACCAGAGACCTGATGGAAAGGCTGCTTGTGCAGTCGTCAGGATGTTGGCACCTGTATCAGTGATCGCCTGGAAGTGCTCCCTGCTATTAGGGATAGTGGATGCAGGTAGGTTCTTGGTTTGGAGTGCGTTGTAGCCAGCAGGTGGCGTGTAGAGGAAAGGTTGTTGTCCGAAGTTTATTGGAGCCGAGACAGAAGAGCTAGAGACATTTAGAATGTACTGTCGCGAAACATCTAAGTTGATAAGAGCAGCTGTGCTTGGGTCTGTGGTCCAAGCACCGTTAGAGCCCAACCAAACTTCGCCAGTGTCAGCGTCAAATGCAATCATGACAACACCGCCACTCGTGGTATTCAGGTTTGGTCCTGCCTGACCTGACTGAAGAACACCATCCAAATACCAGGACGAACCACTCATGCCTATGCCCCACCCTGGATTGAGGTAGTTGGTGTATGAGTACCCAGGGGTCAAGTTAGTTGTGATGTCAACCATGCCGTACAAGGATGACGCATTGAAGTTGAGGCTCGACAAGTTATATTCGACGTACCACTTACCAGATGTAGGAAACGGAATAGTTGAGCGGTTTGGTGACCAGTTGTTGCTGCCACTTGCTCGCAGGTTTGCGTCGGAGTAAGTGCTGGCAAAGCCGCTGGAGAAGTCATTAGGATTGAAAGTTGCCCAGTTTTGTGTCGGGCTGTCCTGCATCAGGTCGTAGTCGGAACTTGATGTATCTACAGTTTCAAACCCATAAGGAGTAAAGTCATTGCCGCTGCCTGAGTAGTCCTTGCCGACATCATTAGGGTCAGCAAAGGTCAGGCGCCAGCCGTTGATGCCATAAGTAAGCCCGGAGGGCGCAACAGGAACCCACACACCATTGGCGTTGATGCGACCAAAGGTTTCGGGTGGTAGGGCTTGCTCTACAAAGTAGAGGTCAGCCATATAACCACCGCCAAACACAGAGGAGGAATATTTGCCTATTACCTGACCACCTTTGAACTCATTGTAAACACCTTGATTGACTATCTGATTATTTACGTACATCTTCATTGTGTTGGCTGCTTTGTCGGCAGTCACAACAACGTGATACCAGGCAGATTCATCTCTTGGTTGTGACGTACTGATCCTCATTGCTGTTCCATCCCACAATCGCCATGTTGTTGGGCTACCGGAGTTTTTGTAAACAATAAGGTAAGATAGATCGCTGGTAGTTCTAGCCGCAAATATAGGTTTTATACCGTCCGACGCTGATTGAATAGCCAGTTTAATCCAACCCGAAAATGTCCAATCACTATTAGCATTGCCAGTATTAACGCTAGTCAGATACTGAGCACCTCTAAACCTCAAGCTCTGACCAATAGGGTCGCCAGGATCACCAGGGTTAGGCTCAGGGCCAGGCGCTGCACCCTGCCACCAAAAACGTGAACTATCCATCAGATCAAGCCCTCAACAGCAGGACCCACATAGATCTCAGTCGGTGACCGTACATAGAACGGCGACACTGACGGAGCTCCAGATGGAGCAACAGGCGTGCCACCAGCAAACTTAAAGTTGAACCCCCAATCAGTAGGTGGCCCCGTAAACCGGATAAGCCCACTCATCCCTGCCACCGCATTGGTCGGGTTAGGCACAGAGATTGACCCGCACTCCCAGAACGGCCCTTCTGATAAATCAAAGGCAATACTTGTAATCGTCTTTTCAGGCGTCGTGATAACGCCCTCTAACTCGCCACCGCCCGCAGGGAAGAACGTGCCTGGCGTCACCGCAATGCCGCCATTATTGACCGTGATCGTGGCATTGAGTGCCCTTGCCTTGATCACCCCAGCCCCGGTGATCGGGTTGTCCCCATCTGTCTCCAGGCCGTCGCCAGCCTCAATGCTCGTCACCGTGCCGGCACCACCTGATGGTGGATCAGCTACGACCCACTCCCCGCTGTCGTACTGCAGGATTTTCCCGTCTGCTGCTCCGGTCGTATCAACGTCGCTTAGCTGCCCGATGCTGCTGCCGCTGATGTCCGCTGGTGGCGCAGAGGCATTGACCCAGTTCGATCCGTTGTAACTAAGGATGTTGCCGTTAGCCGCACTACCAACACTCACATCACTCAGATCACCCAGCTTGTCCGGGATCGTCGGCGTTCCATTCAGGTCGTCATAGTCACCACTAAACAGCTGATCCGTCGTCGCAAACGGATTGGACCCATCCCCGTCATTCGTCAGCTCTGACGTCTTCTCTGGAATATCAGGCTTATTCGTTAAGTCGCCATAGTCGCCACTAAACAGCTCTGGCTTGTTCAGAATCTCGGCATCACCGCTGCTTGCATTCCAGTCAGACTTGACATTGACCTCTGCGCCATCAGCAATCCCGTCAAGCTTCGCCTTATCTGCTGCGGACTGCAGACCCGCCAACGAGTCTGTCGCTGATGTCAGCGTGGCATCATCGCCTGCTGTATTCGTGACCTGCCCAGTCGTTGCCGACTGATTCGCCCAAGCCAGATCAACATCAATAGCAACGCTTGATGGATCAACATTGACCCAAGTGCTGCCGTTGAACATCAACACTTCGCCATTTGCTGGCGTGGTCAGAACAACGTCTTCTAACTCTTCAAGGTCTCGCGCACCAGTGATGACCCACGAGCTGCCATTCCACACCAGCAGGTTGTTCCCATCCCACCAGAGATCGCCTTCCTCATTGCCAGTCGCAGGCGCATCTGGCCCGTGACCAACGTTTGCGTCTGGCTGAATCTTGATTAACGCGCCACTGGTGTTCTTGAAATACAGCGCAGGTGTGTCCTCATGATGCGAGACACACAGCTCGCCATAGTCCAACGTCGCTGGATCAGGCTGGCGATTTTTAACCGTGCTGTTCTTCAGCTGGATCTTGACTGGCATGGCCTATGCAGGCAAACATTCTCCCTATGCAGGGATAACGCCAATCTAATAGGTGCCAGCAGACAGAACCTGCACGTTCTTGTAAACCCCGCTCGCGTCCTGCTGCAGCACGTCGTCTTCCTTGCCATCAGTGATGGTCACGTCCACAAGGTCGTTCAACCTTGTGGCTCCACCGCCACCACCAGAGCCTCCCGTCTGATTGATCTTGACCCAGCCGCCATCAGCGCCATTGCATAAGCACCAGTTGCCAGCAGCAAAGGATTCGCTAGGCACCACCGCCGTGCCGTTACCCGGTATCTCGCACACCAGGTAAACACCTGTTAGGTCATCACTTGCCGCAGGTATAGCCTCCCCCATCACCAGGCCCGCTTCTGTCCCGTACTTGGTCAGGCCCGTGACGTTGCCGGTGGTTGCATCAAAGATCCCTGAGTAGCGCAGGTTCTCACTCGACAGCCGCCCTTGGCCAACTGGATGCCACGAGTTGCCGTTGAACATGCTCAGGCGAGCAGTCGACTCCTGCAGCCACAAGCAGCCGATATGAACACCACCAACCGGTGGCTGATCTTCCTGGATATAGGTAATTGCATAGTCAGCCAGCTTGGGCCTGGTGACTGATTTGTCCTGTAGTCCGTCTGTACCAATCCCACCGCTGATCTGGTCTGCATCAATGGTCGGTAGGTCAGAGCTCTCTAGCTGGCCACCAGAGACAACATTCCCCATGTTGTCCACCGTGACCTTCGTAAAGGTTCCGGTAGACACGCCCGTCAGGCTCTGCGAGATCGTGCCATCGCCAGTGATGGTGATCCCAGCCCCGGCCTTAACCGCGCCAAGCTCACCAGCTGCCGGCGCAGGCAGGTCGCCATTGTTCAGTGGTCGCCCTGCAGTAATCAGCCCGTGCTCGTTGTAAGTAACAACAGGGTTAGTGCCTGAAGCAACGCTGTTGGAAATGCCAAGCGCACCAACGCCATTAACCGCTAAACCACCAGCAGCAGGGATATTGACAACGCCGTTGCTGCTATCCGTCGCAACCGGTAGGTCAGCACCTTCCAAGCTGCGGAAGCTAGCCGTGCCGGTGCCGCCGCCATTGCTGCCAGCCAGCACCGTATTAGGTGGAGCCTTTGGCAGCTTGTCCAACGGCACATCATTCAGCTTGTCGCCGGTAATGCCCCCAGCAAGCTTGGCGTTTGTGACGCTGCCGTCATCCAGCTTCGCCCCGTCGATACCGCTGCCCAACTTGTCATTAGTGACCGCACCATCAGCCAGCTTTGGCTCTGTGACGGCCCCGTCCTGAATAGCTGGCGTATCAACTGCACTGTCGGCCAGCTCGTCGGCTGTGATCGCATTTGTCGCGATCTCGTTGGCCGTCAGCGTGTTCTGGACAATCTTGATTGCCTGGATGCTGCGATCAGGGATCGACGCCTCACCCAGCGCTCCCTCTGCAATCTTGTCTGCTGTGATGGCCCCATCGGCCAGCTGGTCAGTATCGACCGCACCGTCCGCAAGCTTCTCCTGCGTGACGGCCTTGGCCTGGATCGAGCCAGTGTCAACAGCGTTATCAGCAAGCTCAACAGCAGTGACACTGTCCGGCCCTAACTGAAGGCTCGTGATGCTGTTGTCTTCAATCTTCCCGCCAGGGATGCTCCCGTCTGGCACTTGGCCAACAGAGCCCGCCAACAACGCAACAGGTGTGACCTTCTTGGTCTCACCGGCAGACGTATCTGCAATTGCCAGCACGTCGCTGGTTGCTTCAATCGCTGCAGCCGACAGCGGATTGAGTGCTGTAATCCTCTTGTCAGCCACGCCTTACCGCTGCGCAGGGGTCTTCCCCAGTCTAGGCGGGCGTCTCTAGATAGATTCCAAAGTCAGACTCTTGCAGCACCTTGTCGTCGCCTGGCATCGTCTCCTGCAACAGATAATCAGCAGGCGAGCTATACAGCAGCTGGATTTGGCCCGTCGTCACGAAGTTGATTCGGCTATGGATGACCTCTCCAGACTCAACGCCAGTCGCCACATCTGAGATAACGCAATCACATGAATAGAACAGCTCGTTATCCGTGATCCGGTCGTCACCCCACAAAGCAACGCAGCCCTTTCGCTTCAACAGCAGCACGGCCTTAAAGCTCGACCCAATCTCTTGCCTCAAGGCCAGCTGGTGCATATAAATGCTCGACTCATGGTTGATGTCTCCATGGCACATGCCCTGCGTTGCATCAAATAAGCAATCGAGCGTTCCGCTGCCAGACACCAGCGTGGCCATGTTCTTTTGAAACCCTTCGCCAAGGCTCGTGATGTCAGCAACAGCACGGTTGGTATTCAGCTCCCAGCTCACTGTCTGAGCTAGGCAGCGCTCAACACCGCTCCTCACCTGCATTGCCAGCCTGTAGCTATCTGAAGGCTCCTCCAGCTCAACAGCTTGCGCAGGGTTACCCAGCAATGCAGCAGGCCAATCCCTGAATAATCGAATCCCGCCGACCGGATCCACGGAGACGTACCACTGCCCATCGGGATGCTGAACCCCGTCTTCCCAACCTGTGGCCGCAACGAAGTCCAGCGGATCACTGACCGGCTG
>Ga0163180_10001847_pt1 | contig 11929 bp, 8 predicted proteins | sample AtlANTMetagenome_2_FD_109647 | JGI IMG/M metagenome (GOLD analysis project Ga0163180, IMG submission 109647) | Marine eukaryotic phytoplankton communities from the Atlantic Ocean - Atlantic ANT 4 Metagenome | ecosystem: Environmental > Aquatic > Marine > Oceanic | place: North Atlantic Ocean...
ATGGGATTCTCGGACCCCATCGCCCAACAGCGATCAATCACCTCTTGGCAACGACGCTGCATCTCCGGGTTGGCTCGCTGCACAGACGCGTAGTCCAAGTCTTCCGACTGGGCACCCGAGGACATCGAAGAGGCTGAGCCACCGCCAAGTCCAATCAACATCGCCGGACCGCCAAGCGCGACCAATGCGGCGTTCTCAGGCAAGCGCTTCTTCTCCACATGATCCGGGCGCACACTGCCGTAGCCTCCCGCAATCATGATGGGCTTGTGGTAGCCCCGACGCTCTTGACCTTCCGCTTTTGCGATGTCCTGGTGATAGGTCCGAAAGTAGCCACACAGATTGGGCCGACCAAACTCATTGTTGAAGGCCGCCGCACCAATGGGACCATCCGTCATGATCTGAAGCGGTGTCGCGAGGCGATCGGGATGAGCACGCCCGTCTTCCCACGGCAATGGGTTCTCGGGGTTCTGCAAATCCGACACACTAAAGCCGGCCAAGCCGGCCTTCGGTTTGCCGCCGCGACCCGTCGCACCCTCGTCGCGAATCTCGCCCCCCGATCCGGTTGCTGCTCCCGGATGTGGGGAGATGCCGGTGGGATGGTTGTGGGTCTCTACCTTGATGGCAACATGGATATTTTCATCATTGCGACCATAGACCCGACTGGTGTTGTCCGGAAAGAAGCGTCCGCCGGTGTATCCCTCAATCACCGCAGCGTTGTCCGAGTAGGCGCTCAACACACCTTCTGGACTCTCCGCATGCGTGTGGCGGATCATCTTGAAGAGGCTCTCCGGCATCTCTTCACCATCAATCGTCCAAGACGCATTGAAGATCTTATGGCGACAATGCTCGGAGTTGGCCTGGGAAAACATGAGCAATTCCACATCCGTGGGATCGCGGCCGAGCCGGCCATAGTTCTCCGCCAAGTAGTCGATTTCATCCGAGGAAAGCGCAAGACCCAACTCTTGATTGGCCTGGGCCAGTGCCGCCTGCGGATCATCACCCAACGCACATCTGCCCACTGGCTTGGGTTCGGCTCTATCAAAGAGCGCTTGCGCATCGGCGATGGAGTAGATGACCGATTGGGTCATGGGATCGCAGACAACCGCAGCCAACTGCGCCTCCGACACACCCTGGTCAAACCAGAGGGCAATGCCGCGCTCAACCCGACGAACCGAATCGATATTACAGACCGCCACAATCTCTGTGGCCTTCGAGGACCATGGGGAAATGGTGCCAATGCGCGGCACCACAATCCAATCTGGATCGCGTTCTAGAGGAGCCGGGGACTCCTGCAGCAAGAGCGATAAACGCTCGCGTTCCACCGACGAGAGTTCAGCACTCCCATCGACAAAGAAGATCTCAGCGCTCACCAAGCTCGAAGCGCCCGATTCGCGACGGATCTTCTCCAACTGAAAGGCCGTGTAGGCAGATGGTCCCAGCAAATACTGCATGGCACGCTCCATGGGATGCATGGCGGGGATTTAGCCCGTTGCTTGCCTACGTACAGTTACAGGACTGGGACAAAGTGCTTCCACACCTACGCGTCGTTGAGCTTCTACCCTATTTTTGGCGCACCCTTTGTGGGCCCACACATTCATCCCAACTGCTGTCCCACCCGACATAGGTGATGCAGTACTTATTGCCTTTGATCGACTTTATTTTCGCCGAGTAGTAGGCCGCCTTCCATTCCACTTCTACTTTTTGTCCGGCCTTAAAAGCAGGACCACCCGTGCACTTGAAGCGAGGAGCAGCCACGCATTCATCCCATGAACTGGCCCAACCGTCGTAATGAATACAGAACTTGTCGGCCTTCTTTGCCTTCAGGGTCGCTTGAAAATGGTAGCCGTTCCAAAGGACTTTCGCCTTCTCACCCACTTTGCATTCCTTGGCCTCAGCCGAGCCCACCGTGAAGGGCACAATAAAAGCCCCCAAGACCATCAGTTGAATCACTTTTTTGAACATGCCCATCGTCCTTTTTTCCACACGATTTTTGAGTAGGAATGAGCCTACTACAGGTAAAATGCGATGAAAATAGGAAGAAGCATGAAATTCCTTGCTTGGCTGCTTGCACTCTTGGTTTGCACAAACGCTAAGGCTGAAGCACTTTTTGACGTACACACCCATGCTGTCATCGCTGGAGTACTGCAGTGGGAGGACCCCAGCTTCTCATCCTTTTCCGACGATACCCGGAAGGACAAAGCCCTTCATCAAACGCTACTCAAGATCGGTGCAAAAAAGAAAAACCTCAGCTTGTTGCTCGATGAGAAAGCGACAAAAGAAGCGGTCCTCCATGCTCTAAAAAAGCAGATCAAAAGCACCAAACCCCACGACAATCTTCTGTTTTACTACGCTGGTCACGGCTTCCATCTGCCGAACAAAGACATCGCATTTGCAGCCTACGACACCCAATCGGGAGGCGATTCCGAATCTGCTCTCGCGATTCGGGAGATTGAAGATCTTGTGGTGAAGCACTTTCGCGGTGCACGCCTCATCCTAATGGCCGACTGCTGCTACTCCGGCGGACTCACCAAAGCAGCCGAACGACTGCAGGCCAAAGGCATTCGCGCAATGGCGCTCACGAGTGCATCTGAACACAATGTATCGACCGGAAGCTGGAGCTTTACGCAGACCCTACTCGATGCGTTGGAAGGCCGAACCCAGCTCGATCACAATCGCGATTCCACCATTACCCTCAAAGAACTGGCCCAAGAAACAAAGACCGTCATGAAGTTTCGCGAGGCCCAGATGTGTGGCTATTTTGCCGACCAGCACTCCGAGCAACTCACTCTCAAGACCAACCTACCTACAACACCATCGACCCACCGGTCCCAAGACCCCGAATGGGTGGTGAGTGCAGACGAAAAGCAACGAGGGATTGGTCGGGTTCTGCGAGAAACAGCGAACACCTATTGGGTGGAGTTCTACAACTACAACGCCTACGTCGAACATGAGATTTCCAAGAGCCAAACACTCCCCTTAGGGTTCGACAAATGGCCCGTTGGTGCACGACTTCGCGTTAGTTGGGATGAGTCGATCTACGAAGCAGAAGTACTCGAAACCAACGACATCTTTCACCTGATTACCTATCCAGGTTGGGGAAAAGAATGGGATGAATGGATCACCTCCAATCGCATCCATGGGGAATGGAGCAATGACACCAAAGCCGCTGCCTTCTGCAAAGTCGAGTGGAAGGGAAAATGGTGGCCAGCGGAAGTGACCCACACCAAAAACGACCAGAAGTGCATCACGTATCTTGGTTACGACAAAAGTTGGGATGAATGTGTCCCCGATGAACGCATCCGATGCGAATCTCCCACTTCCACCGAATCTCCCACACCCCCATCCTCTCCATAGAGTTGATTTCACCGCACTCTGAAGCTATCGAATGAGTATCCAGGTCGTCGACAACGCCTTGCAAGGACCCCATTCATGAAGCGTGCCTCTCAGGCCATCACCGCTCTTTTTCTCGCCGTCTCCACAGGATGCACGCCCAGCGGAAAAGACAACACCGACTCGGTCGACAGCACACCAACGGACTCTCCGACGGATTCTCCAACAGAGACCAACACTCCGACTGACCAGGCACCACTGGTACTGCTCATTACCGTCGACACACTGACCTCTGACTTCTTGGGCACCGCCCACGCCGAGTGGAACACCAGTCCAAAGCTGGATGCACTCTTCGCCCAGTCCACCGTCATTCCAAACGTTATCGCTCCTCGTGGCCATACTCTGGTCTCTATGGTCACCATGCTGACAGGCCAGCAACCACGCTCGCACGGGATCCGGAAGAATGCCGATGGATGGGATGGCAGCACCTCTTCGGTACTCACACTGCTGCAGGCCGATGGATGGCGAACCTTTGGCTACTCCACAAATATGTGCATGGCCATCGACTACGGTGTGGACGAGCGCCTATGCGCCCACCCCTCAGAAATGGACGGTCTGGTGGATCAACCCTCCACAGACACCTTGCTCACCAACGCTCTGTTGGAACAACTGCTGACGCGCGACACCTCGATTCCGACCTTCGCTTGGCTTCATCTCATGGACCCTCACGATCCCTACGATGCCATCGAGCCGTACTACAGCACCTTCCATCCCGAACCGTATGAGGGCACACTACCGCAGGCCCACCTCTCCGAGTCGCCTGTACTCTCGAGAAAAATCCTGGAAGACGGACTGACCGACAAAGACCGACGCCACCTCCACGCCATCTATGCAAGCCAGGTACGAGACACTGACGCACGAATCGGGGCCTTTCTCGATGCACTACAAGAAGCCGACATGCTCGAACCAGCCACCGTTGTGTTCGGCGTCGACCACGGAGACGAGCTGGGCCTGACCACCAGCTATCCCTACCACGGCTGTTCAGTCCGAAACAGCGTGCTCTCCACCACTTGGTCCTTCTCTGGAAAGGATGTGCAGCAAGGTGTGCGTATCGAAGGATGGGCCAACATGGCGGATATCGCTCCCACCTTGATGAACTTGGCCGGTTCAAGCCTACCGGAGGGCCGTGACGGTCGCTCCCTCATCGAACACCTCCAAACCGGCACGCCCATCACCACGCCCGCCTTTTTCGAGCGGACCACCGAAACTGCTGGCGTGCTCTTGGGCGACCACAAATATCTCCTCAACCCGCCGGGGGTATTCAATCGCTGCAGCCCCTATTCCAACGCTGAAAAATCCTATCCTACAGATACTGTCGAACTCTTCAACTTGGCCCTCGATCCCTACGAGAAAAACAATCTTTCGGAGGAGCCATCCACCACAAAGGACGCACTCCACACCGCCCTGTGTGCCTACCTGACACAAAGCACATGGAGCACCGAAGAAGAGGACGCCTCACTCGAACTACTCCAACTCTGCACAAGCTCCGAATAGAGCCTACGCGACAAGCAGATCGCTTCTTCATGAAGCGCACAAGAGACCCCTACTATGAGAACACTCCTCCTCCTGCCCATCTGTGCCCTCATGGCCTGTGCAGGCTTCCCCATCGATCGGACCACGCCCACTTCCACACCCCAACTCAAGGCTCCGACGGAGGAGGCGCAACTCGGCCCAAGGCCGTTTTTCTTGGCCGATCAAATGAACCCTGGTCCACTCAAAGACCAACTTCAGAGCTGTGAAGGCCCCTTTCAACGCACACCATTCTCCATTGCCCATCGCGGTGCGCCCCTGCAATTTCCAGAGCATACCGAGGAGTCCTACCGGGCCGCGGCACGCATGGGAGCAGGAATCATCGAGTGCGACGTCAGCTTTACGGCCGATAAGGAACTGGTGTGTCGCCACAGCCAATGCGACCTGCACACCACCACCGACATTTTGACGCGCCCCGAACTGGCCTCCAAGTGTCGCCAACCCTTCCAACCTGCAGACCCGACAACCGGCGACTCCGCCAGCGCCATGTGCTGCACAAGCGACATCACCCTTCAAGAGTTCAAGAGCCTCTGCGGCAAAATGGATGCGTACAATCCCAAAGCCACTACCGCCGATGCCTATCTGACCGGCACACCCCACTGGAGAACCGACCTCTACACCACCTGCGGCACCCTCCTCTCCCACAAAGAGAGCCTCTCGCTCTTTCAAGAACTCGGCGTACAGATGACGCCTGAGCTCAAGCGCCCCATGGTGGAGATGCCCTTTCAAGGCGACTACACCCAGGCGGATTACGCCTCAAAACTCATCGAAGAACTCATCGCAGCCGGTGTGTCTCCCGATGACGCATTCGTGCAGTCCTTCTCGATCGACGACATTCAGCACTGGCTGGAAAAGCATCCCGAGTACGGACAGAACGCCATCTACTTGGACGGACGAGACACCCAAAGCGGATTCGACCCCAACACGCCGGACACCTGGGTTCCGAGCATGGAGACCCTCTACGACAAAGGGGTGCGCACACTCGCGCCACCGCTTTGGATGTTGGTCAAAAACGAGCTCGACCAGTTGGGGACCACCGCCTACGCCGACGCCGCGAAGGCGCAAGGCTTTGAGCTGATCACCTGGAGCCTGGAGCGCTCAGGCCAACCTTCTCGGGCCGAGAACAACAATTGGTACTACCAAGGCTTCAGTGACGCCATCCAAACCGAAGGCGATGTCTATCTCTTACTGGAGATCTTAGAGGTCGAACTGGGTGTCCGCGGCGTCTTCTCCGACTGGCCTGCCACCACGACCTTTTTTGCCAACTGCGCATCCAACGACTGAGCCCACCGAAGTGTCAAGAGCTTGTTGAGCGCCTGACAGTCCAAAAGTTGGACGTCATGCTTTTCTATTGAGAGGCGATCAGGCTTCTCGCTCAGTCAACGGTAAACCGGCAGTGATGCCGGGACACAAAGCCACGGGTCTCCATGAGACAGCCGGGCTCCCTGAGGTGAACAATGAGAAAGAAAGCGAATTTCGCTGTGTGGGCTGCAATTGCGGTCCTTTTTTGTGCGCAAATCCCCAGCGCAAATGCATGGGACGATTGGGAAGACGAAGAGACATCGCAAGTCGATGACAACGCGCCGAACCAATCGTTCCCCGACGAAGACGACCCCGCCTTCGGCGAAGAAGAACAAGAGGAGGCCAACGAGGAGGCCAACGAGGAGGCCAACGAGGAGGCCGAGCGGGTGCTCGAAGAGTACCGGGCCGATGGCCGAAGGGTCTACCTCATCTGCTTCTTTGGCGAGCGTGACCACGGCATTGTCACCCGTAAATGCCGCCAGGTAGAGCGTGAACTCGAACGAAGCTATGGCGCCCGATGGGTCACACGCCTCAACAATCCCACCCAAGAACAGCTCGAACGGATCCAACGCCGTGTTGGACGCGACATCGGCGCAGTCCTCATCGTGACGCACTCCACACCCGAGAATGAAGAGCGCACCGATTTCGATGTCTGGGATTGCCCGATGGAACCCGAGGACATTGCGGACATCTTTGAAGACGAGTGGGTCATCTGGAATGGCTGCTATTCGCGCAGTATCTGCGAGCTGGCCGACAACATTCTGCCTACGCAATGTGAGGATGGCGTGTTGTTATCCAGCGACGACACCTGGCGCGAGATCATGCGCTGCTTGGAGAGAAACCGAAACACGCCGCGGAATCGGGATGAAATCTGCGAGCAGGTCTTCGGAGATGGATGGGATCCCGAGGACGAATAGAACTCACCAAGTCGGTGCGGGTCACAAGTGATTCCTGCTAAGCTCGATTCTATGGGGCAGAACAACAAGAATCGCTTGGGACCCGACCACACCCGTCGGGACTTCCTACGCACAATCGGACTCGGTGCGGGCGCCATCGTACTGGCTGCCTGCACCCAGCCCGAACGCCTACTGTCTGCGGGAGCGGGATCCACGCCAACCCCCTCCCAGCCTTGGCTTCCTGCCGGGCTGCTCCACGACGACTTCTTCATCCACAACCCCAAACCACTGGCCATTGAAACCCGGCGAGAGCGGATGCCGAACAGCACGCTTACGCCCACCGACAAGTTGTTCATCCGCAACAATCTCCCCATGCCCGAGGCACACGTCGTCGCAAACGCCGACAACTGGGCGCTTCACATCGAGGGGGTGGCCACACCACAATCTCTCAAACTCTCGGAACTCAAAGAACTCGAGGCGCACACTCTGGTCGCCGTCTTGCAGTGTTCTGGGAATGGGCGTGCATTCTTTGAACACGGCCCATCCGGATCGCCGTGGGCCTTGGGTGCAGCCGGGTGTGTGGAGTGGAAGGGGGTGCTGGTATCCGATGTGCTGGCCCATCTTGGGGGCACGACACCGAAGATGAACTACCTTACAGCCACTGGCGGCGACCCGATTCCAGACGGTGTCGATCGCCTTCAAGTCCTCGTCGAGCGCTCGATTCCCCTGGAAAAAGGACTCCGGGATTGCCTGCTGGCCTGGGAACTCAACGGCGAACCCATCCCGCTCAGCCACGGGGGCCCGCTCCGCTTGATTGTCCCAGGCTATTTTGGCTGCAACAATATCAAATACATCCGCACACTCGCCTGTACCGCCGAACAATCTCCATCCAAGATCCAGCAGAAAGGCTATCGCTTTCGCCCCATCGGAACAGGCGGCGCTCCAAGCCAGCCGTCGATGTGGCGCATGCCCGTGAAGTCTTGGGTGAATGCTGCCGATCCGGCCCATCCAAAAACGGGAAACGTTCGCGTCCACGGTTTCGCTTTTTCAGGAGAGCGTGGCATCGCCAAAGTAGAAGTCTCCGCTGACGATGGGAATACCTGGCAGCAGGCGGAAATGACTGGCCCTGATTTGGGTTCCAACGCATGGCGCAGCTTCACAGCCCTCATCGCCCTGACTCACGCCACAACGCGTGTGGTGTAACGAGCCACCGATACTGCAGGTGACATACAACCCCAAAACCGCGTTGAGAATGAACGCGGCTACGGCCACAACGGCTGGAAAGACGCCGCTTTAACGCTGCACTTGGACGCAAAACCATCAAAGCCAGCCCAATCCAACCCAAGCCCCCAAGCAGAAAAGAACCCCACAGAAACCAAGCCCCAGACGCTCTCTCCAGCAGCAGAACGTGGGAAGAAACTGTTTGCCGAGAGCGCAAACCCACCCTGTGCCGTCTGTCACACCCTCGAAGATGCAGAGGCATCTGGAGCGTTGGGACCGAACCTCGACACCCTGAAACCCACCGCTCAACGGGTCAGCTCAGCCCTCAAAAATGGAGTCGGCATTATGCCGAGCTACGCCGAAACCCTCACCGATGCGCAAATCGACGACCTTGCCCAATACCTCTCCGAAGTGACCCGCTAAAGACGCGAGCCTAAGGCCCTTCGACCGCGCCTTCATCAGTGGCACTCGCACCCTTCACGTGACGATCAAACCACTGGAACTGCTCCCACAGCACGTGCTCCACAGACTCTCGGGCGCGATACCCATGGCCTTCATGGGGCAAGGACACCCACCGCACAGTGCCACCCACACCACGCACTGCCTCAAAGAGACGCTCCGACTGAAATGCAATGGTGCCAGGATTCTCATCAATGGCCCCATGGATGAGCAAGAGCGGCTCATTGATTTTCGGCGCATGCATCACCGGGGAGAGATGCAGATAGGTGTCTTTGGCCTGCCAGAGCGTCCGGCGTTCGCTCTGAAAACCGAAGGGTCGAATCGTGTGATTGTAAGCACCACTCCGAGCGATACCCGCCTTGAAGAGATCCGAGTGAGCCAACAAAGTGACCGTCATCAGTCCACCATGACTATGTCCCATCACCCCCACCCGGTCCGGGTCGGTCACGCCCAAGCGCACCGCCTCCTTCACCGCCGCCTCTGCGCCCGCCACAAGCTGCTCGACAAAGGAGTCATAGGCTGTGTCCGGGTCCCCAATCACCGGCATCCGCGTATTGTGTAAAACCGCATAGCCCTGGAGCAAGAAAAACAGAGGAGATGTACCAGCCACGCGGGTGAACTCGTGCTTGGAACCCCGCACCTGACCAGCGGTTTTCGCGTCGGAAAACTCCCTCGGATAGGCGTGCACTACCGTGGGAAGTGGCGTCCCCTCTTTGTATCCAGGAGGCAAGTACAGATTGAAGGACAAGGGCACACCATCTGCCCGCTCATAGGTCACAATCCGCCGCTCAATGTTTCGAAGTACCGGGCTTGGATCCACAAACGCAGTGACAGGTGTACGGGTCGACCCCCAAACGGCCTCCCCGCTCTCGGCTTCCTTGCGCTCTCCAAGCTTGACCTTGTAGAGATTCGGCGGCTCCGACTCCGACTGGCTCCGAATCAAAAGCGTATCGTGCCCTTTGCCCAGAAAGGTCTGAAAGGACTCGTAGTACCCTGGCTCACTGCGAAACAAACGGGAGACTGCTGTCTTCTTGCCCAAAGAACGGCGATCCAAAAAGGGCCTATCACCCTGCGGACTCGCGCCGCGTCCAGAGAAAAACAGATCCTCCCCATCCTGCCGTAGGACCCAATATCCATTGCTTTGGACCCGCATCAGCGGCCATCCCGGATCGGCATAGCGATCATTTCTTGAGAGGTCGAACCATGGACTGGACTTGCGTTTGTCCACATTGACCTTCCACACATGTCGCCAGCGGCGTGATCGCTCGTACTGTTCCACCAAGAGCAAGTCTTTGGTCTCACCCCACCGCAGCGTGCTGACACGATGCTTGGCCTTAAAAACGGTCTTCGGGCCACGCCGAAAAGGAGCCTTCTGCATCATCAGGTGATCACGGTGTGGCACCTGTGCAGACCAATCCCCGCCATCCTGGGCCTCCAACCACACCAAGGTCGCCTTGGCATTGTTTCTCCACCCCACCCTGCGCGGTCCAGTCGCAACACCATGAATGGGCACACTCTCCGCCAGTGGATTTTGGGCAAGACGATGAACCTGTTCACCCTCCATGTTCCAGACTTCAATGTCATGGGCAAAACGCCACCAAGCATGCCGATGAGACCACGGCCCTTTGAGGTATTCCACCAAAAGGTATTTCCCATCCGGAGAGGCTTTTACATCGGCATACACCCGGGGTTCCCCCAGGGCACGCACCTCCAAAGAATCCGCGTTCACAACAGCGATCGCACTCGTCGCGTAATGGGAAAACAAGGCGTCATCGTGTGCGGTCTGCAAGAGGTCACGAGCCTCATAAGTACTGATGGCTGTACCCCCGTCGCCTTCCCGTGTCGTCGGTCCCGCAGGAATCTCCGGAGCAGTAGGCGCCGCGGCACGATTCGTTGGCACCTGAAGCACGATGAGGTGCTCTTGATCCGGATGCCACTGCATCGCTGAACCAAGCAGTGGATTGAGTTCCAGTCCTTGTACAAAACGACCCACACCATCTTTGCTGCCCACCCAAAGACCGATGTGATTGTCTTTCTTCACACTTATCGCAAGACGCTCTCCATCCGCTGACCAGACCATGCCAAGCATCCGATCACCCGCCAAATCAATGGGCGTCTGGGAGCCTGTCTCCATGTGGAAGATCTGAACATCCTCATAGGTTCGACTGCCATGAAAACCATTGGTCTTTCCATCCACGCGAATCCCTGCGAGGGGCAACATGGCGGACGCCTTGTCCGCCAATGGCGGATAGCGAACCCGACGCGCAAAGAGCGCAGAATCGGTAGCCGGACTCATCCAGCTCACGGGGTTCTGAGGTGCGTGCAGAACCTCCATGATCTCTTCCGACGGCTGCTGCCACGTCGTCGCCCAGACCGTAGCGGACACAAGAAAAGTCAACACAAGACACCTCCAATACAAGAAGGCTTATCCAATCCCAAGCGCTTTAGGAAGCCTGTGCTTCCGACGAATGAAAGTCCGGTAGAGCCATTCCTTGCGGTGAAAAATCCGCCAGTAGCTCCGCCGCCTCGCCGAGTGCTTGAGCCAAACGCAAGCGTGCCGAATGCCCCAACTGCGCATAGGCCGGAATGTACACCACATTCGCCATTGCCGACTTCATTACTTCCGCATCAGGCAGACCTTCAGGCGCTGGCACCGGGGCCAGGCGGGATGAACCATCCGTCGCATCGAATCCACATGCCCGCAAATGAGAAATCAAGCCCTGTGGATCACAACTCACAATACAGAACTGCCACCATGTACGATGTTCCGCCTGTTTCCCCAACACAGGAACATCGGAGGGAAGCAACTCCAGGAGTGCCTCTCCCGCTTTTTCGCGTTTGGAAATACCGGGGTGTCGTTCTTGTTTGATTCGTCGTCTCAGCATCGCCAGCAGAGGCACGGCCGGACGGGTGCGCAGAACTTTGTAGTAATCGTCCCCTTTGAGACCAAGTACCGCCCCATTGATCACCTGATCATGAGAGCTGCCACGCCACGCACAAATCTTCACAAAAAGCGTGTAGCAGGGTCGAAGTGTCAACAACTTCATGACCGCATACTTGGCGACTTTTGCCAAATAGCCTCGACGGCTTTGTCGCGGATACTGCGCGACCCGAGTCGCTAAACCTTCACG
>Ga0163180_10001848_pt1 | contig 11923 bp, 15 predicted proteins | sample AtlANTMetagenome_2_FD_109647 | JGI IMG/M metagenome (GOLD analysis project Ga0163180, IMG submission 109647) | Marine eukaryotic phytoplankton communities from the Atlantic Ocean - Atlantic ANT 4 Metagenome | ecosystem: Environmental > Aquatic > Marine > Oceanic | place: North Atlantic Ocean...
AAGATTCTTAGAGAAAGTAATATTAGGATAAACTAAAATCCTAATAGTCTTTGCATATTTTTGGTCAGTGAAGAATTTAGCTAGTGTCATCTTATTATATCAATAGAGTCCATATTATTAATATCCCAAGTTTCTAATTTCGATCTAAGTCTTCCATCTTCTTTAAGGTTTTCGTACCTCTTAGAAGCCTTCTTTCTCCACCAAGATACAATCGAATCAAGAGAGAACCTATCGTAGTTCTCAGCCTTAACAAGCGTATCTGTGTTTCCCAAAATAACTTCTCTAGAATTCTCGAAACCATAAGTGGACATATAAAATCTTTTCTGAGTAGTAACATCTTGGCGAGATTTAATAAACTCAAGAAACTCAGTATACTTTACAGGATGATGTTCTTTAAGAGAATTCTTAATGATAGAAATCATCTTAGTTTGTATCTTAAGTTTTCTACTAGAAGCACCTCTATGAATTAATTGTTCACCACCATTCTTTTCAATAAACCATTTGTTTAAATTGTGGTAGATAGAATCTGGTAAAGTTAAAAGAAACTTAGATTCTGTATCACCCCTATAACGAATATAAGGTTTTAATCCATCGTACTGACTAGTACCTTTTATGTTACCATATAATGAAGTAGTTTCAAATAAGCACATTTCAGTATCATACTTATTATTTAGCATCTCTCTTACTTCATGACAAGAACATATCAATGAAAGTAATTTACCACCAAGATAATTAAATCCAAATGGTTGAGCAGGAACAATAATAAAACCCATAATGGCTCTCTTATTGAATATAGTAAGATCAGGAACACCACCAAGCCACTGGTTACGTGGTTTAGAATTAATAATAGGTGATCCCAATTTAATAAACCCTACAACTTTTCCTGTAGTAGTTTCTTGTATCATTAACTTCATTTGTTTGCCAGGCGCATCTTCATATGTAAAAGAAGCAACCAACTCCAATAAAGTATTAAATGTAGAATGATCTGGTTGAACTATTTTAAAGTTCATATCTTCAGGATGAACAGAGAAATCCTGAAACAAACTATCTTCATGAGAAACGCCAAAGAGCGTTGGAGGAATTTCCTTCAAACGCTCAATCTTTTTCATGCGAAAATAATCATCAATGCGACTTATACCACCATAAGCCTCATTGATCTTACCAACTGCATATAAAGTATCTTGTTCAGATAGTATCATTCTTTATCAATAACCTCAACTTTAATTGTACCACTTAAATGGTCTGCAAGTCTATGATATGCAAACGCAGTAACTACTTGTGGCACTATAAAAGCAACCATAGCAACTATCCAAAAGAAGTAATAATAATTTTCTTTGTTTTGTGTTCTCATTTGAATTTACAATCGCACATTAGTTCGGTAAGACAAGCAAGTGTATTGACCTCTTGATCAACAGCAAATGCAGCCTGATATTGATATTTAGCAAAGATCAAAACCGCTTGTGGAACTGATCCAGGCTCTAACGTAACGTACATATTTTCATACACTTTCCTAAAGACATTAGCAGGATCATTATCCAAATTCTCAACCACCCATTTCCTAACCTTACCAAAATCTTTCTCCTTCATATCCTTCGCTAAATCTTTCATATTAACATCAGACATTGATGATAATATTCCTGTATCTATATTACCTATAGAAGCATATCTCTGAAGTTCATTTAATACTCTTCTCCAATCTGGAAAATAACTCTTTATAACTTCTGCAACAACCTTCTCATCATAGGTAACACCTTCAAGATCTAATATCTCTTTAACTCTATTAAAAAATACACCAGCTAATCTAACCTTTTCCTTACCACCAATCGAAAAATCAACTACAGCACATCTAGAATGAAGTGGTTCTATAATCTTATTCTTATAATTACATGTAAAAATAAATCTACAATTATTATGATAAGTCTCTATATTAGCACGTAAAAGTAATTGAACATCAGAAGTAGTATTATCAGCCTCATCTATAATAATAACTTTTGGTTTACCATTACCCTGTAAGGAAACAGTAGATGCAAAGTTCTTAGCATGATTTCTAACTGTATCTAAAAATCTACCTTCATCAGATCCATTAATAACATAAACATCAACACCCATCTCATTACACAAAGCTTTGGCAACAGTAGTCTTACCAATGCCAGGCGGCCCAGAAAGCAATAGGTTAGGAACCTCACCTTTTTCTATAAAACTTTTAAGCGTACCTTTTATATTCTCAGGAAGAATACAATCATTAATTGTCTTGGGTCGATATTTTTCAACCCATATAAAGTCACTCATTATTCAAAAGTTGTAAGTTTTAAATACTTCTCATACAATTCACCCATCTTAGGTTCCATTTTACGAGACTTCCACATCTGCCTTAACATAAGTTTAAAGTCATCCATAGGCACTACTATTGAAAGAGACCCATTAGTATAAGGAGGTTCAGGTAAAGTCATCATCCAAAAGTAGAATCAGGTTCTAAAGCAATCAAATAAGATAAATTCCACTTATCATGAACAAACTGAGATATATTTGCAGTTGATACTTGTACGTTATAAACGCCAGGCATAATCTTTAAATTCTCAACCTTAAAATTAAAACTAAAATTCTTATCTGTATTACCAACCTTAACAGAGAAATTATTAGAAGTATCATTGTTCTTAGTACGAACAACTAAATTAATCTCTGTACCATCACCAACTAAAGATAAATCTGGTAACTGATATACACTAGCAGCACGAAGCAAAGAAGATAATACTTCTTCAGTCAATGTGAATTCTACATCCACAGTAGGAAGAACAATATCTTTCTCTGGAGGAGCTGTAATCACACTAGGATCAGAAAAGAAATACTTGACCTTAGACTTACCACTATTAATCAGAAGATAAGATGGATCACTAAAATTAAAATCAGGATCCTTAAAAAGTGATAACCCACCAAGAAATTCATTTAGATCATAGACTGCAAAGTCATTATCAAAGCTCTCTGGACATTCAAACTTTGCAAGTATATTCTTAGCAGGAGAAATAGTACGTATAGTATTACCCTGTTTTACCACCAATGATGAATTAATGGTAGAAAAGTTTTTAAGAATGTTTAGTGTTTCAGTGGAAATTTTCATTTGTCATAATCAACAGCAAAAGCAGATGTTGTACCTGCGGTTATAGAATCGGACTTCTCACGTTTATCGTTGAAGTGCAATAATAGTATACCATAATGAATAATCTTTATGATATCTTTACGTGCAGATCCTTTTCTGTCATAACGTGAAGCATACTTTAGAACATTACTTCTACAAAACGCTTCAGCGTCACCTACAGAATCAATGAGGTCAAGAGTCTGTACATTTCCTACAGAATAATGACCTCGGTATGTATTTGCAATGTATTCAGAGATCTCTTTTAGATACTCCTCCTCATTGTATTTTCTATTCATAATGAAGGGAATTATTATCCTTCATTATATGCCATGTCTTCGGCTTTGTCAAATGCATCATCAAGAGTTTCCTCTTCAGGAGCAAGGATCTTATCATAAAGATCTATGAATGACTGTTTAGTATCATCATCAAATCTATTCAAGCAAACATTGATTGCTTTCTGTTCATCACCAAAGATACTATAAGCACGAATTATATGTACTAACCTACGTGTAGAAATTACTTCATCTACACCACCTTCATTAAAGGTTTTTCTAATAATCTCAGCCCATGTAACTAATGCATTTGTAAAGGTATCCTTACAACAGTTATACTCTGTACAATAGTTAGTAAGTATCTTAGTTTCTATTGTAGTAGATGGATATTCCTGTTCAAATGTCAAAGCAAATCTCTCAAGGAATGCTTCATTAAGTACGTTAGTACCAATGAACCTACCATCGTCAGATCCTTTACCCTTAGTATTAGCAGTAGCAACTACAGTGAAACCAGCAGCAGGTCTTACCCATTTACCGATCTTTTTGAGGAACACACCCTTACCTTCAAGTATGGATTGCAAGCAGAGAATCTTATTAGAGGCAAGGTCGATTTCGTCCAGTAAGAGTACTGCTCCCCTTTCAAGAGCCTCAATGACTGGGCCATTATGCCAGACGGTATTGCCGTCAACAAGACGGAAACCGCCAATAAGATCATCTTCATCCGTTTCAATCGTAATGTTTACTCTAATCATTTCACGATTCAATTGAGCACAAGCTTGCTCAACTCCCATTGTCTTACCATTACCAGATAATCCAGTAATAAAAATTGGATAGAAATGGCGTGAAGAAATAACTTTCTTTACATCTCTAAAGTTTCCAAATGGAACAAAGAACTGATCTTTATCAGGAACTAAGTTATTACTCTCAACTGTTCCACCAGTCATTGTCTTAAAGTTTTCTTCAAGTTTTTCTTTAACAGTCAATTCATATACACCCCGACCAGTCTTGTAGTTTTTCATTCTAGTACAAGCTGTCGATAGGGAAATTCCGATAGACTTGGCGTACTCAGTTAATTGCTTACGTGTTACAGTGGATCCGTATCTGTTGTTAAGATCGGAAATCATCAAGTCAGTGGAAATGGTCATTAATCTTTTTGGTTATGTGGCTATTATAGTATGGATGGGCCCAGATGTCAAGCAATTTGGGCCACAAATTTAGATAAGATTATCTTATTAAACATCTTAGTTTTCATATATTTTTTAAATTGGTTACGGATCTTACTCTTAGTCGCACCATTCTCAGCTTGTATAACAGCTCTCTCACCATTGAAATCACTAGAAGATTCTAAAACATATAATTCATTATAACCAAGACTATCAATAATAAAATGTTTATTCTTTGACCACTCTCTACGATAATTAGTATCGTTCCTATTAGTAGCACGAATAATATGTTTTATATCAGAAGATTGAGATAGACGGAAACCTATAACATTTGATCCAGTAATCCATTTATAGTACTTAATGAAAGCAGTAGTAATAGCATATCCTCTAGATTGCCAATTAGTTCCCTTTCCAATATCTATCATGGAATAACCAGTCTTAGGATCTTTAAAACACATAACAGATTCATAATAATTATATGCTAAAGATTTTCTACTAAGATATGTTTTTTCTTGATCCTCTAAATCTCTTCTTCTTCCAATAACAGGATAGTTTGATTCACCATCTGTAAGGAATACAGTATTAACTTTATCTACCTTATGTGCTGATTTAAACTTTTTAAAGATATAAGGTGCAGCAAGAATAGATTCATTAAGTGGTGTACTTCCTAAACTATATGGACAGTAATGAGAGCGTCTTACTAAAGACTTCATAAGAACCCATATTCTAAACAAGTGTCTATCAAAATCAGAATGTTTAATCTTACTACTATACAATTCAACTAACTGAAAATTATTTGGTACTACTATTTCATTATCAAGTTTAACTTGATAATCTTCATACAAATCATAATGGCGTGTATCTGTAAATGCAAATACCTGACATGGAATACTAACTTTCTTACAAAAAGATATAAGATTAATTAATTGTTTTACAGCACCTTCAATATTCTCATGCATTGATCCAGACCAATCAATGTACATAATTAAACCATGATTCTTACCAGTTGGCACAACTGTCTTCTTTAAAAAGATATCATCAGTCCACTTGTATGAAAATAATTTATTTGTATTAATAACACCTGTCTTATTAATCTGTTCTCTACTATACTCACTAGCTTTCTTTTTCATTTCAAATTCTTTTACCAAATAAGAAACTGCTTTCTTACTATCAACTTTAAATTGTGTAAAACTACTAGTCCATTCTTCTACACATTCTTTCATATATGGAATATTGACTCCTCTAATTTTAATATCCATATCTATACTACTAAGCATACCTTCCATTATCTTAGAAAATTCATCTACAGTCTGAATATAATCATCCCAATTAACTGTTGGTGGACTTATATAAACATGATCTTTACCATCATTACTAATAAGTTGTTGTTGATTTCTGCCCCATGCTTCATCTGTTTTTGATTCAAATTCATCATCTCCATTATCTTCAAACTGATCATCATAATCAGTCTCATCTTGACCTATATTAGGACGTTCATTTTCTTCTAGTTTACTTTCTGATTCTGTTTCATCCTCATTCTTATCTTCTTCTTTATCTTCACCTGAAGCCTCCATTGTAGGATCTCCAGATATAGATGGATCTATTTCAGTACCAAAATTAGTTTCTTCTTTCTTTTGATTACTCTCAACATATTCTACGATATCTTTACATACATCTAATACATCTTGAAATGATTCTGTTTGAGCAACTTTTCTAACAAGTCTATTCTCTTCATCATTATGGAAAGGTATTAATGTAGAAACATCATGAAGACCAATTTTAAAATATAGATTAATACGATCTATGAAATTCATTTCATTAAGATCAATCTCATTTATCTCGAAGAAATCACGAGCATTTAATTCTTTATATCCAGCAAAGAAAGACTTTACTAAGCCAGGATATTTGATTTTCATCTTACGTTCTATACGTGCATCCTCAACAACATTCACAAATGATTGTGGAACGCCAGTGTTATGAAAATCCCAGTTAGGAGTGTATATTGCATGTCCGACTTCATGACCAACTAATAGGTCATATACATTATTAGTAATCTCTTCCCATATTGGTAAATATAAAACCCTAGTTTCTACATTGAATGAAGCCGTAGAAACTTTACGGTGTTCGACAGTTAAGTTTTCTGTTGCGAGGAGTTTCGCCAAATTACTTTTAACTTGAGTGGTAGGCATGTTCCTCTTTGGTTATATGGCTATAATACCATCCACAGAGCCCAGTGTCAAGGATTCTTTGATAAGTATTTCTTATGGATCTTTCCCAACCTATAAAAACCGTGTTCTGATCCCCATGCTTGCTTACCAGTTTCCACACTGACACCCTTGTCATACACATTATAATAATCCTTGGCTAACTCAAATCCATTATCAATATATGTCATCACACCATTTCGTTCAACCTTACAGTTACATCCTTCTATAGATCCTTTAAACACTTCATCATCAAAAGTAATTATATTATCACATCCTTCCCTATACTCAATAGTATCTTCACTAATCATATCTAAATTACGAAAACCAATATGAAGATCACCATGTACCCTATAAGTTTTATTAATTATCTTATCACCTTCCTGAGTTGGCTTTGAAACAAACTGTCTGTATGGATAGGTCTTCCAAACATTCTGTTGTTCTCCATAAAAAAATCCATTGTCCAATTTCACATGTGTAATTCTCACATAAATGAAATGAACTGGGCGACCAAAGGCTTGTTCTCTATTATCAAAAACACCCTCATACCATTCATTAAATTTTTCAATCATTTTCTTTTCTTATCCTTTTCTACTGAATTAACAGCTAATTGTTCTACTAAAAGATATAACCATATAATAGATAATACTATTATAGCAAATACTCTAATAGAACTAGGTGAAGTGTCAATCATCTTCCATACCCCAATTCCATATACGTTTTAAAAACTTGGCAATTCTATAGAGAATGTTAAGAGAATTGAGTCTCATAGTGCTGTAGCCCTACTAAAGTTTTTAACTTTCTCATAATTTAGAACACGATCAAATTTATCATGTAGTAATTCACCCTTATGAGAGATAATAAAGATATTAGTATCTTCATTACCACCACGTATAATCCTCAAGAAATCTTCTGTACCAGCCACATCAAGAGAAGAATCAAATACTTCATCTAATATTAGTAAATTTGTACTAGCAGAGTTCTTTAGTTTAGCAATCGCTCTCCATGTAAACATTAATGCTAAATCAATTCTCATCTTCTCACCTTCACTAAATGATGGGTATGTAAAGTCATCTCTATATCGAGATTTTATACTTTCATTAAACTCTTCATTTAAAGTAAAGTTGACATAAAAATCTAGTGATTGAAGATATTTATTAATCAACTGATTCATTACTGGCAAATATTTACGTATGATCATAGATTTGATACCAGTATCTTTAAGAAGATTGGAAACTACATCAAAAGATACTTTCTCTTCTTTCTTAGATTTAAGTTCTTTATGAAGAGTCATACCTTCACTAGCTAATGCCGTAAGTTTTTCTTTCTCGGCATCTATATCATTTGTATTCTCTTTAATATCTATAATCTCTTGTTCAATTTCTGATATCAATTTCTTTTTAGATTTTATAGAATTAAATTTACTTTTAACTTCCCAATTAAGATCAGATATATCTCTATTAATTTCTACTTGTTGTTCTATAAGATTATTTGTATCTTCTACCTTCTTCTGATATTCTTCTACTATTAGCTTAGTCTCTTCTATAATACGATCTCCATCTTTTAATTGTTTCTTTTTAAGTTCTTTACTTAATACCTGTGTACACTTTGGACATTGATCATTATCAATAAAGAAATCTTGATCCTTCTTTGTTCTTGTAATAACATTATTACTTGTATTTAATTTCTTTTCTAACTTTTTTAATTCTTTATCTAAACCCTTAAATTTAGTTAATGATTCTGTCTTAATTTCAACTGTAGTAAGATTTTTTTCTATATCAGCATCAATACCAGCTACTTCACCAATAAGTTCTTCTATCTTAGTTTCTTTTTGGGTAACAGTTTTCTTAGCAGACTTTTCTAAAGATTTAATATGACTGCTTTGCATCTCAGTCTTTTCTTTTATAAAAGATATACTACGTTCACTATCTCTTATAACATCATTTGTACTTTTAATACGTTCTTTTAATAGTACATTCATAGTAGAAAATATACGAATGTCTAATAGATCCTCAATAATCTCTCTTCTTACTGGAGCACTCAGTTGCATAAAAGGTACAAATGATGCACTACCTAAAATAACAATCTGAGTAAATGACTTATAGTTTAATTTTAAAACAGATTGTTCAAGCCACTTCTGTTGATCAGCTGCATGTGAAGACTGATCTAATAGATTATCATTCTTATAAATTTCAAACAATGATGGTTTTATACCACGCCTAACTTTCCACTCAACTGATCCAATAGAAAATACAACTTCTACTACACAATCCTTTTCATTTATACTATTAACTAACTGACTCTTATTAATTTTACGAAATGACTTATTAAATAATGCAAAAATAACTGCTTCAATAATAGTACTCTTACCCGCCCCATTCTGTCCTACAATAAGAGTAGTACCATGAGAATCTAGATTAACTTTAATAGGGTTATTACCAGCAGCAAGAAAATTTTTATAGGAAACGCTTTTAAATAAAATCATGAAATTCAAATTTGGGGGGGATTACAAAGTCATCAGGGGTAATAATCACGTAATTATACCCGAATCTTCTACATGCCGCAATGGCCTCTTCATCTGGTATATCTTCTATAGCCATATCTGGAAAATCATCTGCTTCCAAAAGACCCATATACCTTACTGCATCATCTTCATTTTGAAATAATTGCAGCACCTTCTCACCATGTTTTGTGATTACAGCATAAGCTCCTTCAGCTTCATCTTTCTCTTTCATGGTGAGTATAAACATTATTGTACCTCACAGGCTTCTACGTAGATGGATTTAATAATATCTTTTATACTATTCTTATCACAATGTATATCTTCAGTATCCTCTACATATTTATTTAAAATTGATAATGTATCTTCACATTCAATACTTTGATCAGCACTTTCAAAATCTAAGGATTGATCCTCAATAATTTTAAGATCATGGATACCTATATCATATAATCTTTCTACAAATTTTTCAAAAGCAAAATTACTTTTCTTCTTATTAACTATCAATTTAATATAAGTATTCTCATACTCAGTTAAGTTCATAGTATTATAATTTGTCTTAGTATCATCGTAAAATATCTTCCTAAACATTCTATATGGATTTTTAATAAATCCTAACTTCATTGTTTCAGGATCAAACAAATGAAATCCTCTATCATCAGCATAATCATTCCAATACATCTCATAAGGATTTCCAAGATATCTGATATTTCCTCTTTCAGATCTATGATGAAAATGTCCAGATAAAACATATTCAAACTTAGAAAATAAATCTTGATCTATATTACCACCACGAAAGAAATGGCCTGGATAAGCTTGATAACCATTTATCTCAAGATGACCCATAGCAATCTTTGCATTAGTTCTATTAATATGATCAAAGACATGTTCTTCATTCTCTTGATTAATCCAAGGTATAAATGTAATCTTTCTTCCTTCTACAACAAGATCTTGAATCTCTGTAATAATTTCTATATTATCAAATGCTCTATCTAATAATAACTCTGGTGTATTAATTCTATTTGTATTCTTATAGTATGCAGTATGATTTCCAATGATCATTTTGACCTGTATACCACGATCATACAATCTTTGGAAATAATGTTTCTTTATTCTATACCAAGCAGCAAGATCTATATTCTTACGATTATCAAAAGTATCTCCAAGATCTAATACTGTTTTTATCTTGTACTTATCTAAAGCAGGAAAAAATATATCATCATAAAATTTCAGGAAATAATCCCAGAAGACTTTAGAATTTTTCCTACCGTCTAGATGTTGATCAGTTATAATTGCTATTGTCATCTATTCACTTTGATTTCAAGAGTCTCTTTAATACTATTCATCTGAGATGAATCATATCCCATTGCAGAAGAATCTGCACTAAAGACTTCATCAAATCCAGACTTCTCTAATATACGTGTCTTGATATCAAGCTGTTTCTTTTCTCTTTGAATCCTACGTAAAAAGGCAAAATAAGTTATCTGTGTAAAATAAGCAAAAGGGTTCTTTGACTTCTCTGGATCAAAGTTATCAATGTACTGCAAACAATTCTCTATACCATCACAAATCATGTCATCCTTAAACATATAGTTGACAAAATTTGGTCTATATGATAAATGTGTAGCTATCTTTAAAAAACAAGAACCAATATATTCAGGAACTTTTGGTTTCGGTTCTTCATTTTCACGAGCTTTAATTACCTTAGTTCGATATACGACCATCGCTTCTAAGAATTCTTTATTATTCACATAATGTTCTTTTTTCTTTGCAGCCATTATATCCTTTCTAGGTGTACATACTATAACATATTTTAAAAGACTTGACAAGTGGCTAAATTCCCTGTAGAATAACTCTGTCAGGGTTCAAGGGTTGATATAGCCTTTTTTAAGAGTCTTTAAATATCTTTTCTAAACAGTTCCTAGCGTCCTGTACTTTTACTTTAAACCCCATTTCTTCAGTTAAATCTAATCTATTAATATCTGTGTCTGGACGTTGATTTGGATCTTCTACGTAAGTTAAATATTTCTTTAAAGTTCTTTTATATATTTTTAATAAGCGATCATCGGATTCATATACAGTGATCGTTTTTGTTCTGTCTATGAAAAACATTTCTTCTTTAGAGAACTTAGCCCAAGGGCGCAAATCAAGTTTTACCATATCTCCGCCAGGACTTTGTATCTGAGTTTCAGTTACAACAAATGGATACTCAATTATAAATCCATCTTGTTCATCATCACACACTAAAACTTTACCAATGATACTTTCATTAGTTATAAGTTTTATAATGCCTGTAAATTCCTGATGTTGCATCAATTCTTTCTCCTGAAGTTAACGGGAATAATTTCATAATTAAAATTTTCTTGAGAATATGTTTTAACTCTTTCTACTAAATGATTTAATGTATAATTCTTTCTTTCTCCTTTAGAAAAGTCATCAGCTATATCAAATAACTTTGCTACTTCTTTTCCAGTGCCGATCCGAAGTACCCTTCCGATTGACTGGAGGTTTCTGATTCTGGACTTACTGGGGCTTGCGAACACGATATTGTGAAGACGCTTAATGTTGATACCAGTACTAAAAGTACCATAGGACGCAATGATGATAGCATTGTTTTCTTGCTCCGTGATTAATCTTACTTGTTCTCTATC
>Ga0163180_10001849_pt1 | contig 11922 bp, 10 predicted proteins | sample AtlANTMetagenome_2_FD_109647 | JGI IMG/M metagenome (GOLD analysis project Ga0163180, IMG submission 109647) | Marine eukaryotic phytoplankton communities from the Atlantic Ocean - Atlantic ANT 4 Metagenome | ecosystem: Environmental > Aquatic > Marine > Oceanic | place: North Atlantic Ocean...
CCGAAAGCTACCAAGCACTGGATGAACTAACCCAACTGCTTAACTTAGGCTCAGTGTACGACTTTCAATTAGAAGGTTAATACCTCAGCCAACACAAAGGCTAATACAAAAATAGCGAGCCAAGGCTCGCTATTTTTATTTGTGCTTATGCTAATAGAGTTTAAGTTTCTTTACTTACTGTTATTGCCGATGCCATCGACTCAGATATATGCAGCGTTCGCTGCGGAAACGGAATGCTCAGCCCCGCGCCTTCTATAGCCTCTTTAACGCGCTTATTTAAATCCCACACGGTTTGCCAGTAATCGCCATTTACAGCCCATGCACGTAATTGAATATTTACTGCGCTTTCGCCTATTGAGGTAACCATTACTTTAGGTGCGGGCTCTGCAAGTAATCGGCTTTCTGATTCGGCAACTTCTTTAAGTACATTTAAGCCAACATCAATAGAGTCGGCGTACGAAATTCCCACCACTATATCCATGCGCCTTTTACCGTTACGGGTAAAGTTTTTAATGTTGCCGCCCCATACTTTTCCGTTAGGCGATGCGATATAAAGGCCGTCGGTGGTTTTAAAAATGGTCGTAAATAAGTTTATTTCGTTTACTGTGCCAAGCGTGCCGCTCGCATCTACAAAGTCGCCTATTTTAAATGGCCTCAGTATGAGTAGCATAATGCCAGCGGCAATATTACTTAAGGTGTTTTTAAGCGCCAAACCAATCGCTAAACCCGCCGCGCCCATTAGCGCTATTAAGCTTGCCGTATTAACGCCAAAAATATCTAAAATAAACAGCCCAGCAATTATATAAACTAGATACCCCGCAATGCTCGATAAAAGCGGTAGTAGCGTTTCGTCTACTTTTTTTAATGGCGACTTAGAATTTTTAATCGCTTTTTTTACCGAACGCGCAATAAGTGCACTCGCAACTAAAATAGCCAAGGCTAATACCACTTTGTAACCTAAAGTGATGATAGTTTCTGAATGGCTTTGCCAAAACACAATAAGTTTATCTTTCATACATATTCCAACTATGGGCTGATTATCAGCAAGAATTAAATCTATACACTTCAAAAGAAGTGGCGGGAGTATATAGTAAAAATTTTAAAGCGATAGCATTAAAATAAGGGGAAGGTGTGCCTATATCAGCAAGTTAATTGGGCAAAGTTTTTCTTTTTTCGCTTAAATTTTCACACTTAAAACCTTAGTGTTCACTTACTATTTTACCTATGGCGTACATACTTTTGTTCAAAAATACGCAAAGTAAAATAAAGATTAATTTCAAGTAACTATTCTAAAAACCTGTTCAATCTAAATTCAGCTTAGCTCTTCTACAATCCGCTTTATAAATTAAAGGAGTAAATCATGAATTTTAAATCAACATTAGTCAGCATCGCCGTTCTTTTTGCATTAGCCGGGTGTGGCTCTTCAAGTGATGACAATGACACAACACCGCCACAATCTAGCGACAAATCAACCTTTAGCCTTGGTGTGTCAGATGCGCCAGTTAGTGGTTTAAAAGCGGTTAACGTCGTGTTTGATTCAATCACTATTAAAACACAAGGCGATGAAGAATTTAGTTTTGAAACCCGAAGTGAAGCTGACGCATCTCAACCACAAATGGTTAATTTGCTCGATTACACCGGGGACGATGTTTTTGAGCTACTTGACGATCAAGAAGTGCCAGCAGGCGAATACTCGTGGATCCGCGCTCAGGTTATAAATGGCGATACTAATAACCTTAGTTTTACATCTCACGTAGTATACGAAGACGACAGCATTGCTCCGCTCGTGGTAAAAAGAAAAGGGAATGATGGTGTAGGCGAAATACAACTCGATGGCTTTACACTTAACCAAACTGATAACGACTTTGTTTTAGAATTTGACCTAAAAAAATCGCTGGTCGATCCCCAAAATAATGAGGAGATCTTTTTAAAACCTAGAGGCGTACGATTACAAAACCTTTCTGAGTCACAAGAAATTGAAGGCACAGTAAGCCAAGCGCTTATTAATAACTGTGAAACAGACAATATCGCCACTGCTGCTGCAGATTCAACGTTTGGACATGCCGTATATTTATATTCATCAGATGCTCAAGTACCTAAAGATATATACGAAATAGATGAGCAAACCCCAGAAGATGCTCCACTTGCGACCGCAAATGTTGTATTTGATCAAGACGATAACCAATATGAGTTTGAGCTTGCTTTCATTACACCGGGAGACTACCAACTTGGCTATACGTGCACCGCACATATAGACGATGCAGAGCTAGAAGATACCGATTTCACTGTTTATCAACTTAAGCAAATTAGTGTACCGCAAACTGAGGACCTTTCAGTTAGCTTTGACATAACACAATAAACGTATAGCGCACTTTAAGGTGCGCTTTTTTTTATAAAAAGTATAACAAAAACGAACACTCCACCTTTGCAAAAACCCATTAAAGCCACTCACCTAACATCATCCAAATAATTCATTCGTAAAGTGACCTGCATTCAAGCCCCGTTAACCCAGAACTGGTACAGTTAATAGCACGTATTAGTTAAACCATTCTTATCTTTTTGAATATGTAAACATAGGAGAAATAATCATGGCGAAAGAAAAAGTAGTTCTAATTACAGGTGCCTCTAGTGGCATAGGTGAAGCGAGTGCAAAAACATTGGTTAATAACGGCCATAAAGTCATTCTTACCGCCAGAAGTGAAGATAAATTAGCTGAACTAGTTGAGTCATTAGGTGAAGATAACGCACTGAGTGTACCCGCAGATGCCACCGACTTTACCGAACTTGAAAACGTAGTGACAAAAGGGCTTAAAAAATTTGGCCGACTAGATGCCGCATTTGCCAACGCAGGTATGGGCGTTTCAACCGCAGGCACTGAAAAAGGCGACCCCGATGAATGGTCAACCATGATAGACATAAACATTAAAGCCCTGCTGTGGACGGCAAAAGCAACCCTGCCTCATTTACGCCAAAACAAAGGCCACTTTATATTAACCAGCTCAGCCGCTGGCCGTAAGCCAATAAAAGGCTCTATTTACGGTGCAACTAAATGGTTTGCTTACGGGTTTGGGCAAAACTTAGCTGAGGAAATGAGCGAGTGGAACGGCCGCTGTACCACCATAGCCCCTGGCATGGTAAACACCCCATTTTTTGATGAAGCAAAGCCCGACAAACTCGACCCACAAGATGTAGCCGACGCCGTATTGTTTGCAATAGAAGCAAACCAGCGCAACAGCGTACGCGAAATTTATTTAATGCCGACTAATTAATGTTGATTGGTTGAGTGTGAGCTGTCAGGTTTAATGCTAATAGTGTTAAACCTGACGGTTGCTAATTCTAAATACTGCTGGATAGAATGAAAATTTAAGATGGGTGTCTAGATTATTTATTCTAGAAATAGTAATAACCAACGATATTACTTGCTTCATCCTAGGTATTAACTGGCTCTAATTCGAACAGAAATAATTATGGCTTAAAATTTTAGGCGAGCATCAGTGTGATTAACTTGGCAGTTAGAGTCATCACTACGCCGCAATAAGCGGACTAGAAAGGTGGGTTATAAAGTATAGCTAAGCAAAACCTAACCCACTTTTTAATTACCTTGCTATGCCCATATTGGTGCGGACTCTGCTTGATAAAATTCAACCGATATATTTAAATTTTGAATATAAGCTAACGCATTAGCCTTACTTTTTTTATTTTCTGCTGAATTTTCGTCGCCAAAAATACTCACATATACTTTTGTTACATTGCTAGATACTATTTGATCAAATATATGCTTATCATTTTCGTCCATAGAATGACCATGAATAAAAAGAGTACCACCTAGCTCACCAAATTTATTAAATGCTTTATATAAATATGGATTATGTTCTATTTTTATTTTTTTCTTTTCAGCAGTCGGCTCTGAAACAAATAATGGAAATTTATGCATATTTAAGTTTGAACGTACCTGATCAACTATAGTAAGGCCTTCATCCGTACAAGCATGCTTTCTAATATTTACTTCTTCATCAAAAATATGAAGACCACCATGCAGAAAAAACAAATTTTGATTTGTGCCTGTTACATTCCAAACCGTTGGATAACGAAATCCATCATCAACCCTATAATTATCAGGCTTTAAATTGAACTTATTAATTGCCCAATATAATAAAAGGTCATAATTCAAAGAGAATATATTTTGAAAAGTAGACAGAAATTTTCTTACTGCAACAAATTGATGATCAGTAACTTCACTTGGAAGACTTGGATGAGTTTTTGCTATTGCAGAAACAAGTGAACTTTTTAAAGTCTCTTGATCATCTTTAATTTGTGTAATTAATGCAGGATCTTCATCAAAAGTTTCTAAAACCATTTGTGCGGACACAAGTTGCCCCATAATAGTTTCAAAATCGTAAGTTTCAGATAATTTAAAAAGTCCTTTAATTTCTTTATCTCGTGTCCCGAATGAAGCTGCATCAAGAATACTTGCATAATTAAATATACTTGCATCCCAAGCTTGAGAAAATCCATTGGCAATTAGAATTGATGGTATTTCACCATCAGATAGTTGGTCTATAGCATCTTGGTATGAAAGCAACTTAACCTCCTTGGAATAACATTTTAATTTTAGATATTTGTCATTTCACAAAACGTCAAATGTCCCTATTTTATAATAGTTTCATCCTAACCATATAATAAACACCTGTAAACAGATAGTTGGCTTCGCTTTACCTTTCCTAATACAGCAAAACCCCAAAATGGTGAAGATCAGTAATATCAAACATATAGCTGTGTAGTTGTACTAGTTGATTATCAATTAACAAATCATATTTTAAATATTAGGATTTAAATCAATAACACATACAGCCCACAACCCTTATCCTTGTAACTCGTTGTTGTATATAAAAGTAATAAAACACGCCTATTGAATCCTCTGTATTTTTACTTCATATTAGCTGAACTACTTTCAATTATTAGGCTGTTATGTCACTTTTAAAATTTAGCCAGGCACTTATTCTTACCCTTGCATGTACCCTGTCGCTTACAAGCCATGCGGCGCTTAATAAAAACGAGCGTGAAATAGTAAAACAAGTTGAGCAGAACATGCCGCAAGCGCTTAAAGAAATAAAACAAGCGGTAAACATTAATAGCGGCTCACTGAATATTGAAGGCGTAAAAAAGGTAGGCGCTATTGCAACCGAGCAACTAAAAGCCATTGGTTTTGAGGTTGAGTGGCTAGATGGCAGCGCGTTTAACCGCGCAGGGCATGTATTAGCTACGCACAAAAGTAAAAACCCCGATGCAATAAAAATACTGATGATCGGCCATCTTGATACAGTATTTGCTAAACACGATAACTTTACTACCTATAAACAAATTGATGAACACACCGCCAGCGGCCCAGGTGTAGCCGATATGAAAGGCGGCAACACTATTATAATTACCGCGCTTAAAAGCCTGCAAGCGCTTAATTTACTTGAAAACGTAAGCATAAAAGTACTGCTTACCGGCGATGAAGAAAGCAGCGGCCGCCCACTTAGCTTATCTAAAAAGGCGATTGTTGATGGCGCAATTTGGGCTGACGTAGCACTAGGTTTTGAGAACGGCGATAACAATATTAAAACCGCTATGGCGGCGCGCCGTGGCTATACCGGCTGGACGTTAAATGTTACGGCCAATGCGGCCCATTCGTCGCAAATATTTAGTGACAATGTGGGCTACGGTGCTATTTACGAGGCGTCGCGTATTCTAAATAACTTTAGAGAGCAACTTGCCACGCAACCTAACTTAACCTTTAACCCGGGGCTTATTGTCGGTGGCACTGATGCACAGTACGACAGCGCTAATTCGTCAGCCACGGCGTTTGGTAAAAGTAACGTAATTGCACAAACCGTGCATGTGGCGGGTGATTTACGTGCGCTTTCGCCAAAGCAGGTAGAAGGCGCTAAAAAAGTGATGCAGCAAATAGTGGCTAAAAGCTTAAATGGCAGCCAAGCTGAGCTTATTTTTGAAAACGGCTACCCACCAATGGGACTCACCGAGGGTAATAAAAAGCTGCTTGCACTGTATAGCCAAGCAAGCCAAGACTTAGGTTATAACAAAGTGGTGGCTGCAAACCCTCGTAATGCCGGCGCTGCTGATATTTCGTTTGCTGCAAACCATGTTGATATGGCGCTTGATGGCCTAGGACTAATGGGCAGTGGCGCACACACTAAAAACGAAACCGCCGATTTAACCTCGCTCAATAAAAACACCGCTAAAACAGCGCTGCTTGTATATAGATTAGGCCAAATGTAAAAGTATTTAAAACGAGTGCTGTTACTTTTGCACTCGTTCAAATATATGTGATGAAAAAATGTCTATCACGACATTATTTTGAAAAGCAAATCTCGCACTGTGGCAGGTTCAAACGGTTTATCGCAAATGGCATCAACGCCCGCTTGAGCAATATTGGCAAGATGGGTGTCGTTTGCCTCTGAGCTCACCATTAAAATAGGAATATGCGAGTAAGCATTTGAGCCACGTACAGTTTCGGTTAGTTCGCGACCATCCATTTCTGGCATGTTGTAATCGGTAACGATTAAATCGAATGACTGTTCGTTAAGTTTTTCAATTGCTTGTTTACCATCTTGCGCCTCAACCGGGGCTGGTATTCCCATACCAGCAAGCACACGAATAATATGTTTACGCGCAAAACGGCTATCGTCAACAACAAGAACACGTAATAAAGTAACATCAAAATGCTCTAGTTCGACCTCTTCTTCTGTAATTATGTCGAGCGTCGCTTTTAATGCGCGTGTAATTGCATCTGCACTGAATGGTTTAGGTAAAATCGCTAATACGCCCGACTGCCTTAATTGCTCAAGGTATTTTTTATTGCGTTCGCTCGAGATCAACATAAACGCTTGGCTTTCTGTGCGCGGGTTTGAACGAATGCTTTGTAACAAAGAGTCTGCTGTACCATCGGCTAAGTACATGCTGCTAATGACTAAATCGGGCTGATATTTTTCTAAAAGGGCTAACGTTTGCGCTTGATTGCTTGCGGTTTCTACTTGGGTTACACCACATTGAGTTAGTGATTTGATTATCAGTTTTTGCTGAACCTCTGAAGGCTCTACTAATAATATTGATAAATTGGCTATTGCAGTTAAATCACTCATGTAACTCTCTTGGGTTATGTTATTGCTAAACGATTGTGGTTTTACATTTCATTATAAAACAACATGTATCACTGGGGTTAACAAAACGCTTATTTTTATGCATTTATTTGTGAGTTTTTAATTACAAAATAAATCAGAACTTTTGAATGTACTCAAGCGCAGTCATTTTTTTATAACTTACATTTGGGTGTAGTATGTGAGCAGGATTAGGATCGACCACCTCGATAGGTATGTTATAAGTACGGGCTATTTCTAATGCCATTTGGGTGATATTTACACTAAACGAGGTGCCCATAAATACAATTTTATCAGCGTTGAGCATACGCTGCTGTGCTTGGGTTATTCTGTAAAGCTCGGTGTAAAATTCATCAAACAACAACACAAAAGGCTTAAACGAGTGGTTAAGCTCAGGTGTTTGGTTTTGAATGTTAAATAGCTCAAAAAGAGATTCATGCAGGCGGCTTTCATCTACATTATCCCACGGGGTCATTAGCGGCTTAACGGCTTCGCCTTGCTCATGAAATAGCGTCATTTGATCGAGCCTGCCGTGTATCGCAATGTAATTTTTGTTACCGGCTTTGCCATCAAGCCCATCTATATTTTGAGTTATTAAATTTTTATCGCTCAACCAATGGTGCACTTCGTTAGGGCCATGGTTACGATACGTTGCAAAACGGTTGTAATACCAAGCCAAAAACTCACGCGGATTATTTTGATACATTGCGCGCGTTGCCATTTCCATAGGCGTATAGTTTTTACTGCCTATAGTCCAAAAGCCTTCTTCCCCTCTAAACGTAGGTATACCACTAGCCGCGCTTACCCCTGCGCCGGTAATATAAAGCGTATTCATTATTTGACCTCGTAACCTAGCACATCATTAATAACTTGCTGTTGGTTATTCATTCCACCAATACGATATAAAATACCTTTATGCTCAAGTAAGCCTCGGTGATCCATTGTTGCGGTTTTAAGTGGCTGCATGACTTGCCATGTATTATTTTTAATATTAAAGCGCCAAACATGACGACTTGCTGGAGCTGGCTTTTTGTTATAACCAATGCCATCGTAATTATAGGGGGTGTTTGAGCCAGCTAGCATGTAAATATGGCCATTATAGCTTGTAGCAGCCATACGATAATGTGCTTCGCCTGTTGGGTGTGGCAGCGTTCGCCAATCTATTTTTTGTGGGTTGTTGGCATTTATTGTGCCTTTTAAGCATTGTGCAACCCCTGCAAAAGAGCGGCGTGAATTTGGATTTGCTTGGGTTTTTACGCCATCGCAAATAAGAATAGTATTACCACTAATTGCAGCCGCTTGGCCAAATACAGGCTCACCTAAAAAAGGCGACGCCTGCTGCCATGTATTGTTTTTAGTATCGTATACTTGCACTAAATTTACGTTGCCATCGTTATGCCAACCGCTAATAAGGTATATGTAACGCTCTTTGTAGCTTAGCGCCACGCTGTCATCTACTGGGACTGGCATAGACTTGAGTTGCGTATAGCTATTTGTGGTTATATTGTATTTATACACGTCGGGGCTCGATATTTCCGTGTGATCTGCAGCAACAGTGTAGCCACCAAATACATAAGCGTATTTGCCTATACCAACCGCTGTACTTGCTAAACGCCCCTTAATTGGCAAGCTAGAAGGTACTGCCAATTTAGCCTGCCATTGGCTTTCTCCCAGCTTTAATGCCCACACTTTATTATGTACATCACTAAATTGTTTATTTGAAGCTAAGCCCATAAAGCTTAAGAAATAGGTGTTATTTTGCGCTGTAACTTTAGCTACTGCGTTGTTTGCAACAGGCTCAGGTAAAGCAGGAATGCTAGCTAGCAGTGCAGAAAAAATAAAACTCATATAAAAATAATCTTATTAAAGGTTAATAAAGTAAGGTTAATTTATTTTTCAACGCTGAACCAGTTTTGATAAGCCTTGTGATGCACTTACTGCTTTCAACACCTCAAAATATAAAATAAGTCAAAGCTACTTTTTTGTTAAATTAACTTTATGAACTTACGTTAAGTGTAAAAATCACCCGCTTTTGGTTGATAAAAAAACAATTAAACATGGACTTAATACTTTTGTTTAAAGATAATAAATATTATTAATCATTTAAAATTAATTTTAATGAAGCCGTGTATACGTTAGCTATGGTACTTTTTTTAGTTATGGTTACTTTATAAGCTAATGATATATTGAAAAAAGTTAAAGGCTCACATAAAAAGTAGCAGCGTATTTTTGCTATATTTACACCATTCATAATGTTAATGTAATGTTCTTCAAATGTTTAAGAAAAGCAATTTCGCTTATATAACTTATGACTAGGTAGGAGTTCCTTAGTGAAAATTTCGCATCAATCACTATGGCCATTATTGTTTTTATCACCGCTTGTAATTGCAGACCCTTTTGAAGATGATGAGCTCGACCTTAGCGCATTAATGGAAATGGATGTTCAAGTAACGTCTGCAATGAAGCGAGCTCAATCTGCATTTGATACCGCCTCGTCTATTTATGTTTTAAGTAAAGAGCAAATTAATAAATCTGGCGCAAACTCAGTACCAGAAGCATTAAAAATGGTACCTGGACTTATTGTTAGGCAACTTGATAATAATCAATGGGCAATCTCTTCGCGTGGTGTTGCGTCTCGATTTTCAAGTAAGCTTTTAGTTATGGTTGATGGGCAAAGCTTATATACACCTAAATTTGCTGCTGTTTATTGGGAAACACTGAATGTCCCACTTTATGATATTGAACGAATAGAAGTTATTCGCGGTCAAGGCGGCCTATTGTGGGGCACAAATGCAAATAATGGTGTGATCAATATTATTACTAAAAACAGTATTGATACTCGTGGTGCCTACGCGAATGCGACTACCGGTAATCAAATAAATATTGATGCTAACGCGCGATATGGCGGCGACTTAAGTAATAAAGGCAGTTACCGTATTTATGGTCATGTAAAAGATGCTAATGAGTCAAAAAAAGGGATTTCACTCACGCCTAGCGACACAGCCAAACAACATTCTTTGGGTTTGCGTGCTGACTTTACACCAAGTGACGAATGGTCTGCTTTAATACAAGGAGATGTTACACACTCTAACTTAGGCCAAAACTACCGTGGAGTTATTGACGAGACCAATAAAAACGTTTCATTTTCTGGAGACTTATCACGTACTGATTCTCGTGTTATGGCGCGCCTAGAAAATAGAATATCCCCCGACGCAAACCAAATGTTGCAAGTGTCATGGCTAAAGCAAAGTGGCAACCAAACATATATAAAAGAAAACTTTGAATCTATAGATATAGACTACCAAATGAACTTTTTATATGACTCTTTGCAGCTAGATTGGGGCTTGAATTACAGATATAACAAAATATCTTTCGAGGAAAGTGTATTTTTAGACAGTGATAAAGACCTAGACAATCTTCAACAATATGGTGGATTAATCCAAGCCCAATATAATGTTATACCCAATTATCTTGATTTAGTTGTCGGCACTAGGCTCGACCACAATGATTTAACTGGCTGGGAAAACCAACCATCGGCTAAGGTTATCTATAAGCCACAAGAGAGCCATCTAATATGGGGTGCTATATCCAGAAGTGTACGTACACCTACCCTGATAGAGTTTAATGATGACTACAAAGTGAATGGGACAGTTGTAGAAGAGGCGCTTGGTGGAAGTACTGGCATTAAAGCTATTGATGAATATGCGATTGCAACTTACCTCAATGGCAACGACAAAGTTGAATCAGAAAACTACGTTTCATACGAGTTAGGCTACCGCTTTGAAGGTGATAGCACATCATTAGATTTGTCCATATTCCATACAGATGCCGATAATATAGCAGCGATTAGATTTAACACCGATCCCAATCAGTTTCTGCCCGCTATACGTTTTTTTCAGCTCGGTCAATTTGAACAAGCGGCATTTGCGCTTACTCAAACTCGTGTCGATCTTGATGTTGTTTCGCAGGGTGAAACAACAACTAACGGGTTTGATATAGTTGCAACCTGGCAACCGCTGAATAACCTAAGTACAGAACTAGGGTATAGCTATACAAAAATTGATTATGATTTACCCGAGGGAGCAACACCAACTATAGGTTTTGATTCAACTAATAGACAAGTATTTGGCAAAGTAAACTATACGCTTTTTAATAAACATAATATTTTTGCAACGCTTAGAGTTGAAAACTCAGACGCTTATAATACCGACCGTTACACTACAATGGATATAACATGGAATTATCAAATTAACCAAACATGGTCTACGGCTTTGTCGGGTAAAAACTTGTTTGCAGGCTCTCACATAGAGTATAACAACACTCGTGAAACCTACACACTGCCTAACTATATTGATGAATGTATAACATTTTCAATTAAAGCCAGTTTTTAAGATTATTTAATGCAGGTATTAAAACTTTTACTCAACGGCCTATTAATTACATTAACACTATTTTTTAGTGCTAATAGTGCAGCGACAGAGAAAGAGTATATGCTTAAGGCTGGTTTTTTGTATAACTTTGCTCGCTTTGCAAACTGGGTAACACCGACGTACCATAGTAATAACTTTACATTATGTAGCCCAGACGAAACATTCATCAACATTGCTGATGTTGCACTCACTAAGCGCAGTATTAAAATGCGCCCATTAGTAAATAAACACATATCACTTAATAGTAGCTCACTAACACAATGCAACATGGTATTCATTACATCAAAAACATACCAAGATTGGGTAAATACTCCTGGTTTAACTTATCAAAA
>Ga0163180_10001850_pt1 | contig 11916 bp, 5 predicted proteins | sample AtlANTMetagenome_2_FD_109647 | JGI IMG/M metagenome (GOLD analysis project Ga0163180, IMG submission 109647) | Marine eukaryotic phytoplankton communities from the Atlantic Ocean - Atlantic ANT 4 Metagenome | ecosystem: Environmental > Aquatic > Marine > Oceanic | place: North Atlantic Ocean...
ATGGGTGTGCCCATGGTGTTCGATACGACGGCGACTGAGGCGGTATGGAACTTCCCCGCCTACGGCTACAAGCTGACCGTTAAAGATGAAACGAACCCGAACCAAGCCAGTATGGTGAATGTCAACACGGCATCTAAGGATGAGCTCGCTGCGCTTCCCGGCATGGGCGATGCGATTGCAGAGCGAATCGTCGATCACCGATACAGCAATGGTCCGTTCCAAGACATCGAGGAACTCAAGGCCCTCGAGGGTGTGGGTGATGAGCGGTACGCTGAGTTTAAAGACTTGGTCACCGTTGAGGCCTATGCGCGTCAGTTCCGAATCACGGCAAAGGTGACCATGACCACCGATAGTGTGGGCGAAACCCATATTGATGGTGACGAGCCCAGCAACTTCCATGACAGTTGGAGCTACACGATCAGAACCACAGATGATGGTTTGGTTGTGGGTGGCGAATGGGACAACGAAAAGGACCACCCGGACTTCGCTTGGATTCCGTACCACAACACGACGCGACGTGAGAATGGCGGATCGGAGAACCCGTTCCTGGCCTATGGTGATCTCCTCGACGTTATTGGTGACGAGATCGAACGCAGGTAGATTGCAGCTATGATTCGGATCATCCTCGGACCTCTTTTTCTATTGTGCGCTTGTGGTGCGGATGCACCACTGGCGTCCAAGGAAGTGAGTTACACCGCCGACGACACCATTGATGGCAGCATTGATGATGACGATGAAGAGACCGAAACACCGACTGATATCTTAGGTATCGTGGTGACACCGGACGAAGTGGTGCTGCCGGTAGGCAGTTCGCTTCAGCTTGAGGCTCTCGGCCTCAATGATGCTCGCGAATCCATGAAGCTGACCGATGCGGTCGAATGGTCCAGTTCTGAACCCGCCGTCGTGTCTGTCAGCAATGGGCTGAGCGAAGAAGGTGTTCTTCAGGGACTCTCAGCAGGAACAGCCACCATTGTGGCGACTTTTGAAGGCATCGAATCCGCACCTTCACGAATCAAGGTGACCAGTGCGAGTTTGGAACGCCTGATTATCAATCAAGCATCGATTGTTCTTGAGATTGGCAAAACAGCCCAACTCTCTGCGGAGGCCACCTTTTCGGATGGCAGCTCGTCCAACGCATCGAGCCAAGTGCGTTGGATCACGGGCGACGGATCCGTCGTCCAGTTCGACGACGACGGCCTTCTCGAGGGTATTGGTCTCGGCAGTACACACGTTCGTGTGGAATGGGAGGGCGTGGCCTCTGAAGCCATTCCAGTGGAGGTGGTCAACGAGGTTGAAGCCGCCGAAGGAGACCTCTACTTCGACTGGGTCAGTGGCATTGTGAGCGACGGTATTTTTGAGGTCACCGTGAGCGTGCACAACGCGTCCGATGCGGCTGTCAGTGGCATATGGCTCGACCTCTTTGTGGACCCTGAATTTGAGCCCGCCTATGGTGATTGGCCCGATTGGTACCACATGATCGATTACATCGAAGCCAACGAATCCGCTGCGGTAACGTTTACGGCGTCGACGAGTGCCAGCCGCCACGACTTTGCGGTTCTTGTGGACTCGACGGAAGAGGTTCCAGAGACGGACGAGGATAACAACCTTGTGGTCGACTCCACCGATGGCGAAAGCGACAGCGGTTCGGGCACCACCACGGGTACACCCAACCTGACCATCACCTACGTGGGTGGGTTTTCCGAAGGGGAAACGACGGAGTACTGGATTGACGTCAAGAACAACGGTGATGCGGTGGCCGAAAAGTTCTACGTGGACATATGGCCGGGTCGCGCGTTTAGCGACGAGCCTGAACTGTATGAAGATGGCGACGCTTACACGCTCTATGATGAGGGCCTAGCGGCAGGAGAGGAGCTCTTGGTCGAACTCGTTGTCGACGCGACATGTGAGTTTTGCGAGGCGTGGGCCATGGTGGATGGGTACAACATGGTGGCGGAGTCTGACGAGTCCGACAACACGATGTTTCTTCATGCCGAGGGCATTTAGCCGCGTCTATTGATCGGAATGCTTCTGGCGCCGAAAGAGGGCCAGGAATCCAGCCAATAGGGCCCAGCTCCACTGAGGGGTGGCGTCGCTGTGTGAGCAGCCGCAGCCGTCGGAACAAGGGTCTTCTTGGATGTCTTCGCCGTCGTCCGATTCGTCGTATTCATCATCGGAGTTGCCGGGAATATCGCTGGATGATGAGCCGCCGGAGGACTCATCTTCTCCGTCATCCCACTCATCGCCATCGCCATCGCCATCACCATCGCCATCGCCTTCGTTGACGCACGGGCTCTCTTCATCCCCATCTGGGTCCTCGAATCCACTGTCGTCATCCTCCAGCCCAAAGGCCGTGAGATCGAGAGTCACGACGCTGACGCGCGGCTCGAACGACTTGTCCCAGGCCACCAAAAGTTGGTCTCCATATCGAGCAAAGGACGGCCGGGCTGAACCGACACCTCCGTCTTCGTTTTCACTGACTTTGAGGGTTTCGAGGGTTTCGAAATCGTCATCCAGGACGGCGAGGTAAACATCGCCATCGCCGGCTAAATATTGACCGCCGTACTCTTCGCCCAGGAAGCCCAACAGCCAATAGTCTCCGACGCGCATCAGGGATTGAGGCCAGAAATGCCGATCTAAGCTGGGGATAGGTTGGAATCTTATGCGTTCGTCTACGGTCAGATCGCGGTTAATCCAGATGGCTTGAATCCCAGGCTCACCGTTCGCAGTCATCAAGTAACGGTTCGAAATCTCATCATATTTAAAGGCGGCACCCGAAATATGTGCGCCCACGTTGAGGGTGTGTGTGTTGGTGACGGTGGCGTCGGGACCGATCTCAAAAAGGGTCGCCGAAAAGTCGCTGTGATTGGTAAAGGCCACACCCTGCAAGTGCTCGGAGCAGATGACAGGCATGTCGTTGTGGGCGCGCTGGGGCGCATTGTCTTCGACGGTGCCTTCGGCCAGAATGTCCCAGCTTTCGCTGTATCGAGCGGCCCTCGCTCCATCGTTGGTGACGTTCAGGGAGTAGATGTGTAGAAAGCTTCCGTCCGGACATCGCTCGATGCCATGGTCCTTGGTTTCCGCGAAGGCGGAGAGTCGTACCCGTGACGACATGTCCAGTTCGAGACCCTCAGTCATCGGGGCCGCGTTGTACCCGGGGCCGGTTCCGTCATCCCAGTGGTGAGCCATCCACCACCCGCCATCGACGAAGTTGTTGAATACCCGCACCCAGTTGAGCCCGCCGACATCCCGGCCGGTCGGCTTTTCGTCCAGTCTCGCTGAAACGAAAAATTCACCCGCCTGGACTTGGGAGGGGAAAAGGGCAAGACAAGAAATCAGAGTAAGCGTTTTCATGGGGGCATCTTAACGCAAGTTTCGGGACTTTGGGGATTGAATGTTAATCAAAACCTGTTCAGATCATGTTCGCCGAGCTGAAGTAGCGGCTTTTTGTCCCTTTCTTCCATCTCGATCGACCACAAAGAGAAGCTCTTTGTTTCGCGTATGGCTGACCTTTCCGACCCGCTTTCCTTTGTTGTTGTGGATGCCGATTTGTGCGCCGACGTACCGCTTGTAGTCCAATTCCACGGTATGCACATCGCCGCGTTTTGAGAGCATGTCGACGATGGCGTCTTTACTCAGATAGCCCTCGTTGTTGAATGAAACCACGATCCGTTCGACATTCAGCGCCTCGATGACTTCTTGGAGGGCTTCTCCGATTTTGGGTCGGGAGTTAAAATTACTCTTCTCGGTTTTGCAGTCGATCCGCTTTTGAGCCACGCCATAGACTTCGGGCTGATCCCACCGAACCAGAGTTTCCCAAATGTGGTAGTTGGACCGGTAGCTGTGCTGGTTGTATGGCGGGTCTAAGTAGGCTGCATGTCCCGTAAAGGTCTGCGCTGCGTCGAGCGCATTCTTCTGAGAACTTTGTCCTCGGCCATCGATGAGTTCGGGCACCCTCAATTGCAGGGGTTTCAACGAGCGGGTCGCCCATTGTTTTAGGAAGGCCATCTGAACACCGGTGGTGCTGTCGACTCGATCGGCGGCCTCCATCAAGCTGATCAATGCGATGGACCGAAGCGGTTCTTCGAGTTCCATGCCTTCGATACGGTTTCGAATCGCATCAATGCGGGCCCCATTGTCGGGATGAAAGAAACGCGCGTTCTTGCAGTATGTTTCCGTGAACCAACCGGCTTTGGGTGGAGTGTCTTTCAGTGCCTCGATGAGGTCGGTAGCGGGCGCTATCCATTGGGCGCGATCCGCCTCAACGTAGCATCGCGCAATGGTGTGAGCGTAGGCGTTGTGGTCGTTCGAGCAAACATCGAAACCGGCTCTTTTTAGCGCTTGACCGACGCGGCTCGTTCCACTGAACACATCCAGGATGCGAGCCCCTTCCGGTAGATCCGAAAAGGCTGCGGTGATGTGGGATGTAAGCAGGCGTTTGGAGCCCAGGTATTTGATCATCGTGTCGTGCCCAAGGGGAACAGTCGCCGACTTAGCGTGTTTTTGGACACTTGAAACTGAAACAGTGTTCGAAAGTTGGGGGCCCAGGATTTGGCGTTTCTGTGGAGCGTATCGATCGGGATCTAAACTGCGGGTGACTGGGCTCGTAATACAGGGCGCGGACGGGATTTAGCCGTGGTAGCCTGCAGCCATGTTGTGGGGTCATCGACGCTGGCGTTTCGTGCTGATCGTGGCGGGGCTGTGGCCCTTGACCCCCAATGCAGGGACGTCTGGCCCGGATGCGGTCGGCCTCATCCTCATCGATAGCGCTGAGAGCGATGGCCCCCCACAAGGATGGGTGGATATGACCGCTGCCGATGAAGTGGCCCCCGGAGTGGTGGACTTGCCTTTCGCGTTTTCGATGGGCTCGGCATCTTATGAAGTGGCTACGATTTCGTCGGAAGGTTGGCTGGCTTTTGATGGGGAGCCCGCAGGATGTCCGGGAGAAGGAGACTGGACAGGATTTTTGACGGGAGGGGAGGCCGCTTCCGTTCGTTTTCGAACGCTCGGACGGTATCCCAGTCGGGGATTGGTTTGGGATTGGGGGGAGTCCCAACTGGTTCTCCTCGAACGTCGGAACGAAGGGGTCATTCATTTGGACGGTGTCTCCGCCTCCGCCGCAGTCGGTGCTCAGGCGGGTCCAGAATCTGGATTGATTTGGGCGTGTGGCGATGCCGAATCCGTGGATGGACGGTCGGCATGGGTGTCCGGTGCAGCATCTCGATCTGTGGCGCACTTGCGCTCCACCGGCCACCTCTCCCAGGCATTTTGGGGCGCAGGCGCCGCTGAATTTTTTGGGGAATCGGTCGCCGTTGGCGATGTGAATGAAGATGGGCTGACGGATCTCTTGGTGGGTCAGCCAGAAATGGACCGAGCGCACCTCTTCTTTGGTCGCGTTCGGGATGGGATCGAAGATTCCGATGCAGCGAGCATGATCATTCAGGGCTCATCCGGGTCCAGATTGGGGGAGGCCGTGGCGCTGGCAGACCTCGACCATGATGGACGGGACGATCTGATCGTGGCGGCCCCTCGAGATGGGTCGGGTGCCGTCTTCTTCTTTTTGGCCGAAGCAGGGTTGCGCGGAGCCGTCACCGAACACGATGCAGATGGGAACATTCGTCCACCCACCGGTTTGAGTCGCGCCGGAGGCACGCTCGCGGTGGGAGACTACGACGGCGATGGGCAACTGGATTTGGCGGTAGGCGCTCCAGAAAGCCTGGATGGTGCGCCGTTTGGCGGCGGCGTGATGGTGGCGCGTGGCCCCTTCGAGGCTGGAACGAACACGGTCTCTGTAGACGACGTTCGCTTGGGAACATTCGCGGGCGGGCGAATGGGTTCGCGCGTGGTCTCGGTCGACCTGGACGATGATGGGTGGGATGAACTGGCGGTGGGAAGCCCCGGAGCGTTTGGCCTGGAAGATGATGCGGGACGAGTTGAAATATTCCGGGCGGATACCCGTTTGCTCGATGACCCTGTGCTCACCATCGATGGACAAAGCGATGGGGATAAATTTGGAGCTGGGCTGGTCGCCGGCGATTTGGATGGGCTGGGCATTCCCTCGCTGGTGGTGGGTGCACCCGGTGTACGCAGTTTGGGATCACGGACAGGTGCCGTCTATATCTTTCGGTCTCTGAGCGATACCGGGCTCAGTGCTCTGGACGCGGACGTCGTGATTGAGGGATTGGAAAGCGGCTCGTGGACGGGAGCCGATTTGGCCATGGGGCAACTCGACGATGATGATGCACTTGAACTGGTGGTGGGCGCGACCGGTGGGGAGTCGGCACTCGGCGGGGGAGGTATGGTCGCTGTATTTCGGGATGCCCCGGTCGATGATGTCGGTTTGGGGGAGGCGGACCACCGCTTGTATAGCGCGGGGGCAGGTGCGGAGTTGGGGACCTGCCTCGCTGTGGCGGAGGACATTCAAGGGGACGGTTATCCCGACCTGCTAGCGGGTGCGCCTTTGGATTCGCCAGGAGCCCGCGTCGGGGCGGGTGCAGTATGGGTTTGGCCGTTCATTCCCGCCTATTTGGATGAGGATGGGGATGGGTTTGTGGCCCAAGTTTCGGGCGGGCTGGATTGCGACGACTCGGATGCCGCCGTTCATCCCAATGCGACCCCCATTCTGGACAACACCCAGGATGATGATTGCGATGGGTGGGTCGATGGTTGGTTCATTCCCAGACAAAGCTCAGATGGTTTTCTGTATGATCTCGATGACGTTCTCCGGGTCGAAGGAGGAACTCTATTCGACTTCGAAGATGTGGAGCCGGATGTGTCGGCGCATTCCATCTATGCATCGCAAGGGATGGAACTCATTGCGACCGGCTCGGTTCGAGTCAAAGAAAGCATTTGGGGTACGCCACCTGTGGGAAGTCACGGTGCCCGAGTGACCGCGGGCTCGACGGCCAACGATCTCATTATGGACTTTCTCGCCCCGGTGGATGCGGTGAGCCTTCAGATTGTCGATGCGGAGTCGTCCATGCGCATGGATGCGTTGTTCGATGGTGAACTGGTAGTAGACGGCTACTTTTTCGAAGCCTTTGGGCCCGACACCCCCGGTGGCGTGTTTCAGGCCTTTACGTTCTCTTCGCCGATCGACACGCTGAGAATCGCGGCGTCCACACCCAATGGTTGGGGTGTGGATGACATCGAGGTGGTGTTTGCAGCGGGTTCCGACCGCGATGGCGATGGCCTCAGCGCGGAAGATGGGGACTGTGATGATTTCGATGCCAGCATTGTGCCGGGTGCCGAAGAAATCTATGGCGACGGGATCGATAACGATTGCGATGGGGTCATCGATGGCGGAGCGCCCGGGGTCTACTACTCGGAAGGCGCCTTTGTGGCTGATATCAGCATGATTGGCGATCGGATCGACTTTGAAGAACCGGTCCTGGGAACGCTCGTCACAGACCAATACCTCCTGCGTGGAATCCAGTTCACGGAAGATCTTCGGGTTGTCGATGCGATTGCGGACAGTCCTCCTCGCGAACTCCAGGCCGGACAGATCGAGACGGATACCCTGAATATGATCTTCGTTGAGAACCAACCGTCGATCGCGTTTTGGCTGATCGATGTCGATGGGGCGATCACGCTGGAAGCACGCCGAGATGGTATCGAGATGTACAACGAGACTCTCGCACCTGGACTCGATGGCTTTGTGGGTCTTGATTTTCCGGTTCCGATCGATCGGTTCACCCTCAGAAACAGTGTGAGTGGCGACGTTTGGGGGGTGGATGATGTGACCTTTTCGGTGTTGGGCTTGGACGATGCGGATGGGGACGGCTTTACCGAGCGGGAAGGCGACTGCGACGATTCGGATGCCGATGCCGTGCCGGGGGGCGAAGAGGTCTGGTACGACGGTGTGGATGGAGACTGCGACGGAGCGGATGATTATGATGCCGATGGGGATGGCTACAGCAGTACCTCTGGTGGAGGCTTTGACTGCGATGATTCCTCCGACTCGACCTATCCGGGGGCAGAAGACGAGTGGTACGATGGGGTCGACTCCGATTGCGGAGGCGATGATGATTTCGATGCCGACGGCGATGGCCATACCTCGGGTCTGTTTGGGGGGACCGACTGCGATGATGAATCGGATGCGATTCACCCCGATGCGGAAGAGGTGTTCTACGATGACACCGATGACGATTGCGACCCCACCACCGACTATGACGCGGATGGTGATGGGTATGCGTCGATAGGTTTTCCGGGGGCGATTGGAGTCTACGGTGTGGGGGATTGCGACGATGATACCGATTCGACCCATCCGGGTGCCGAAGAGACCTGGTATGACGGAATCGACTCGGATTGCGGCGGCGATGATGATTTCGATGCCGACGGGGATGGACACATCCCGATTGAATACGGTGGCGACGATTGTGACGATGGAGATGGCGGTGCACTGCCGGGTGCTCCGGAGGACATCTGCTACGATGGCATTGATGCCGACTGCGATGGGCATAGCGATTTTGATTGTGACCGAGACGGTCACGATGCCGTTGAATGGGGAGGCACCGACTGTCACGACGACGACCCTTCCCTCTTTCCGGGAGATGGCGAAACCCCAGAGGGCTTGGATGCGGACTGCGATGGGTATGTGAGTGAGTCCGCGGGTGGAGATGATTGTGATGACGCTGACGCGAGCGTCCACCCGGGTGCGGAGGAGACTTGGTACGACGGGCTCGATTCGGACTGTGCTGGAGATGACGATTACGATCGCGATGGCGATGGCTATTATCCGGGTGCGTGGAGTGCAGGAGCATCGGAAACGGATTGCGATGATCTGGACCCAGCGGTTCATCCTGGGGTCGTGGATGACTGCGGCGGTGGCGACGAGGATTGTGATGGCGAATACGATGAAGATTGCTTGCCGCCCGTGGATACGGGAGCAGCCGATCCTTCCGACTCGGGCGATCTGGACTCTGTGGTCGATACGGGAGACCCCACAGAGGAGCCCGAAGATACAGGAGAATTGCCTCAAACCGATCCGGATACGGGAGGGGCAGAAACGATAGATACAGGCGCTGCTGAAGCGGTGGATTCTGGCATCGTCAGCGAAGCGGATACGGGATCTGGTGAATCGTCGGGCAGTAGTGTCAGGCCCGGTGGTGCAGGGAAGAGCGGAAATTGCGGTTGCAAATCGGGCCATATGGGCCCATCATGGGGGTGGCTCGCTTCAATATTCTTCGTCCTGTGGCGTAGAGTCCGAGGCGACAGGGGATGGAATGATGAACCGCATATTGTGGATAGGCCTCGCTGTCGGAGCGTTCGGCTGTAGTTCGGACTACAAAGTGGAGGCGGCTGCCTCTTCGTTCTCCGTCACGCCGAATCTGTCGGATTTGGGCGTGGTCACGGTCGGCGAAACGGTGAGATTTGCGGTTCAAGTGTCCCATACGGGCGGTGCGGATGTGGGCATCGTTTCGGCGGAAGTCATCAACGTAGAAGGAGCCTTCTTTACGAATGCGGAAGCGCCCCTCCCCGAAGTGGTGGAATCGGATGAGCCCGCGGACATCTTGTTTGAATACACTCCAGAAGCGGAGGGGTATCACTACGGTCGGATCATCATCAAGACGGACGCCTCTGAAGAGCCCGAACGGATGGTCGAAATGCGAGGACAGGCGGCCTCACCGGTTCTGGTCATGTACCCATCCATCATCGATTTTGGTCCTGTTGCGGAGGGCACAAGCTCTGTCGAGACTGTGACCGTTGTCAATGAAGGGACCATTGCCGTGGAGATTGATCGTTTGCCCATCGATAATGAGCTTTTTGGGAGTACGTTGCCGCTGCCCTATCGCATTGAGCCGGGTGAAAAGATTGATGTCCCATTTGAATTTGCGCCCGAAGATTCAGAGGAGCAAACCGCAGATGCGAGCGTTTCGCTTTCGGCGGGCGTCACGTTCACGGGCCTACACCTTCGGGGTAATGCGTGTTCCACAGCATCCGGATCCCTGTATGACCAGGATGGTGATGGGTACAGTTTTTGCGGGTCCGATTGTAATGATGGAAATCCAGACATTCATCCGGGCGCAGAGGAAATCTGCAATGGGCTGGATGATAACTGCGACGAAGAAGGCTTGATCGACGAAGGAACCTCGTGTTTCGACGACGATGGCGATGGCCAAACTGAGGATGAAGGCGATTGCAATGACGCTAATCCCGACATCAATACTATGGTGGATGAAATCATGTCCAACGGGATGGACGACGACTGTGACGGGGTGGTGGACTCTGGCGCGACCGATCTCGATGGGGATGGCTACAGCGAAGAAGGCGGAGACTGTGAACCTTACGATTCGTCGGTTCATCCCAGCGCGATTGAGTCCCCCGACGGGGTGGATAACGACTGCGATGGGATCATCGATGAAGGGACCAGCGTCTACGATGACGATGGCGATGGCTATTCGGAGGTCGAGGGCGACTGCGATGACACGGATTACCGGATCTCACCCGGAGGCGTAGAAATCGCGGATTGGTTGGATAACGATTGCGATGGAATGGTCGACGAAGGGACCATTCACGCCGATGATGATGGCGACGGCTTTTCGGAGCTCGGCGGAGATTGTGATGATGCCAACCCCATCGTGAACCCCGGATATCCCGAAATTCCTGATGGCATCGACAACAACTGCGACGGGGTTGCTCTATGACCGTGTACAGCTACAGTTTCGGTGTTCTTTCCCTGTTGCTGGCGAGCCACGCCGCACAGGCGGAATCCATTCTGTACTGTAACGACTACAGCGTGGGCGCGGACCGGATGGCCATGGCCCTTGATGGTTTTGAAAGTACCCACGACATCACCCGAACAACCAGCCTCGGTTCGTGCGAATCGATGATTGGTAGCGGCGGTTGGGACCTGGTCATCTATGCGGTACAGAACTGGGGTCATTCCAGCCCGCAGTTGAACTCCTATGTGTCCAGTGGTGGCATGGCGATCATGCAGGACTGGACTTCTGATGGGGCTCGAGCATCGGCTTTTGGAATCAGCTGGAGCAGTACGAATTATACTTCGTTTGAAGTGACCGATAGTCGCTTGGCCGATGGTCTATGGACCACGACCATAAGCCTTTCCAATCCCGGGTGGGGAATCTTCAGTACGTCGTTTTCTGTGTCGTCTGGAGATATCATCGGTACCTCGTCTTACGGGAACGCAGCGGTAGGCCTGACCAATGACGGTCGGACTATCGTGAACGGTTTTCTGACGGATACCATTTCAGACACGAGCCTGGGTGCTCAGCTGTACACCAATGAGATCAATATTCTCTTGGGCGGCTGTGATGCTGATGAAGACGGTTACGAGCGCGACTCCTGTGGTGGAGACGACTGCGACGATGACGATCCGTGGGTCAATCCCGGGGCCGTTGAAGTGCCCTATGACGGCATCGACAATGACTGTGTCGATGGTGATTTGGCCGATGTGGATGGCGATGGCTTCGATTGGGACGGCGTCGGAGGGCTCGATTGCGATGATGCCGATGCCACCATTCATCCCGATTCTGTGGAGGTGCCCTACGACGGTATCGACAATGATTGCGACGGTGAAGACCTCAGCGACATGGATGGCGATGGATACGACTGGGTGGGTGTCGGCGGCACAGATTGTGCGGATGGCGACCCGGACGTGAACCCTGGGGTGTCGACGGAATCACCGGATGGCGTCGATGATGACTGCGACGGCACGGTTGACGACGGCACGGATATCTATGATGACGATGGTGATGGGTATACGGAGGCCGGAGGCGATTGTGACGATGCGGATCCGGGCGCTCACCCTGGAGCCGAAGAAACGCTAGATGGGACCGATGAGGACTGCGACGGCACGGTCGATGAAGGAACGGTCGGTTACGACGATGACGGGGACGGATTCTCTGAGTTGGAAGGCGACTGTGCGGATGCCGATTCATCGGTCTACCCGGGTGCCGA
>Ga0163180_10001851_pt1 | contig 11915 bp, 12 predicted proteins | sample AtlANTMetagenome_2_FD_109647 | JGI IMG/M metagenome (GOLD analysis project Ga0163180, IMG submission 109647) | Marine eukaryotic phytoplankton communities from the Atlantic Ocean - Atlantic ANT 4 Metagenome | ecosystem: Environmental > Aquatic > Marine > Oceanic | place: North Atlantic Ocean...
AAAAGGAGCAGAAATAGCAACCTCCTTGCCTCCGATTGTCCCAGAGGCAGATCATATTTCAGCAACTCGTTTGCGTAATGCGATTGCCAATGAGGATGAAGAAATTATTAAAGATTCCCTCCCAGACCCATCCATGTATGATGATTTTATGAATATTATTTTTTCTGCTTGACAAAAAACAATATTGTGTTATGATATAAACTGGAGGCGTTATGGAAGAGAAAATCAGAATAATCCACCAAATTCTTGGTTCTTCATATAAGTCTAGAGATGAACATCTCTTCACATGTCCTTTTTGCAATCATCACAAAAAGAAACTTTCTGTTAATTTTGGAAAGGGATATTGGAAATGTTGGGTTTGTGATGTTCGTGGAAAAAACATTTATCGTCTTGTTCGCAAGTATGGATCATACCAGCAAAGACAAAAATGGCTTGAGCTTGAAGGCAGATTAGATCTTGGTGAATTTGATAATATCTTTTCTGAAATGAATAATGTTTCAACAGAACAAACTCTTGATCTTCCTGATGAATTTGTTTCTCTTTGCAATAAGCGTCTTCCTCGCTCTTCTCAAAAGCCTCTTAAGTATTTATTTGAAAGAGGGTTGACTAAAGAAGATATTATAAAATGGAAAATAGGATATTGCGCCAAAGGCAGATATGGTGGAAGGATTATAATACCATCATTCAATAATAGTGGAAATGTCAATTATTTTATTGCCAGATCTTATGTCGGCCACCAAAGAAAATATCTCAATCCACAGGCGGAAAAGGACATTATATTCAACGAACTTTCCATAGACTGGGATAGTCCGGTGATCCTCGTAGAAGGAGTTTTTGATGCCATAGTGGCCGGGGAAAACGCCATTCCCATACTTGGATCCACCATCCGAAACACTACCAAATTATTTCAAGCAATTTCAATAAATGATACACCAGTTTATATAGCTTTAGACGAAGATGCGAAAAAAAAGAGTGGACAAATCATTAAAAATATGTTAGAATATGATATTGAAATGTTTCAAATAGACACTTCTGGATGTGAAGATGTTGGGTCAATGACAACTGAAAATTTCAACCAAAGAAAAGAAAATGCAAAGAATATCGATTATGATAATTTCTTTTTATATAACGCTTTGAGGGCAATATGATACATAATAATTTAGAATCACTTCAACTTGCAAAGATAGCAGTTGAAAGAGAAAAGTGCAACATGACAACCGAAGGTGCGCTTATATTTTATACAGGCGACCATACTGGTCGCTCACCGGAAGCAAAACGAATTGTAAACGACAAGATTACTAAAAATACTGTTGATTGGAAAAGAAATAAAAGAATGTGGAAGAAGAATTATCTTAAACTCAAAAATAAATTTATTGACTTTAAAGATAACAACAACACTTATCTTCAAGATGTTCTTCTCGTCAGAAACGTTAAACATTCCGTTGGGTTTAGAATATACACGGAATTTGCAAAACATTCTTTGTTCGTTAGAAATATGTTTGTAACACCAGAGCAAGCGATTGATATTCCCGATAATCCTGACACATATCAAATATTTCATTTTCCCACTTTACTTAAAACTCCAACTGTTGTTATTTCTCCCGAAGATAAGACAATTCTTATATCAGGGACAGAATATTCTGGTGAGATTAAGAAAGCAGCATTTACACTTATTAATTTATTAACACCCGAACAAAATAATTTCTTACCAATGCACTGTTCTGTTAATGTTGATAAAAACAATGAAAATGTTGCTATCTTTTTTGGTCTTTCGGGAACGGGAAAAACAACATTAAGTTCTCACCCCGGCAGGATAATGATTGGAGATGATGAACATCTTTGGACAGATGAGGGAGTCTCTAATATTGAAGGTGGTTGTTATGCTAAGACTTATAAGCTTTCTGAAAATAATGAACCTGAGATATGGAATGCTTGCGAGACAACTGGCACAATATTAGAAAATGTTTATATAAGAGAAGATGGGGAAATAGATTTTAATGATGGTTCAATCACTGAAAATGGTAGAGCTTCGTATTCAACCGATATTCTTGAAAACTCGCATGTATTGGGGTATATCAATAAACACCCTAAAAACATAATTATGTTAACCTGTGATGCCTTTGGCGTTCTACCTCCATTGGCTAAATTATCTACTGATGAAGCTGTGAAACATTTCCTTATGGGATATACAGCAAAAGTAGCGGGAACCGAAAAGGGAGTGTTAGAGCCTCAACCAACATTCTCTCCCTGTTTTGGGGGGCCATTTATGCCTCTACCACCGGAGAGATATGCAGATATACTTAAACAAAAAATTGAAAAACACAATGTTGCATGTTGGCTCGTTAATACTGGGTGGACAAAGGGACCTTATGGAGAAGGTAAGAGGATTCCTCTAAATACCACAAGACATATAATAGACCTTATTCTATCTGGGACATTAAATGAAGTTCCATATTTTACACATAAACACACTAAGCTTTCTATACCGATGCTTAAATATACTACAAATGATATAATGTTCCCAGAACAAGGTTGGAAAGATGTTGATGAATATATAAAAGCAACTAATAAACTTATGAAAATGTTGGAGTCTAAATGAAAATTGCTCATATAGCAGATACACACATTAGAAATCTTAAATATCATTATGAATATCGCGAGGCGTTTAAAGACTTATATAAACAATTAATAAAAGCACAACCTGATTATATTGTTCACTGTGGAGACATTGCACATACCAAGACACAACTTTCACCAGAGTATTTTGCATTGGCTTCTGATTTTTTAAGCAGCCTTGGGGATATTGCTCCGACTATTATTATTCTTGGAAACCATGATGGCAATCTTAAGAATGAAACTCGCGAAGACGCAATCACTCCTATTGTCGATGCCTTGGAGCATCCGAACCTTCACCTTTTGAAGAAGGCTGGTGAGTTTTCCTTAGATGACAAAATTGTATTTAACGTTCTTTCTGTTTTTGATGAAGAGAATTGGATACACCCGTCTGATGATTCAAAGATAAACATAGCACTTTATCACGGTGCCATATCAAACTGTCAAACCGATCTTGGATATACAATGGAGTTTGGAGAGCACGATGTGGACATATTTAAACACTTTGATTATGCAATGCTTGGAGATATACATAAGAGGCAAATACTTGATAATAAAGGGAAAATCCAATATTGTGGCTCAACAATACAGCAGAACTTTGGTGAAGATGTAGATAAAGGCTTTTTGCTTTGGAATATAACAGGCAAAGATAACTTTACAGTAAAGCACCATATTATAAAAAATCCACGACCATTTATAACAATTAAATTAACTAAAGACGGTAAGCTCCCCAAGGTCTCAGTACCTGTTGGTTGTCGTTTAAGATTGATTGCCACAACAAACATTCCTCCGATTAAAATGAAGAGAGCAACAGATTTCGCTAAGATTAAGTGGAAACCCCACAATGTGACTTTTAGGATTAAATCTGACAGCTATGCAAAAGATGAAGGCACAAATTTATCGGAGACACTTAAAAAAGAAAATCTCCGAGATATAACAGTTCAAGAAAAATATATTAGAAAATATCTTAAGGATATGGAACTTGAAGACGGAATCATGGAGAAAGTCCTTGAACTTAACAGAAGGTATAACCAAACCATTGAAGCAAACGAGGAGGTATCAAGAAATGTTATTTGGAAAATTAAAAAGATCGAATGGGATAACCTTTTTAATTATGGTCCGAAAAATCACATTAACTTTGAAAAACTTAACGGACTTGTTGGTATCTTTGGTCGCAATTACTCCGGCAAATCTAGCATTATTGATAGCGTTTTATATGGCTTATATAATTCAACTTCTAAGAACGAAAGGAAAAATGTCCACATCATAAACCAAAACAAAGAAAAGGCTAATGTACTTTTAGAAGTTGAAGCAGATAAAACCGTATATAAGATATGCCGAAACTTAAACAAATATACAAGAAAACTTAAAGGCAAAGAAACAATCGAAGCCAAGGTTGATCTTGATTATTCCAAAGAGGTTGGTGGAGTTTTTGAAAGTTTAAATGGTGTATCTCGCAACGAGACCGACCTAAACATTAGAAAACAGTTTGGAACCATTGATGATTTTCTCTTAACCTCAATGGCTTCTCAGACTGATTCGCTTTCCTTTATTAAAGAAGGTTCGACTAAAAGGAAAGAAATTATTGCTAAATTTCTTGATCTTGATATATTTGATCAAAAATTTAAAATGGCAAAGAAAGATTCAGCAGATATTAAAGCAATGATCAGAAGATTTGAAGCAAAAAATTTCCACTCTGAAATAGAAAAAAACCAAGAGCTTCTTGAAGAAATCAAAGAAGCGATTATTTTAAGAAAAAAAGAATGCGGAATTATAACAAAATCGATTGAAAAACAAACCGAAAATTTAAAAGAAGTTGATGATTTGATTTCAACAATACCAGCCGAAATCATAGATATTGATTTAGTCAAAGAAGATATTGAAAATAAAGAAAACAATGTTCGATCTATCTTAAAAAGAAATCTTAATCTTCACGCAGAAGTGGAACGATCTAAAGAATTTATTATTGAATACAATAATATTATGAATGATTTGGATATTGAAAGACTTTTGTCTCTTGAAAAAACATGCGAGAAATATCAAAAAGAAAAAGAAGAATATGTTTTTAAAATGAGAGAACAAACCCAACGACTTGAAAGTCTTCAAAATAAAACAAAACTTCTTGAAGATATACCTTGTGGTAAATCATTTCCGAATTGTAAATTTATTTGCGATGCTAATAAATCTTCTGATTTGTTACCGCCTTTGGAAAAACATGTATCAGATCTTATTACTTGGATTAAAGAATTTGAAGAGAAAATTGATTTTATTAATCCGCAAGAAGTAGAGGATAAGATAGAAAGGTATAATAAATTTAATTCTAAAATAGATTCATTACAAAAACAATCTCAATTAGATGAAATGGAGATATCTTCAAACAAGGACAAGCTCAATCTTTTGAAAAATGAAATAGAGTCACTCAAATCTAAGGAAGATGAATATGAACAAAATAGAGAAGCAATTGAAAATCTTGAGACCCTTGGTAGAGAAAAAAAAGCAATCGACAAAAAACTTTCAGAGTTGCGCAAATCGTTTTCCAGTTGCAACGATCATTTGCAAGAGTGTCTTATCGAGCAAGGATCAACAACGCAAATATTGAAAAACCTTGAACGTGAGGTTGCCGAATATAAAGACTATGAAAATAAGTGGATTGCATATGAAATGTTTATGAGATGTATGCATCCAAATGGAATTTCATATAATATTATCAAAGATAAGCTTCCTTTGATCAATGAAGAGATTTCTAAAATTCTTGCCAACATTGTTGACTTTGAAGTATTTTTTGACAATACAGATAACAAGCTTAATATTTATATTAAGCACCCAATGTACGACCCTCGACCATTGTCTTTGGCATCAGGAGCAGAAAAGACTTTGGCATCAATGGCAATCCGATTGGGATTAATCGCAATAACAAACCTTCCAAAATCGACAATATTTATTCTCGACGAACCAGCAACCGCGTTGGACGCTGAACACATGGCTGGATTTATAACCTTGCTAGATATGATCAAGGACCAGTTTAAAATAGTTTTGTTAATCTCACATCTTGATTCGTTAAAAGATGTTGTTGATATGACAATAGATATTGATAAAATAGATGGTTTTGCAAAGGTTGATTTAAGATAAAAGTTACTATTTACTGTTAGATTTTATATATTATGGGAGAATCCGATATGAAACTAACAAAAGAACGCTTAAAGCAAATCATCAAAGAAGAGCTTGAAAATATTATGAAACAAGATAGTGTCGAATCAAAAAAGACCGACACTAAGGAGTAATAATATGGTGCAAGCACTTAAAGAAAAAACTGGAAGCATTATTGATAGAATTCTTGAAAAAGCAATTTCAAGAAAACTTCTTGTATTCGCCACAGCTACAGGTCTTATGGCCTACTCGCTTCTTGACCCAGAAACTTGGGGCATGATTGCGATTGTTTATGTTGGTGGTCAATCAGTTATTGATACTGTAAAGGTATATAAGCACGGAGAATAAGTTATATGTCAATGTTGTTGATTAAAAAATGGTGGGGAATTGTTTCCGCTTGGTGTCGGCAACATTGGCGTTGGCTTATTCTTTTTTTAGTTTTTGCTGTTGTTTATCTCTTTGGTAAGAACAAAGGAAGGGTTGAATTAATTCAAGCGAAGCTGGCTTTGAAGCAATATGAGCAAGAAAAAAATGCAATTGAAAAAGCATATAAAACAGAAATAGAACTCCGCGAAAAAGCCAAAAAGAAATACAATGATGCTATGAGTGCTGTTAATGAAGAATATAAGGGTGATTTTAATTCATTAAGAATGCAAAAAGAAGCAGAAATCAGAAGAAGACTAAAGGAAGCAAAAAATAATCCAGACGAGATTGATAGAATTTTAGAGGCTTATTTGGGAATAAGACAAGAATAAGTAAAAAAAGGAAAAACAAATAATGATAGATCCAAGATTAATCCCATATTTAGAAAAAATGGATGGATGGAACTCACTTGTGAGGTGGGCAAAAAAGAACAACGCCGTAAATGATTTAGAACATCACGGTAAAAAATATATTAAAAAAGCCCAACAGCAATATGAACAAGACCCTAAAGCTTTTAGTGATACATCTTTAAGAGATACCCCATCCATGAATATTCGATGGGGCACAGATGTATATGGAATAGATGAAAATAAGTTTAAACTAACAAAAGAACAACTTAAGCGAATTATAAAAGAAGAACTTCAAAAAGAAGGCGAATGGCACGACATGGGCGGCGAAGATGAAATGTACGATGTTCTTGCGAAACAACAAGAAGTTTCACTTGAAGATGTTCTCGCCAAAGCAGCAGAGATAAACAAAGCACAAGGCGGTCTTGGTCTTACTGCCAAAGAAGCTATCGAGGCCATGCACAACGAAGTTGATCCACCAACCCAAGACCAACTCAACTATTTAAACGATAAATTCCCCGGCTATGATAAACGTGCACTCAAAAGATTATATGATGAAACAACGGGCGATTTTGAAGAGTTAGAAGAAGGAAAACAAAAAATGAAACTAACCAAAGAACAGCTTCAACGAATGATAAAAGAAGAGCTTGGCAAAGTTGTGTCGGAGTATGAGGATTCCGATGGTCGAATTCAGGCTCGTATCGCTGCCGCCGACCGACTCTTGGGTCTAATTCGACAGGGCGCAACATATAAAGATATGGAAGAAGAAGCGGATTCTTTTGGTGATTCGTTTCAATTTGCTCTACATCCGACTCCCGAACAAAAGTCATTTTTAAATAAAAAATATAATGAACTTTCAGACGAGATAACAAAACACCGATTATATAAATATGAATTGTTTAAAGATTTATATGATCAACTTACATATGAACTTTCGGAGGTTCCATCATGAAATTAACAAAAGAACAACTTAAACGAATTATTAAAGAAGAACTCCAAGCCGTAATGAGCGAGGAGATGGGCGAGTCCCTTTATCGAAAAGTTTTGTCAAACATTGATGATGGTATTTCATCTGGTCGCATTGAAGACAGATATGAAAAAACCACTGGCAATCCACTTGAGGTAAGGAAATATGTTGCACTCTTAGATGTTATAGAAAAGAGCAATTGGGATGAAGAGGATCTCAATGACCCCGAAATGGCCGCTGGGCTGTGGATGGATATCTTTGGTACTGTCGAAGATCAGACCTATTGGGACGGTAGAAAAGAAGTTGACATTAGGTTTTCATCCCCAGAAATAGAAGCAATGTGCCCTGACTGTGGCCCCATCTGGAATCAAGTCGTGAGGGACAATGGCATGGATGGTCCCGGCTACGGCGTTGATTTACAGTCAGACCAAAGAACTATGCCAGAAGCAAAAGATGAAAGATCCGATGCTGACTTTGAAAGAGGTGGCAATCCAACTTTTGATAAAAAAGGCTTAGATGATTTTATGGTAAGAAAATACGGCCCAGATAAATCCAAATGGCCCGGAGCAAAAAAACGATGACATCATCATCGAACATTCAATAATACTTGACAAACTCTAAAAAGTATGTTATAATATAATCGATTATTTGGAGGAAAAATGAAACATGTATTTATGGGCTTTTTATTGGCTTGGTCATCAGCGGCAAATGGCGCAGAAGAAGCGAAATTCACAAACCTCAAAGAAGGAGAAGTAGCACCCTTTGACGGTCGTTTATTTAATGATCCAGCAGTTTCAAAGCTGATTGTCGATCACCAGTTCAGAGACCTTGAGTGCAAGATAAGAGTAGACTTTGAAGTTGGCCAAGCAAATGCTGCTTCACAATATAAATATGATTTGCTTTATGCGAGAAGTGAATCCTCCGATCAAAAATATCAAGAGATTATTAATATCCGTGATCAACATATTCAAAGTTTAGAAAAATATGTTCGTCCTTCAAATGCTCACTGGTGGGCCATCGGCGGCTTTACCGTTGGTGCTGGTGCTGCGATTGGTATTGTATATGCTGTTGCTCCGGGTTTGCGATGAAAAAGAAAGACCCAAATTATGTTGTAAAACTTGAAAAAGCAATCGCAAAGAAGTATGGCCAAGAAGCGATTGAAAATCCCAAAAAACATTGGACAGATGAGAAAGAAAAGCAATATCTCTCTGAGCTTAAAGAATTTTATAACAACGCAGTTTCCGAAGAGTCGATAGACAAAGATCAGGTAAATGGGATTTTTATTCCTAAAAAACTACTTAATAATGAATCTAAACGATCCTGCCCTATTTGTAAAACGTATTCTTTCAAATCAAATGATGATGTCTATATGACGAAGTTCGATTGTTGTGAAAAATGTTACATCCAATGGGTCGAGGGCCGCGAAGATAGGTGGAATCAAGGATGGAGACCAAATAAATGAGTTCAAACACATTAAAAATTATACAAGGACTTTCACAAGCAGCAGCAAATGCATATGATGGTGCTCATGACGAGCGATATGCTGCTGATAACAAAGCGAGGCAAATTGGACTTAGTAGAGAAGAAGGGGATCCTATTCTTGATTCTCGCGTTATGGATGGGTTCAAAGTGAAGTTTTCCGGCGATTCAATATGTATTCATTATCAATCTGATATTAAATTAAAAGAAGTTTATGCCGGTGGATTTGAAGATGAAATGGGCAGAAGAATCAATGAAATTAAAAAATTTCTTCAGAGAGAATATAAAGCAATAACAGGCGAATCTATAACCTTATCTAAGCCAAAAGACAGTGAAATTAAAGTTCTCGTTCAATCCACTTCTCGCGTTAGATCTTTTGTTCAAGCTTATTGTTGGTATAAAATTAGCAAAATAGATTCTGAACCTATTCTGTCGCCATCAGAAGATCGAGTTGACAAATCGATAAGAGATTTTCTTGCTTTATCTGCCAAGAAAAGACCAAAAAATGATACAAGGAAATAATGTCTTTCAAGCTCTCAAAGAAAGAGATTGTAAAAGAGATTTTAAAATGTGGGAAAGATCCTGTTTATTTTACAAACAACTTTTGCAGAATTTCTCACCCATTGAAGGGGCTTGTTCCTTTTAAAACATACCCATATCAGGATGACTTATTAAACGATTATAATGATTTTCGCTTCACTGTTATTTTAAAAGCAAGACAGCTTGGAATATCAACTATTACTGCTGCATATTGTGTGTGGCTTATGTTGTTTCATAGAGATAAAAATGTCTTGGTTATTGCAACTAAGTTTGCAACAGCAGCCAACTTGGTTAAAAAAGTCAAAAGCATAATGAAAAATCTACCAGAATGGCTTCAAGTTGCAAAAATTGCTGTTGATAATAGAACTTCGTTTGAATTGTCCAATGGGTCGCAAATTAAAGCTGCATCAACTTCTGGAGATGCAGGTCGTTCAGAAGCGTTGTCACTTTTGGTTATTGATGAGGCTGCTCATGTTGAGGGACTAGAAGAACTCTGGACAGGTCTTTACCCTACATTATCAACTGGTGGTCGATGTATTGCATTGTCAACACCAAATGGCGTTGGAAATTGGTTTCACAAGACATATATTGATGCCGACGATAAAGAAAATGATTTTCATCCTGTTTGTCTTCCTTGGGATGCGCACCCTGAGAGAAACCAAGCTTGGTTTGAAAAAGAAACAAAAAATATGTCCCGCCGTCAAATTGCTCAAGAATTGGAATGCAATTTTAATACTTCTGGGGAAACTGTAATACATCCTGATGATATTGCATGGGTTAATGATTTAGTAAAAGACCCCTCGTATCGTACAGGGTATGATAGAAATTTTTGGATTTGGGAAAAATATAATGAAGAAAACAATTATTTATTAGTTGCCGATGTTGCCCGTGGAGATGGGGCGGACAATTCTGTTTTTCATATTATTAAATTAGAAACAATGGAGATTGTTGGAGAATATCAAGGCAAACCTAATCTTGACATGTATTCGCAAATGTTATTTTCCGCAGGTACAGAATATGGAAATTGCTTGTTGGTTGTGGAAAACAATGGAATAGGTATATCTATTTTGGAAAAACTAATTACTCTTGGATATCCAAATCTTTATTATTCAATTAAATCAACTCATGAGTTTGTAGATGCCGTAAGCGGCGAAGTGATGGATTCGGCTATTGCTGGATTTACAACTTCTACAAAGACTCGTCCGTTGATTGTTGCTAAACTTGAGGAGTTCATAAGAAACAAAATGATCAGAACTTATTCATCCAGAACTTTTCATGAAATTAAAACTTTTATATGGCGGAATGGAAAACCGCAAGCAATGCGTTCATATAACGATGATTTGATTATGGCTCTTGCAATTGGTTGTTGGGTTAGAGATACGGCCTTACAAGTGAGTGAAAGAGATGTGGCTTATAAAAAAGCCATTTTAAATTCTATGTATCTTAACAAAACAACAATGAATACAGCCATAAAGGGCATGGATGGATATGGAACGGATATTAAAGATAAACAAGCTAAAGCGAAAAAACAAATGAAAGATTTTGTTTGGATTTACAAAGGATAAATAAATGGCCAAAAGAAAAGGAAACAACCCGTATAATGAAGAATCAGGCTTATTTCGATCTTTAACAAGATTGTTCTCAGGTCCGATCACACAAAGAAGAACACAAAGCGGAAGAAAGCTTCGTAGACGACACTTGGATATTTATTCATCTAAGTTTAGATCTGCAAGCGGAAAGCAGTTTAAAAAGACTGAATATAACCCAATGAACAAAGTAGCTCTCAATATGATTTCAAGTAGAAATCGATCAGAGAGATATGTTGACTTTGATCAAATGGAATATGAGCCAATTATCGCATCAGCGGTTGATATATACGCAGATGAGATGACAACTCATTCAAATTTACAACCGATGCTTAGAATTAAGTGCTCTAATGAAGAAATTAAATCTATTTTGGATTCATTATATCATAATGTTTTAAATATTAATCACAATTTGTTTGGTTGGTCTCGGACAATGTGTAAATACGGAGATTTATTTCTTTTTTTAGATATTGATGAAAAACTAGGAATAAGAAGCACTATTGGTTTGCCCCCGCAAGAAGTTGAACGTTTAGAGGGTGAAGATGAAACAAATCCTAATTATGTACAATTTCAATGGAATACGGGTGGGCTAACTTTAGAAAACTGGCAAGTTGCGCATTTTAGAATTCTTGGTAACGATAAACATGCACCATATGGAACTTCTGTGTTGGAGCCATCACGAAGAATCTGGAGACAGCTAACACTCCTTGAAGATGCAATGATGGCATATAGAATCGTAAGAGCACCAGAGCGAAGAGTTTTTAAAATTGACGTAGGTAACGTTCCACCAGAAGATATTGCAAACTATATGGA
>Ga0163180_10001852_pt1 | contig 11913 bp, 9 predicted proteins | sample AtlANTMetagenome_2_FD_109647 | JGI IMG/M metagenome (GOLD analysis project Ga0163180, IMG submission 109647) | Marine eukaryotic phytoplankton communities from the Atlantic Ocean - Atlantic ANT 4 Metagenome | ecosystem: Environmental > Aquatic > Marine > Oceanic | place: North Atlantic Ocean...
ATTAAAAACGTCATTTCCCTGTGTTAACCTTTATATCTCGCAAGTTTTTCAAGGTGTTTCAGTCGACAATTTGTATCTGGGGTGTGCTCTGGTATAAAGCTACATTGGATAATAACGTTCGATTATGATTCTTTTCTTAAATTTGGGAATAGTGAAGTCTTTCGGGCAAGGAGGGATTCGAACCCCCGACACTGTAGTTCGTAGCCACATACTCTATCCAGCTGAGATACATGCCCTTTTTGATAGGTAGTGTAGCAAAAAACCTATCGGCTGTCTTACTTTTTTTTTGTCTCTTTTTATTATATTTTTTAAATTTTATTTTTTATCTCGAGTTGGGCCTTCAGAAGAAGGCCCAATCTGTAGTTTCAATTTTTTATTGGTGTTTTAAAAACATACCAATGAAGTCTTGAGTATTAGTCAAGAGGACGCATTGAAAGTACTGGCTCTGTATCACGATCAATTCCTTTTTCGAATCCAGCAGCCGCTGCACGTGCACGTCCTGCGTGCCAAAGGTGTCCAACAAAGAAGAAGAAACCTAACACGAAGTGTGATGTTGCAAGCCAACTTCGTGGGTTTACGAAGTTTGTTGAGTTAATTTCAGTTGCTACACCACCTACAGAGTTAAGAGATCCTAACGGTGCGTGTGTCATGTATTCAGCTGAACGTCGTTCTTGCCATGGTTGAATATCGTTCTTGAGTTTTGATAAATCAAGCCCGTTTGGTCCACGAAGTGGCTCAACCCATGGTGAACGCATATCCCAGAAACGCATTGTTTCTCCACCGAAGATAATCTCTCCAGTTGGTGAACGCATAAGGTATTTACCTAATCCAGTTGGTCCCTGTGCTGAAGCAATATTTGCCCCTAAACGCTGGTCACGAACAAGGAATGTAAATGCCTGTGCTTGTGAAGCCTCTGGTCCAGTTGGTCCAAAGAATTCTGAAGGGTAAACAGTGTTGTTAAACCATACCATTACCGATGAAATGAATGCCATTACTGACACTGCTGCGATACTGTATGAAAGGTATGCTTCACCAGACCATACGAAAGCACGTCGTGCCCATGCGAATGGCTTTGTAAAAATGTGGAATAAACCACCGAGGATCTCGATTGTTCCGATCCAAATGTGTCCACCGATTACATCTTCCATGTTATCTACACTAACAATCCAACCATCACCACCGAATGGTGACTTAAGTAAATACCCAAAGATTACTCCAGGGTTACCAGTTGGGTAGTTAATTACACGTACATCACCTCCTCCTGGAGCCCATGTATCGTAAACACCACCAAAATACATTGCTTTCCATACAAGAAGCCAAGCACCAAATCCAAGGAGCACAAGGTGAATTCCTAAGATTGTTGTCATTTTGTTCTTATCTTTCCAAAGGTACCCAAAGAATGGGTATGATTCTTCGAGTGTTTCTGGTCCAATAATTGAGTGGTAAACACCACCGAAACCTAAAACAGCTGATGAAATAAGGTGAAGAACTCCAGAAACGAAGTATGGGAATGTGTCGAGAACTTCCCCACCAGGACCAACACCATAACCAAGTGTTGCAAGGTGTGGGAGAAGGATTAATCCTTGCTCATACATTGGCTTCTCAGGTACGAAGTGTGCAACCTCAAAGAGGTTCATAGCTCCAGCCCAGAATACAATAAGTCCTGCGTGTGCAACGTGTGCACCAAGAAGTTTACCAGAAAGGTTGATAAGACGAGCGTTTCCAGACCACCAAGCGAACCCAGTAGATTCTTGATCTCGACCACCAACAACAAGAGTTGAATTAAAGAGCGTTTCCACGTGGAAGTACCTCCTCAGGGAATACAAGGTTTTCATGAGGCTGATCTTGAGCTGCCATCCATGCACGGATTCCTTCGTTAAGAAGGATGTTCTTCGTGTAGAATGTTTCGAACTCAGGATCTTCTGCAGCACGGATTTCTTGTGATACGAAGTCGTATGCACGAAGGTTAACTGCTAATCCTACTACTCCAAGTGCTGACATCCATAACCCAGTAACAGGTACAAAGAGCATAAAGAAGTGAAGCCAACGCTTGTTTGAGAACGCTACACCGAAAATCTGTGACCAGAAACGGTTTGCAGTTACCATTGAGTAAGTTTCTTCTGCTTGAGTTGGGTTGAATGCACGGAATGTGTTTGAACCATCTCCATCTTCGAAAATTGTGTTCTCTACAGTTGCTCCGTGAATTGCACAAAGAAGTGCTGCACCAAGCACACCAGCTACTCCCATCATGTGGAATGGGTTAAGTGTCCAGTTGTGGAACCCTTGGAAGAAAAGAATGAAACGGAAAATTCCAGCTACACCAAATGATGGTGCAAAGAACCAACCTGATTGTCCAAGTGGGTAAATAAGGAATACAGAAACAAAAACAGAAATTGGTGCTGAGAATGCAATCGCGTTATATGGACGAATTTGTACTGCACGGGCAATTTCAAATTGACGAAGCATAAACCCGATTAATCCAAATGATCCGTGGAGAGCTACGAATGTCCATAATCCACCAAGTTGACACCAACGTGTGAAGTCACCTTGTGCTTCTGGTCCCCAAAGGAGAAGAAGTGAGTGTGCCATCGCATTTGATGGCGTTGATACTGCTGAAGTGAGGAAGTTACATCCTTCAAGGTATGAACTTGCTAAACCGTGTGTGTACCATGAAGTTACGAATGTTGTTCCAGTAAGCCATCCACCAAGTGCGAAATATGCACATGGGAATAATAAAAGTCCAGACCAACCTACGAATACGAAACGGTCACGCTTAAGCCAGTCATCTGCGACGTCAAACCAACCGCGTTCTTGATCAACTTTACCAAGAGCAATAGTCATGCTATTTACCTAATTAAATCATCATTTCATTGCATAACACATTTAAGACATCTTCGCTTAAACAAGTTGTATAGAGCAATACTTTGTTTCAACTAGTATTAGTTTAATTCATTCTGTAAACTTTACACAACTTTTTTAGTGAATCCTTATCAAAAAGTCTGAATGCATTGGTTTTTTTAAGTTTAGAATTAAGGTACACGTACAATTGTACGTGTACCCTATGTTATTCCTTAAGAACCGCTATTATTTTACAATACGAGGCGGGTCACGGAAAAAGATCGCAAAGAAGAGAACTCCAAGAGTTCCCACAAGTAAGAAAGTATAAACAAGAGCTTCCATAATATTTTTTCCTCTGAATTACAATTACACAGCTTGACGACGAGTTGTTACATCTCCAAGTTTTTGGAATGCACCAAATTCTACCTGTTCGTCTAATTCTGGATCAATACCAGCAAATACGTCACGGAAGATTGTACGTGCTCCGTGCCAAATGTGTCCAAAGAAGAAAATGAGTGCGAAGCTTACGTGTGCAAACGTAAACCATGCACGTGGGCTACTACGGAATACACCATCTGACTGAAGAGTTGCGCGGTCAAATTCGAAAACTTCACCGAGTTGTGCACGACGTGCATACTTTTTCACTGTTGCTGGGTCAGTAAAACTTAACCCATCAAGTTCTCCACCGTAGAATGTTACGTTTACTCCAACTTGCTCAATTGAGTATTTTGATTCTGCACGACGGAATGGTACGTCAGCACGTACAACACCATCACTATCTGTAAGGATTACAGGGAATGTTTCAAAGAATGTTGGCATTCGACGTACAAAGAGTTCACGTCCTTGGCTGTCTGTGAATGTTGCGTGTCCTAACCAACCTGCAGCAATACCATCACCGTTGTCCATTGGTCCTGAACGGAAAAGTCCACCTTTCGCTGGGTTATTTCCAATGTAATCGTAGAACGCAAGTTTTTCTGGAATGTTTGACCATGCATCAGAAAGTGATGCACCGCTTGCAACACTTGTTTGTACACGCTTCTCAATTTCTTGTTGGAAGAAACCTTGATCCCATTGGTAACGAGTTGGTCCAAAAAGTTCAATTGGTGTTGCAGCACATCCGTACCACATAGTTCCACCAACTACAAAAGCTGCCCAGAATACTGCAGCAATACTACTTGAGAGTACTGTTTCTACGTTACCCATACGTAAACTTTTGTAAAGACGCTGTGGAGGACGAACACTTAAGTGGAAAAGTCCTGCAAGAATTCCAACAATACCAGCTGCAATGTGGTGTGATGCAATTCCACCAGGGTTGTATGGATCAAACCCTTCTGCACCCCATGCTGGAGCTACTGGTTCACATCCACCAGTAAGACCGTATGGATCAGATACCCAAATACCAGGCCCGAAAAGACCAGTTACATGGAATGCACCAAATCCAAAACAAAGAACCCCAGAAAGGAAAAGGTGAATACCAAAAATCTTTGGAAGGTCTAATGCTGGAGCTTGAGTACGTGGGTCACGGAAAAGTTCAAGATCCCAGAATACCCAGTGCCAAATTGCTGCAAGGAAAAGAAGTCCAGAAAGGATAATGTGCGATGCTGCAACTCCTTCGTAACTCCAAAATCCTGCGTTGCTAGTGCTTTCACCATCAATTGTCCATCCACCCCATGATGTAGATACACCAAGACGTGTCATGAACGGAAGAACAAACATACCTTGACGCCACATTGGGTTTAATACTGGATCTGAAGGGTCAAATACTGATAATTCGTATAATGCCATTGATCCAGCCCAACCTGCTACTAATGCAGTGTGCATAAGGTGTACTGCAATTAAACGACCCGGGTCATTTAATACTACAGTGTGTACACGGTACCACGGTAATCCCATAAGCTACCTCTTAATATTCTAATAATTTACTGACTTTCTATATAAAAGTATAACATAGAATTGAGAACAGAACCAATTTAGATGTAAAGTCCAGTTAAATAGCTCCAACTGAGATGTTTTAGTTTATTTTTTTAGATTAAGTCTGCCCGAAAATGGAGCTCTAAAAATAGAGCTCCATGGAAAAATTATTCCAGTTTTGCTATTGCTATAAAATCTTTTTAAAGAGGTCCAGAGATCCCTTGCTTACGAATCATAAGGAAGTGCATAAGCATGAATACAGCTGCAAGAAGTGGGAGCACAAATGTGTGTAAACTATAGAAACGTGTAAGAGTTGGTTGTCCAACCCCAACACTTCCACGAAGAAGTTCCACTACGAAGCCTCCGATTACTGGAATTGCTTCTGGTACACCAGTTACAATTTTAACAGCCCAGTACCCAACTTGGTCCCATGGAAGTGAGTATCCAGTTACTCCAAAAGATACTGTAATTACTGCAAGAATTACTCCAGTTACCCACGTAAGTTCACGTGGCTTTTTGAATCCACCTGTTAAATACACACGGAAAACGTGTAAAATCATCATTAACACCATCATACTTGCTGACCAACGGTGTACAGAACGAATAAGCCAACCAAAGTTTACTTCAGTCATAATGTACTGTACAGATGCAAATGCTTCTGCAACTGTTGGACGGTAGTAGAATGTCATTGCGAATCCTGTTGCTACTTGCACAATAAAGCAAGTAAGTGTAATTCCACCTAAACAGTAAAAGATGTTTACATGTGGTGGTACGTATTTACTTGTAACGTCATCAGCAATTGACTGAATTTCAAGACGCTCGTTAAACCAGTTATATACTTTACTCATGATTAAATTTGGTAAGTTTCAATATTGAATGTTGTTTTTGTAAAAAACAACACTACACATACAAATATGTGTTTCTTCACAGTTGGGCGTTGGATGCAAAAACAAAAAATTTTAATTTCTTTAAAAGAAAGAAAATGGGCAATGCATTTCACTGCCCATCTTCGTTGTGATAGCCATTCGTGGGAATGGCATTATTTAGAACTGTGTAGTCTTGGTATCTTAAAGAGATGAACCAAGTCCTACATATGACCCATAAAAGAAAATTGTTAAAAGACCAAGCGCAGCAAGGCCAGCAACTGTTCCTACGAACCATAATGGAATTCGTCCTGTTGTCGTGTTAGACATAGATCTTTCCCCTACAAATCTGTTTTAGTTAAAAATATAGCTTGAAAAAAGAACAGCAAGCACAAAAATAAGAAGTAAACCCCAGTAGAGACTTGTTCGGTTTAACTCTACTGTTTGTTTATTTGGATTTGGATTTGTCATACAATTTTCTCCTCTTAACGTTGAATAAATTGCATTGCTGTAATTGAACCAAGGAAGAATACTGTTGGTACTGCTAATGCATGAACTGCAAGCCAACGGAATGTAAAAATCGGATACGTTTTAATTGACATAATAAGAAAAAGGCTAGATGAGTTCAGTGAAGCTCTATAAATTAGGGCTTCAAGTTTTGGCATAATGCCAAATTAAATTGGAAGGTATAGGAACCATTTTGGTGTAGAAAAGGTTACACACCAACGAAATCCAATTTATTCTGGTACAAATTCATCAAGTTGCGCAAGTACACCGTAACGATCAGAAATTAAAGGAAGCACTTGGCGTTCCTCTGTGAAGTATTCATTTGGACGTGGTGTTCCGAATACATCATACGCTAAACCAGTACTTACGAAAAGCCATCCTGCAATGAATAAAGATGGGATTGTAACACTGTGAATTACCCAGTAACGAATACTTGTAATGATGTCACTAAAAGGACGTTCTCCTGTAGAACCTGACATATAAGACTCCTTCAACATTTCTTTGAAAGCTCTCGTCTAAACATTTTCAGAAATGCTTATCCACGATGCTCAATTGTATTATAACGTTCCTCACAAATAGCGCAAAAAAATACCAACACTAAAGTTAGGATTTGTCTTTGACTCTCTAGGTAAGGAACGCAATAATTGTTTTCTTAATTGTTTTAAGCGGTTTTTGCCCAATCAAACCATACGGAAATAATGTCACCGGCTAAAAGCTCAGATGGTTCGGCCACTGGTTTACGTGCCCGAACAACTAATTTACGCGTTGCAAATGTATCATAGGTTGATGGTTCAAGACTTACACGAAGTTGACGTTTTTGACGGCTTTCAATTAATGCATCACGGAAATAGAGGCGCGTTACTCGTGAGTTTTGGTTGTGATCCGTATCGGTTACATTCTTGAGATTGTATTCAATCGAGTATAAACGCATTTTTTTACGTTCACGCCAGTACGTGGTACGTCGGTCTAATGCCAGTTCTTGACGGTATGACCAGTTACGTAAGCTCAAACGTGTTTCTTTTTCACGTTTATGTTTTAAAGCCCCTCGGCTGTCCACAATACGTGAAAGCCCCGCTCGTGTTGTTGACACCCAACTCTTACCAATTCCAACCGTTGTTTTATCTTTTTGGACTACGCGACGGAAGTGGGTCATTAATCGAGATTCAGGCTTGTGTTGTTCAAGCCCACTGTCAATTCGCTCCAGGTGTGTGTGATGCCCGTATGGTGACAGACGATCTCCAAGTTGTTCTGCAAACTCATGGGCATATGTGTCATAACATGTTTGTGAATCGATAACAAAGTTTTGAGTACCTTGAAGTTTTCGGTTCATTTGACTAAAAAATGCAAATTCTGAAAGTAAATCAAAAACTCCCCATGTCACCAATGCGTCTGCACTCGCATGATACACTGTTGCTTTTGTAAATGGTAACGGGTTGTTTTCGGTCATTTGTACTGAGAGAACAAAATTAATGTACTCCGGATCCGAGGCAGGCATTAGGCCTTTTTGAGGTGCCATTAAATCATACACTAAGCGATTACTGGCACGGTTTCGTGCTTCAAATTCTTCTGGACTACGGGCATTTGAAAAACTTCCAGGGATCGGCCAACCTTCTTTAGCTGGATATTTACCGTAACCGTAAAGCTCTAAGAACATATGAATCCATTTTGTTTCAAACGGGATAAAACCATCGTTTTTGATTGTTGTAGAAAGACGGTGTGGGAAATCACCTTTCTCTTCATATGCTGTCAGACGTGCATTGAAACCATCTTCAAAGATGTCTGTGCTATGCAGATATTCATCTTCATGGCGCATGATCAGGCGGTTAGATGAACCCACAGCTTCCGCAAGAGATGCATTTGAGTGTGTGTAGTTTCTTTCACGTTCATATTTCGTTACTGAGAGGAATCCAGAAATACCAATCATGTGCTCAACTTCTTGTGCACTATATCCAAAAGTTGTAAGAGCAAAAAATGGTAGACTTACATCTTTTTCCATTGGTTGCCCATTTTTTTCTAAGGCAGTCGTTAGAAGATTATAGCGTTGCTGTGCATTTGGAAGGCCAAATTTGATAGCCCATTCAAAGCGTCCAGAACGTACACATGCCGGGTCCATATACTTTGATGTTTCTACGGATCCAATAATAAATGGTTGTCGGACTGTGCTCTTTTTTCGATCCACCAAACCGTCAAAACAAACTAAAAATTGTGCACAGTTACGGACATTAAAATATCCAGTAAAAATACTACGGTGTAAAGTAATCAGTTCTAAATTTTTAATGTAGAGGATACATGGGTAATGTAAACGGGCACGGTAGAAGAGGGAACGAAGTCGGAAGCACCCCCATCTTTGGTGTACGAAGCGCATCCCTTCTGTTAACATAATGGGAAGGCCTGATTCGCTCGCAATGGCACGGGCCATAAGTGTACGACCATTTCCACTCTCACCAATAAGTAATAATCCACGGGGGAGTGATTCAAGTGAATATTTGCCGGGTCGGATTGCTGCAAGAAGGGGAGTATGATCCCAAATTTCTTGTGCTTTAAGAACCATTGCCATCACTTCTGGGAAATAACGTTGAATTTTTTCAATCGTTGCCAAAGTATTTTTTTGACTATTGGTATATAAGTATTGACCAATTTTTTGATTTACCCCACGTTGGTTCTTTGGACCACTTTCCACGGTTGTCATGAGGTTATCCACTGTCTCAAAAATTTCAAGGCTCGTTTCAAATGGTGTGTCGTCTCTTTCACAACCATATAACTCATTAATTGCTGGTGAATTCCAGAATGTTTCTACAGGAATTTGACCGTGGAATTCACGTTGTAATTGATCTTTTTCACCAAAGAGTTTTTTACGTTGCTTTTGGTACCAAAGATACATTTCCCCGTTAGGTGGTAAGAAGGCTGTGCGAACACGGCGTGGGATACGCGGTAAAATATCAATTTCCCACAAATTAATTAAAATACCCGGACGGTAGGTTTCAGTGAAACCACGGACACGAGTGAATGCACTCAGTAGCTCACGAATTTGACGTGTTTCTCCTTCATTTCCAGTTAAATCGCAGAGTTGAGCTCGCTGTGGGGAGCGACCTAAGTGTGTGTAATACTTATGTGTTTCGCTATTTTTACTGTGGCGGCGACCACGTCCAATACGTTGTTTTTGGTAGCGGATTGAACGGCGAACAAGGTAAACAGCAATTACTGGGTACACAACAAGTGCATTGGATTGCCAAAAACGAATTAACCGAACATGACGTTTTGATACTACATTTGCAATATTGTCTTCCAAGTCAAAACTTGTTGACCCAAGTGAAAGGCTATGTTTTTCATCTGTGCCATGAAGAAACATGCGTGTTTCCAGGTTATGTTTTGCCCCTGTGGGAGTGTGAAAAAGTTTCGCTTCTGTATGACTTAAGCCTGTTAATTCATCTCCAAAGTGTGGGTCAGATGCAACGTTTAGACGGTTTAATTTTGCTTTCGGATATCGTGAAGCAAAACCAGGTTCAATTTCGCCATCCGGCAATTCGTTTTCCTTGTCGTCGTTATCTTGGTAGTTTGTAATCTCACTCTCTTCTTCTACCAATTCTTCAAAACCACTATTTTCTAAAATCGCTGTATTGTCATGTTCATTGAATTCACCCATATCGAGTTCTTCTACTGGAATCTCTGTGTCGTTGTTGAGCTCATAGAGTGTTTCACCTTCAATGAATTCGATTGAATCTACAGGGTCAACAGATAGAGTTTCACCACCAAGGGTTTCCGTTGTATTTGCAAATTCAGTTAAATTTGAGGATTTATTTTCCAGTTCAGTCGCTTTTTCGCTATGAACAGTGTCATTTTCTAGATTGTCATCTGTTCCATTATCTTCAATTGCAATAGTATCGTCGTTTTCGTCCTGGATACCTAAAATTTCGTCGATATACTCATTTGCTTCGTCCTCCACTTCGTAACGGCTGTACCAACGTGCTGATTCATCTGCACCTTTCTCAATATCTTCAAAATTTGCTTTGTATTGACCCAAATCCGGATCAACGGCCTTAGCAACCTCTTTTACTGAAAGGAATGGGTAGCTCAGTTCCGTTGTTGGAAGCGTCCACCCTGAGACGTTCATTAACCCAGTATTAAGACCGGGCATTGCTGTTTTTGCTTCAATAGCAACTGGTTTAGTTTTACCACCTTTCGCCCAACTTTTATCTGCATTAGCAATTGATGTTTGTTTGGTTTTTGCAGATTTTGTTGTTGCAACTGACCATGGTTTTGGGATTAACGCACAATAGTTACGGCGACCCCGATCAATATAAGCATCCTCATCCATAAGCTCGTCGTCAAGTTCGGCTAGGAACGTTCGGCTTGCAGTGTCGTCCACGTTTTCGTCATCTGTGTCATCCTCGATACCGTTGTCATCGTCGATATCAGTTTCATCCCAAGTTTCCCCATTATCTGAACCAAGTTCATTGACTACGCCGTTAGTTTCGTTGTCTACAACCTGGCTACTCTCTAGGTCTTCAACGAATGTTGGGTCGTCAAATTTTTCTGTCAGCTTTTGGATAATTTCGTCAATTGATTTCTTCTTAGTTTCCTCCTTGAGGCCTTTTTGTTCTAAATAAATTTCCTCCAGTGTTTTGTTATGTCTTTCGACTTGAAGGTTATGGGCTTCACTATATGTGTGATTAAATTCACCCGGTTCCATTGGGACTTCTGGTTCTGGTTGTAACGTTTCCTCAAATTCTTGACAATCATCTTCGCGAGGTGCAAAGGGTTGGTCCAGTCGTAAATTTGTGTCAAATGTGCGTTCAACATAGAATCGATTATCCCCATAAACCTGGAATTCTGGAGTGTCTGTTTGTGATTCTTGAACCTCATTTGTAAGAAGTTCTCGTGGCACACCACCTGTTTCAGTAAATCGTTTTTCTTTTGATCGATGAACGGGTTTTAAGTGAATTAAGTCATCGGTTGGAATGCTTGTACGTACAACATCATGTTTTTTATAGTAGATAAGTTTTTTTGTTGCACCGTCCTCTTGGACTTCACTTTCATACTGAATTTTGCGCCCTAAAGTTTCTCCATAGGCACCATAGGTTGGTGTGCTATTAACTTGAATAGAATCATGTACTTTTTGAATTCCTTCTTCAATTAAAGTTGCATAATTTTCTTGGGATTCTTTTGAGATGAGGACGGGGGTAAATACACGCGACCCTTCAAACATGCGTTTTCGTACTTGTTCACTTCGACTATAATGATGGAGATAGTTCATCATACCAAAAACATACGAACCCAGGGCAATAGTTGCAATTGCAGATCGATAATCAAGAAATTGAACTGCTTGCTGCACAAAACGGCGTGATTCAGTTTCGAGAAAGTATTTGAAGCGGTATTTAATTGCGTAAGCCAATGTAAAATCACTCAACCATTTGCGCCACAAACGTTTTCCTGTAAATCTCTCTCTTGGAACGACGTGTAAAAAACGACCACGTGACACTGTCCAAACAGCTTGTGGTACACGTGGCCAATAGCGCATGCAGTTATAATAGACATTCCATGTTAATTCACTCCATGTACGTTCTCCACGTGCAATCAGCGTTTCAGTAACAAGTTCTAATCGCGTCTTGCCTGCGTATTTGGTTTTGAGTTCGTTAAGTAGAGGTTCTGGATTATTATAAACACTCCAGCTGTGTACTTTTGCATGTAATGTCTCTTCGGTGAAGATTTCTCCCTTTTCAACTTTTTCAAGGTATTCACGTTTCAGTTTTTCTTTACGTGCCATTGACTTGCTATCAAATAGAATATTAAACCA
>Ga0163180_10001853_pt1 | contig 11900 bp, 15 predicted proteins | sample AtlANTMetagenome_2_FD_109647 | JGI IMG/M metagenome (GOLD analysis project Ga0163180, IMG submission 109647) | Marine eukaryotic phytoplankton communities from the Atlantic Ocean - Atlantic ANT 4 Metagenome | ecosystem: Environmental > Aquatic > Marine > Oceanic | place: North Atlantic Ocean...
GCCTCGGCTGCTACGTTAGCATCACCAAAGACGTTACCCCTAGCAGCCTGACCCCCACGTACGCCTTGAGTGATTTGATTCCGCAATCCTTCACCAATCCCGTACCCGGCCTCCAGATCGTCTTTAACCATCTCACCCATGGCTTCACGGATCTCAAACCCGGTAGGATCAGACTGTTTTAATTGCTCGAGAGATTGCCGAACAAAGTCCTCACCAAACTCCTCCTGAATATCCAGTTGGGTTTGAGCGATCGTCCGGGCACTCTCGGCCATGAACTCAAGCTCGGCACGTGACTGATCGACATCCCCAAACCCGGTGAAATCGTATGTCTTCTGTTCACCACTGTCTGGGTCAGTAATCGTAACCGTAGTACCCAGCTTGGCAGCGGCCTCGATTTGCTTAATCAGCGGGAAGCTGTCAACTTCAGCCTTTACGCCGGCTGCAGTCGCGGCTGCTACGTCTGGTGGTTTTGGTGGTTTCGGTTTCGACATGTCATCAATCTCCTAAAGTGTTTGTACTTGTATCGCGTTAACTTGTGTTGCCGGTGAGCCCAATAATCTAGCTCTGGCGCATCCCGGTTAATGTTTTGAAAGTTTGCAAATAGCGTGAGGTTGCCGTGCTCATGGGCACTGCATAATTCATGTATGTAGACGTGTTTTCCAGTGGGCTCATTTTCCTTCCAAAAATGCGGAAGCACATCCCCATCAAATTCTTTAATCCTCCGGTAGATGAGGAGCCCCTTGATCTGTCCGTCTTCTGACGCAACGACAAGTGTCCCATTCCGGTGATGGAGGCATAGGTGCTGCCTAATCTCATCTTCCGTCCAATATGTGAATAAGTTTCCTCGGCCATTTTCTTTTGCAAATTCTATAACGTCCTCGATCGTCACAGTTGGCTTTCCATTGTCTCTACGAACGCTCCAAGGTTTACGTTTCTTAATGCTATGTATCTTTGATCGCCCAAGGTTAACCCGGCCTCAGTAATTTGATTATCACTCGAGTTTACGATTCTTACCTGGAACTCTCTGCCCTGGTTATTTCCAAGCAGACTCATGTTGTGGCGAACCACCCCAGGCCGACCCAGGACATCAGGCAGAACAAAGTCCAACGTGAGATCGCCGGTGCCAGTGTCTACGAGGTTGCCGCTATCAAGGATGACTTCGTCTCCACCATCAGGAACAAGTGTGATGTTCACCCTGGCCTTGGATTTGAAAAACTCCACCTCCATGTGATCGCATGTCTTTGGTGATACCGGATCGTTGAAGGTCATTGCTCTCGTAAGGATCTCGAAGGGCACCGTGGTCTTTGTGCCATTAAGATCATCTGCATAGTCATCCGGCACAGTGGCATCCTGTTCGATATGGTCGCGAAGCTGAACGATGTTGTTGTTGGTCTTATCAGCAAAGACCAAAGAACGCCGATCGTTAAGGGGCTCCCAAACATCAAACTGGCTTGGCTTAATTCCGGTCCACACGCCGGCCCATTGTTTGACCTCAGTGTTATAGACCAGAACAGTATTGTTCTCCGTGCTCGACCCTGTTGGAACAGCTAAGATGTAGCGGCCTCTCCAGTAAGTTGCACAAGCCTTGTTAGCAGATCCCCAGTTGATGCTTTCGATTACGTCTTGGATCGGAAGGCTGATGGGGTCACTGGTCGCCATCTGATCTTGTTGGAATGCTCGGCCCAGTGTCCTTACGCCATCGCGTGAAAGGAACATGATATCGTCACCTACACGCACCGCACTCTTCTCGGCCAGGCAGCCCACCTTATCGCTGACAAGCTGCACAGTGAATTTTGCCGGGTTTTCAATGCCCGGATTTGCGTCGATCACGTAGATCGAATTCTCTTTCAGCACTGCCAGCCGGAAGTCAGTAAAAGGAACAAGCGCACGAATAGCATCGCTATCACCTTTGCCAATGCGGATGGATGCTAGTGCCTCACTGTTAAATGCATTGTCTCCACTGGTTGTGTCAAAAGCATCAGACCCAGAATCAGCCGGATCATCATCACTGGCGTCAGCGGGAGTAGTCCCGCCGATTTCCGGGAGGATCTGTGATACGTGGAGAGTGTCTATGCCTGTTACACAAAATAACCGAAAGCGATGCGCGGTAAGAGCTCGAGTGTGCTCCGGGCTGTCTGAGTCTGCGATCTCGACTGCTATGTCGTAGGATATGAGAGAGCTGATATCGTCCCAGATTTTGTTGCCGTCATCATCGACTAAGATCCCTTCATCCCCAAGCTTACGCACTGCCAGTATATCTCCGCTGCCATCGCTGAAGTATATAACTCCGGCAATCTCTGTGACCGAGCAATTCTTTGGATCCGCATTGGGATCGTAATTGCCAACGATATGTGCGTTGTCGATCAGCTTCCCTGAAGCAGTAACACTGTGAAGGTATATGTGACCATCCGCAAAGATCATGATGCCATAATCCCACGTGCTGATGCGTAGGGTTATGATTGCGTGGATCGTCGTGTAGGTGGTCGCATCGATGCGGTGACAGCCCCGGCGGGATCGGGTAATGCCATTTACCCCGAGCTCAACATTCTCAAGCTTAGAGGCAATTGTGGCGGCCAGGGTTGCAGACCGTCCGTACGTATTGACTCCAGTGATTAATGGCTGGCTGTCGAATACGATCGGGTCATCTGCTCTGTCATTATAGTGAATTGGCATCGCTTAAAATCCAAAGTCAGAACGATCGAAGTCTCCCAGGGTATTTGGCTGAAGAACAGAGACAGCAGCCGATTGACCACGCTCAATATCCCTTGTGACAGTCAGCAGAGAGGAAGCCTCCTGAAACTTAATTTGCGCCTTAGCAAACTGACGCCCACGCTCGAGCATGTCACCTTCCACAAATGCGATCAGCGCATTATCGATGCCCCGGATCATGGGCTCATCATTGTCGTTCCTCAGAGGCCTGATTCGCTTTTTGCCAATTACAATCACCGAGACAGTTTCACCGTCTACATATTGTGGTTTAAGATTAAGCCTTACCCTACATAAGCTATACCGGGTCTCTTCAGCCGGGATGACCTCAGTGGCTGCTCCGTTACTGAATTGCACCTCACCAACCGTCACTGGCTTGGACGCATAGTGGACCTCGTCAAACTCGACAGATCCATAATGGTTGTTTGCAGTGAGCGCCAGGGACTCATTAACCGGGCGCTGGTTCCTGGTGCCCTTGAAGTAGACAGCCTTACCCGCATCGCTCGCATCCGTGTAAGCCTTAAGCTGCATCTTAAATGGCTCGCTAGATGTTGGCTTGGAAATCGCCTGGGGCTCCATCTCGGTAAATGCGACCGGGTCACCGACAGACAGTAACGTGTCTGGCTGAGTTTGCGCCAGGGATTGCAGATCGCGACAGGACATGAGCTCGCTATCGTAAACAATGTTGATGGGCCGCGCTACGGCATAAGGCAGAGTGAACGTCTGAAGGTATTCACTCGCGGTAATATCGGAAGTGTAAGGGTTAGTGTCAGTCGTATCCCTAGTCTGAAGCGTGAAGTCCGTTATGATGATACTGTCCTTCCAGAGACCTGTATCGTAAACCATTTCGTGACGCTGCCTCACAAAGTCCTTCGCAATCGCAATGGAAGATGAATCGGTCTTACCGATTTTGGTGCAAACGAAATTGGCTATTGAGGATAAGGTCATGACTTAAACGTCAGTTGGGATATAGAATTCAAAGATCGGGTTATTTACGCCCGTGCCAATGTCTAGCCTTAGGCTGGTAGTCGTCCTATTAGACACCTCAAGATCACCTTTAATTACGTAGGGACTGGACCTTGTGTCTACCCAGTGAGCAAACACAGGCAGATCAATGCTCACCGAATCGGTGAAAGTGATGTCTACCCTAGAACGGTTGCCAGTGCCAAAGTCATAAGTCACAGACGCAATGTTGGTTGTCCAGCTCGAGGTCACACTGCTACTCCCAGTGCAAACAAACCTACCAGATGCCAGGTATCTGCTTGTGCCGTGCAGCAGATTACTCTTAGCAATCTTCTTAACGGTGCCAGTACTTGTGTCGTAAACCAGAAGCACGTCATCATCTGCGACTGTTGTGCTGTCCAATGCAGTTAGATCATTAACGCTGGACAGGGTTACATTCTGCAAATTGGCCTGAGTGATTTTTCGAGGCAGTCCTCCGTCAATTACTAAATGCTCATCCGTGCTGGCAACATCAGATGTAGTCATCTCTGTCAGACCCGAGACAACCTTGAGTAGGTTTTGACACTCGACCCTTTTGTTAACTCCTGACTTCTCTTTGACAAGAACCTCATCATCCAATCCGGGGCTGCTTAAAACTGCGTGACCGGATATCATGTCAACGCCCACGCCACTGCTATCAACCGTGCCCCACTCAGCCAGGTTACCAGAACCCACTTTAAGTATAGTCCCAGCCGCACCGAGGGTAAGCTCCTGGAATGTCCCTCCAGTCCCGCTTTGAATTATAGTGCCGCTGGATCCGCTGGACGCATTACTGAGAGCTGTCAGAGCAACAGTGTTCGAGCTAAGGCTGGCACCTGACACTGCACCGGCTGCCAAATGATTGCTGCTGATAGCACTGTCAGCGATCATGGCGCCCGTTATTGCGTCATTGCTTAGAGTAGCATTGTCCACCAAGTTGTTTAGTTTGGCGGCCGTGACAGTATCACCGTCACTGAAAGTGTGTCCTTTGCTTATTGCTCCCATCAGATCAGATCTAAAAGTTTGCGGATTAAACCAAATGTGCCCTTATGTTTCTGGTCTTTAATGATTCCCTTAAGCATGGGCTTATAATCGATTTGATTCTTGGCCAGTTCCTCTTTGAAGATGTTCCCAGCGTCCAGAGCACTGATGCATGCGAGCCGGTATTGTCTGCCTCGTATAGCTGCACCAATCGCCAGGGCACTGCTTAGAACGAACGTGATCAGTCCCCCGAGAGGGAACCCTAGGTCTTGGGGGAGATCGGCAACCGTTTGTGCTTGGGAACGCACAACCCAGTTGGTGGACTTAGTCACCATGCTGACCGGCCCCAGGGGAGTGTCCACGGTGTTGGTGCGTGTGGTTACGACCGGCTCATGAATCCTGTCACTCAGCTTTTCCCATTGGGCGCAACCGGAGAATGTGACTATCAATCCGGCGAGAAATGCGATTTCAATCCAACGTCTCATCTTTGTCTTTCGTTTTGTTTCTATAATCTCTCGCAGCACTCATGCATTTTATAACGGTATAACATAGAGTTGCCATTGCTATGCAGACCCTGAGTACTGAGTCCAGTTGTGTGGTCGTCACAGTTACGCCGAGTATAGCTACCATCCCCACCTTTGTATGATCCAACCATGTGTCCACGTTTCACCATTTCACTTTATCGGCCCAATAGGCTGCACTCATCTTTCCCTTAGCTATGTTCCCAGAGTGTCTGGCCTTAAAACTAGCTCGCCTGGCTTTCTCGCTTTTAGTCTTTGGGTTTTTACCAACGCCACTTACTCCCTGTTGACCAAATCGGATCAGCTTCACCTCATCGCCTGACTTCGCCAGGACCGCATGAGATTTGTTAGGATGCTTGGGCGTACGCTTGGGTTTATTATACCCAGAGAACTTTTCGCCGGCACGTTCAACCATGACTACTCCTGGGCCTCTTCAGTCTCAGCTTCTTCGACAACTGGTTTTGGTGCCCAAGGCCGCCCAACTGAAGTCGTGGGATTAAGCTTTTGATCCAGCACTGCTGCCAATTGCCCTTCAATTTGCGAAACCTTAACATCAGTTAATGCTTCCTTAACCCAGGCAATCACGATGTCTTCATTAAGACTTTCATAAGGCACGAAGTCAGGACTGCTGGGATCAGGTTCTAATTGCTGGGATCCATAGGCTGAAACGGTTTCATCACCTTCGCTTAAAAAGACACGATAGTGTGCAACGATCACGCCGCCGTTGCTTAACTCGCGTTCCATTTCTTCGATTTTCCAGTTGGTAGTCATTGGTAAATTTATTCAGTAGGGGTTTCAGTTGCTATAGCAGCTTCATCAGCGGCGAGCTTCGCAGCCCAGTCAGCTTTGACTGCATCAGTGAACACCGCATTGCATATGGCTTGGACGTTAGGGTCGCGGTCACTCCAGTCCGTGTCTGGGTGCATCACGCAACGTTCAAATGAGGCGGCTAGTTCCTGTCCATCCTCCACAACGCTGATGCGTTTGCGGCATTGGACACTGTATGGGGCAACAAATTCGATTCTGTCGCACTTAGTAATTTTCTCAATCATAGTAGTATTTGCTTCGGTCCGTCCCAATCATCCGATTGGGGTAAATTAGTTTAGGCTGTGTAGTAACTTCCGCTAATCATCAGTTGGTTTTGGTTGGCAGTCGTTCCTGAGGTTAAGTCCGCTGTCGCTGCCATTCCGGTTAGCGCACCAGTGATTGAGGTGAGCCGTTTGGCCAAAATTATATAATCGGCACCAGTGTAAACGTAACCCCCAGCTGGTGCGTTGGTCCAAAAATTTGCAAATCCAACGTTTATAGGCACGTAGCTGTCGCTGCCAGCATTGGCAAACGGAAGCCCTCCAACGGTCAGGTGACCGCCAGTGCCAGTCGTGTCCACATCATCTGTTCGTATATAGCAAAAAAAGCTCACAAGTCGCCCTACGCGAGTATAAGAAGCTTTGACGACGTCCATTGTCAGGGTTGTATAAGACCCGCTGGTCGCGCCGAACGTAGGCACCCAACTGCCTTCTTCGTACGAGTCCAGCAGTTCACTGGTCATCGTTCCGCTGCCGTCAGCCGTAGCGCTGAAATCGATGCCGAGGTTATTCCCCATCACGATGTTTGCGGAGTGGTGGGTCTCTTTATATACCTCAATTTTCTCACCGCCGTTGGTCGTTATGAACCTCAGAAACGGGTTGGCTCCCTCCTTAATTTCAAGCGCTGCACCGTTATTATCGGGCATCAGAATGTCTGCGCCTGATGAGAATTCCAGGTTGCCTGACTCATCGAGGGTTAAACGAGTTGTGCCGTCTGTTTTGAAAACGTGCTGACCAGCACTCGCACCGGATACTGCGTCGTATTCGACGGTGGCATCGTTTGTAATACCGTTGGCTGCAGTTGAAATGACTAGCCCACGGTCATCGTTTGCTCCCGTCAGGCGAGCAATATCGGTGTTAATTGTCCCAGCTTTAACCGTTAGGGCCTTGTCCGGCGAAACTCCGATGCCGACGTTGCCCCCGATAAAATTATAGCTGCTCGCAGTGAATTCTGCGGCACAGTTGCCACTCGCATCGTTATTGACGGCGTTGAGACGGAGTGCAGACCCGTTGTTGCTCACGCTGAAATTTACCCCGTCAGTAGGCTGCACCATCAGTTTGTGCAATGACGGGACAGTGCTCAACCCCACACCCAGACAGCCATCGCTGGTAAGCCTGAGTCTCTCCGAGTCGTTCGCATAGAACAACATGTTGTTACCAGTATGATAATAGCTGATTCTACCAGGTGCTGCTGCCACACCGTCCATAAAGTACAAATGCCCTCCACCGTCTGAATTAGTGGCTATAGTGATGCCCTGATGAGCGTCTGCCCCCGTTCCTACCACCAGTGCATTAGCGTTGGAGAAGTAGTCACCCGGCGAGACTCCGATGCCGAGTTTGCCGTCAAACAAGCTTTGCAACCCTGTAACGTGAAGTCCGTATTCGCTACCAGATGCTGGACCAGTTACCAAAAGTGTGTCGCGAGCAGTGGTAAGGGTTTTGATTTCGTGATCAGCAGTCCCAGACCAGCTCGTCCCCCCAATGACACTGGCTGCGCTCCAACTCAACGCTCCCCCTGACAAATCCTGTAACGTTCGCGAAGAACCATCAACAAACTTAAAAGTGCCTCCAGAAGCCGCAGAATTAGCGACATGCAGTTTAGCGTCGGGTGAGCTGAGTCCAATCGCGACCCGCCCAGTCGCCCCATCGATAATCATCGAGGTCGTGTCCAGCGCACTGGCCACACTCGTTCTGAACAAAATGTCGCCACCCGTGGTGTAGGCATCGATGTAGTATGCCCCGTTTTCGGAGCGGAGAAAGTTCGATGCATAGGTGGTCTTATTGCCACCGTTTTCGACAACAATATTCTCGTCGAAGTTGCCACCCAGTGGTCCGGCTGCAATTTTGCGAGTGCCAGTAGCCCCATCGATGATTGCTACATCGTCAGCAGCCGGGCTAGTTGCCGTTGTCGCTAAATCTTTAACTCGAATGTTACTCATAGTTTAGTCCAAGGGATAAGCTGTTTCCGTTTGAATCGATTAACCTGTCTCCGGCCGAGGTGCCCAGGAAGAACATGTTGGCAGCCCGTACTCCGCTGGATGCCGTCAACAAAAGCATGACTATATAATCCATATTATTCGTGTATCGCTAAAAGTGTACCGGAGGTAAGTTGAATGCTGGTTGCTCCGATCGGAATGAATTGTCCGGCTTGGAGGGTCACGCCTGACCAGTTAGTTCCGGCGCTATCTTTGATTGAGCACGTTACCGAGTTGAAGACCACGTCCGTGACCGCATAGACAAAGTTAAACTTCCCCGTGTGCGCTGACGTGTTTCTAATTAAAAGCCCCTCGGCTTGTATCTGCATGTTCATAAGTTCCAGGCCTTCTTAATTTGTTTTTTGCTAAATTTTGAGCGCCATCCGTTTTGCTCGGCTTTACTATAGCCGGCCTTGATGCCATCCCTCTGATTGGGAGCCTTGGCACCGGTGTTTACGTTAAATCCTATCGGGCGCGATACCCGTTTCCACTCTTCACCATCCTCATCAATCCATATGCTGATGTCGCTCGGCACAATGCGCTCTATCTCAATGCCGTCTTTGCTGAAAATGTATGTGGGCATAATAAAGAGGGGGGAGCGTTAACTCCCCCCATGATATTACATTCCAGATGCTTCTAGCATCGCCACCATACCTTCACGATCGAGCTCGCCGCCACCTGGTGCTTTGGCTTCTGGATCGCCGCCCAGGTCAACTCCGTTAGCCTTCATTGCGTAGATACTGACAGTACCTCCGTCCATAGCTTCTACAGTGCCCTCGATAGTCACTGAAACGGTATCACCTTGTGTAGGCATGACAGCCTCTTCACCATCCATTAACTGGACAGCCTCTGTTGGTATTTCGATGCTAAACGGCATAATGATTAAGCTGAGTAATCGGTCTTGGAATACACACGTGCAACGTGCAATGGCTGAAGCGTCTTGGCTGCATATAGAGCCTTGAAGCCAACACGAGTTTTCTGATTCAGAGGATCGCTCTTATCGGCCCCAGAAGTGATAGTCACGCTAGGAGCGAAAGGAGACTGAGAGCTCAGAGAAGGAACCCCGTAAGCCTGGTCACCAAACACGATAGAACCGTAAGCAGTTCCAGCCGCATTGTAGGTGTACTGAGATCCAGTCACCAAACGGTGAGGGACAGAAGTCTCAACGAACCGAATTCCGTGCAATCGACCAACTTCACCTCTTAGTCGAGCCTCGGGCTCGGCGTAATGATGAGCGTTAATCCACTGAGCGTCATTCATTAGATCTCGGCTGATTTGAGGCCCAATCACGCCAACATAGTATCCGTCAATCTGAGATGCATTGTTGATCTTGAGACCGGTAGCAGCATCCAAGAAGTCGAGTGCGTCAGCGGCCGTGATGTCAGCGAATGTGTAGTCAGTTGCAGTGCCGGAGAACACGTCACCAGCAGTAGTTCCAACATTGCTAAACACTTCGTTTCGGATGATCTCGTCAAGCTTCAGAGCGGCGTCACGGCCGATTCTCAAGGTTGCTTGTTCCACGTTGTTGAACAACTCAAGAGCCGTCAGGAGATCAGTGATATCGATCACCTGTCCGTACTGAGCGAGGTCAGCACTGACAGACTCAAGTTGCAGAACATTTGCGGTAGGAGTAGTTCCCTCAGTGAGGCTGGATACGTTAGAGGCGGCACCTTTAGCGTATCGGAAAAACTTCATCGTGAGATCGCCACCACTCTTTTCCGGGAGAGCTTGTTTGGATGCGAATTGTGAAAGGACCAGATTGTCCTCGATAGTGCGAAGGAGTTCGCGTGAAAAGTAGTCTTGGAGACTGTTCTTTACATCACCGGCACCATCACCGGTGGCTGTTGTCATGTTTACTGAACTATCTGCTGCCATTTTATATATTCCTTAGTTGTCGGCTTGGCTTACCATCTTAAGAAGCGCATCTCGTTGATCCTCTCTGCTCATACGATTAAAGCTTTGAGGTGATGGCCTCTTCGCGACATCGCCGCCACCGAGGTTTGTTTTCTTTTTTAGTTTTTCGAGCTCACTCTTGAGCCCTTTGTTTTCTTGTTTAGCTTTATCCAGCGCCTGGGCATCCAGATACATCTGGGCTACCTCGACACTGTCTCGGAATCCACCGGGATACATTTTCAATGCCGGCTTGTTCTCGAGCAAATACTTGACTGCCTTGTGAAGTTCTGACTCTGGATTGTTTAGATCCGGGTTCGATTCACTTAGCTCTGCGACAGACGTTTGCCACTCCTTCTTAAACTTTTCCGTTTCTAGAGTTTTGTTAGCGTTTGACTTTTTATTACGAGCTTCCTCGGCCATTGCTTCCGCTTGTTCAGCGAGCTCTGGCTCACCTTCATCTCTGAAGTTCTGAGCCACTGCCTCGTAAGTCTCGGGCGAATATTCTTCGCCAGCCTTCACCAACTCCTCTGCTACGTTTATGCGCTCGCTATTGAGCTTCTCGCGATCCGCTTCTAATAGCCTTTTTTCTTCCGCGAGCTTTTCTTTTTGCTCGTCGAGTTTTTTCCAGGCTTTCTTTTGTCGGGCTTCGCCTTTCCGTAGTTTTTCATATCGCGTATCAACCTTAGATTCTTCCTCAGAATCCGGCTGATTAGTTTCTTCCGGTTTGACTTCTTCGTCTGTTTGAACCTCTTGACTGGCAGCAGTTGGTTCTTCTGCTGATGTTGGAGACTCTTCCACTTTAGAGGTTGGCGATTCCTCCGCTTCTTCGCCGGCGAGCATGGTTAACATGTCCTCGCGATTCATGGGTTCGTCCATATTACTCGTCGTCACTTATCAGGAGGCCATTCTGGACCAAGGTATCGAGACAGCCTATTCCATCCCTAAATCCTGATGAGTATCCGACATTAAATTGTGCCTTGTCGGCTCCTCTGTCTATAGATGCTAAACTCTGCTTAACTATCCATGAGAAAATTACCGATTTTAACTTAACCCCGAGTGGGCTGGCTAAGAAGCTCTGGAGCGCCTGGGCTTCCTCCTTCGTCCAATTGGGGTTCTCCACCTTGGGAAGCTGCCTGTTCAGGCGGCACAGCGTTTTGGCTAGCTTGATTAACTGCATTAGAAAGTTCCTGGACCTCGGCTGCTAACTGCCTGGCACCTTTGGAATCCTGTTCCGCGAAGGCTGCCATATGTTGGGCAATGTGTTCCTGGATCCTTTGCAACTCCACGGCATCTGCCTGGGCACCCTGGCCGGCTTTAAGTGCCATATAATCCAGCATGGTGCGTACGTGGGTTGGATGATCGTCGGTTGGCTTAACAGCAGCCGGAAAGCCGATCTTCATCACAGAAAGCTCGATCGCCTGTTCCTCGGCCTGATCTGCTGCCTTGGTGTTAGGATCAGTTAAGAGTCGCTTAACAAGCCCAGAGTCATCAGCCTCCAGGACGCTTCGCCTGAGTTCTAGCTGATTGATAAACGGATCCTGTGAGAACATCTGCATCCGGCCTATAGCCTTCTGATAATGCCACTGCTTGTTGACCCCATCAGCAGACCCGGAAGGAGTAATGTTATACTGTGAATGGATCGCTTCCTGGGGCACCTGTTGCAGAGTGTCTAGGTAGAAGTAATTAAGTGACGTGCTGTCGTATTGTGTAAGCAGTGACCAGCATTGCTCATAGAGATCGGACAAGAACATACGGAA
>Ga0163180_10001854_pt1 | contig 11899 bp, 10 predicted proteins | sample AtlANTMetagenome_2_FD_109647 | JGI IMG/M metagenome (GOLD analysis project Ga0163180, IMG submission 109647) | Marine eukaryotic phytoplankton communities from the Atlantic Ocean - Atlantic ANT 4 Metagenome | ecosystem: Environmental > Aquatic > Marine > Oceanic | place: North Atlantic Ocean...
AGTCAAATCCACGCCAGCTACGTTGGCAATGGTTGTTAACCAAGCCAGACAATCCGCAAACTCTTCGGTCTTATCATCAAGTGTGCCTGCACGTAGTGCGGATGCTAGCTCGCCGACCTCTTCCATTAACCACATGAATGTACCGTCTATTCCCCGCTCGGCATCTTTCTCGAAATACATCTCCTTGATCAGATGCTGAAACTCTGAAAATGTGATTTTATCCTGGTTCATAAACAGTCCCTCTTCTACGGCAACGATCCGTTGCGAGTTCAGTTAATCTATGGACTCTCGAGGAGGTACAGATACCTGAACGTTGTCACCATCTAAACGCACATCAAAGGTGTCAATTTTCAATTCCGGGTTATCCGTCCAGGCGCCATCATCCACGCAGAATCGCCATGCATGCCAGGGACATACGACCACGCCTTTTTCAAGGTAGCCACCAGCGAGCGATGCCCCCATGTGTGGGCAAAGATCATCTGTTGCCTTGAACGCTCCGGCTTCATGAAACACCGCAATCATTCGGCCGTTGACGGTATACATCCTTCCCTGACCGTCCGGAATCTCGTCAACCTGTGCGACCGTTGTATATTCTGACATCAAGCTTTCCTTACTCCGGCCGCGAGTTGCTCAGTGTTACCTTCGTGGACACGGTCTGTGCCACAGTGTTTTGCCCGATGACAGCTTCCGTCTCAACAACTGTCTCAAAACTGAGTTCATGGATGCTTCCTTTATAATTGTCAAACAACAAAGTACCCTGCCCTTGCTGTTTGCGAATGGATACCTTTCCTCTGGCAGTCTTGCCATCATTCTGTATCGTCAGTCGTGGCTTTATATCTAGCACTTCAAGTTGTTTACCATCGCGTTCTGTATTGCCTTTGTACGTAAACTCAAGCGCCATCGATGCTGGCAACGCTGTCGTATCGAAAGCGAAAACTTGCTTCCAGCTATCACCCTGCTGTACGGGTTTGGTAGGTAGCACAATGGTTGCACCCTTGACCATTTTGGTCAGTGAACTCTCGTTCACGACGGCTGCACCGTTGACGATCGATGAGCTAATCTTGTCCAAGGCCGATTTATCCACCGCCAGGTTGGTTATACGACCAATGGCATCCGAGTCATACTTAACCTCTAGACCTACCATTGCTTTAATGGAATCCAATAGTTGTGATGCCTCCTCACTTTCAGCGCTGTCTGTGTCATACTCAACCGATTGCAATCCTGGCGCGCTAATGGCAATTTTGACGCCCTCAATCGTTCGACTGATCGCCGCTGACGATTCATCTGAAACATCGCTTACGTTTACCCGCCAGCGAATAGTGTGCGATAGAGATGACGTTATCTTTTGATCCGCAACCGCAACCGACACATCGCTCTGCTGCACAAACTGCTGTTGTGCACTGCTCCCCGCTTCATACTGATAACGCAATTGGGTTTGCCCAAATGCGATTGAACTACAAATAGAAAACAACATCACGAACAGACCACGACAGATCGTTCGCCTTTTGTTCTTTGTTTTCATTTATTCTCTCCTTAAGGCTCCGGAGGTGAAGATTCCGTATTCATTATAGCTCGATCGTTTGGCCACTTCCCAAAACGATACATTCAGTGTCCGTTTGTTCGTTCACTCGCTCGGCCCAGGCAGCAGGGTCCTGTTCAATCGGCGGCCATGTATTGTAGTGGCATGGCACAACCCGTTTGGGGTTTAAAATCTTGACCGCCTCGAGTGCATCATCCGGGCCCATCGTGTAGTTGTCACCGATCGGAAGAAATGCGAGATCAATTCCTGCCCTAGCAATTAGCTCCATATCTAGGAATAGAGCAGTATCACCAGCGAAGTAGACCGTACCTTCGGGAAATCGGATAACAAACCCTGCCGGCAAGCCGCCATAACTGCCATCTGGTAACCCGGACGTATGCACCGCTGGCACCATCTTGACGCTACCGAATGGTAATTGAACGGTGCCACCAAAATTCATTTCGTGCAGGTTGGTTAACCCGTGCTTCTCTCCCAACCATCTTGATATCTCCACCATAGATACAACAAGCGCATTGGTATTGCTCGCCACTTCAACCAAGTCGGCGATGTGGTCTCCATGACCGTGCGTGACGAGTATGGTATCCACCTGTACGTCAGCCGGTGCCAGCTCCGTTGCCGGATTATCCGCGAGAAACGGATCAATTAAGATTCTGGATTCGCCCGATTCAATGAGGAAAGTGCTGTGGCCGACAAACGTGACTCTCGTAGTCATGAGTTAGTTCCTTCAGTGGGTATTAGCTGTCCATATCCAATATGGACTTCATGTTTTGTTTATATGCTTCTACGCCGGGTTGGCCATATGGATTGATTCCCAGCAGTTTACCTTCAGCAACAGTTGCGATCATTAGAAACTGCAGGAGTTGTCCCATGTGGCGTTCATCTAATTGTTGCATGTTCAAATCGATGGTCGGACGATTTACATCGTTTAGCGCCCGGTTCGTTCCGTCTATTGCTGCTCGCAACAACTCCGGATACGTCGTGCCCGCTACCTGATTTAATTGATCCTGATCATTTTCACATTTGGGGATCACAATGGCATCACCGCCTGGTTGTCCGATAGTCAGATTCACAACTAGTTTATCTCGACGCCCTTGCTGATGTTGTTGAGAACGTGAATGTAAATCTCGGGTATTCACGGCAGTTAAAGGAGTTGCACCTAATTCTCGTTTGCCAAGGCTCTCTGCCAACAGTTGGTCATACCAAAACCCCATCGATTCAAGAGAGTCACTCCAGACGCTCGTCACGCGTATCGTGCAACCAAGTAACTGCTCCATAAGCGATTCAACAGCAACAAATCTAAGGACCGGGTTTTCGGCCACGGCTGTTTCTTCAAAACACTGATTTGCTTCTGATGCGCCTCGCAGCAATTCTAGAATATCCAACCCGATTACTGCGGCAGGGAGAAGTCCGACGGCTGAAAAAACGCTGAATCGGCCGCCGACACCATCTGGTACCGGAAAACGCACATCACATCCAAGTTGATCCGCCAACTCCTGTAGTTTCCCCGAGCCGCCGGTGACGGGAATAACTCGGCCGCCTAAGCCCGCAGCTGAATCTCGCATTCGCTCGACGATGACCCGCAAGGCAGCGGCTGTTTCCAAAGTGCCTCCGCTTTTGCTAATAACGATCGTACACCACCTGTCGCCAAACGAATCGAGGTGACATAGCAAATCAGATAATGCACTGTTATCGAGGTTGTTACCGGCAAAGTAGATTTTCGGACACCCATTCCGTTTCTCGGCATCGAGCTCGTTATAGTAAGGTGATCTCAAACCCTGCAGGAGTGCCCGGGCGCCCATGTAAGAGCCTCCGATCCCGAGAACAACCACTGCATCAAATGAAGTCTGGATCCTCTTTGCTGCATCGAGAATCCTTCCAATTTCACTGCTATCACCGCCTGCTTCAAATTCTGATAACAGCCTAGTGGGCATTGAATAAAACGCCGCATCAAGTGGTCGCTGGTGCTCGAAAATTTCTCCTGAAGCCATTGCATTCAGATCCGTCACAGCCATTTGGTCACGAATCTCTGACAGCGAGTCATGTAATCCTGTAATTTCATCGTCTGTGAGAGTTGATACAGGCGATAAGCAACCTGTTGTATTGAGGCTGATTCCGATTGAAGACATTGAGACAATACCCGAGTAAAAATACTGTACTTATTTGGTCAATCGTGAAGCGAATTGCCCTATCCTGCAATAGTGGTACTTGTGGAATTCACAAATACGGCAAAAATGCATTTATTACCGACGAACACCTGAGTCCGTTTAAAACTATAACGGCCTCAACGATCGGCCATCACCACACAATTAGCATAAAGAGTCACACAGAACTGTCGCATGGATATTCACGATCTCACCCGCAAACTACATGCAAAAAACAATTCCAAGATCATCATGATGGTAGCTGATGGCCTCGGCGGTTTACCCTTCGAAAAGGGAGGTCCGACTGAGCTAGAGGCAGCTGAAACTCCCAATCTGGATGCCTTGGCAGTAAACGGAGTTCAGGGTGCCAGCATTCCTGTACTGCCGGGTATCAGTCCCGGAAGTGGCCCAGGCCACCTTGGGCTTTTTGGATATGACCCCATCAAGTATCAAATCGGTCGCGGAGCACTAGAAGCAACAGGAATCGGGTTTGAGTTGCAAGATGGTGATGTCGCCATTCGCTGTAACTTCTGCACACTTGACGCTGATGGAAACATATCCGACCGACGCGCTGGTCGAATCCCGACGGAAGAGAGTACACCGCTGGTGGAACGACTTCGTCAAATAGCGATAGATGGAATTGAGATCTTTGTTGAGCCAGTCAAAGAACACCGCTTCGTTGTCGTTTTTCGTGGAGAAGGCCTCGGTGGTCACGTAAACGATACAGATCCGCAGGCAACAGGCGTGCCACCACTGAATCCGATTGCATATGACGACGATAGTCACAAAACAGTGGAAGTTGCCAAGGAATTCCTGCGTCAGGCACGCGAATTACTGGACGGCGAGGAAAAAGCGAACTTTCACACCATGCGAGGGTTTGCTGCAAAACCAAATTTGCCAACGTACCAAGAGGTGTATGGGCTACGAGCCGCTGCAGTCGCGGTTTATCCGATGTACAAAGGTTTAGCTAGACTCGTGGGAATGGACATCGTTGGAAACGCTCAAAATCTTGAAGAACAAGCTGCCGCTGTTAAAGAGAATTGGGATAACTACGACTTCTTCTTTGTGCACTTCAAGTACACGGACAGTACTGGTGAAGACGGTAACTTCGATGCAAAAAAAACCCGTACCGAAGAGTTTGACGCTGCGATACCATTATTCACAGAGCTTGATCCAGAGGTGCTCATTGTCACCGGGGATCATAGCACGCCGGCATTCCTTTCAAGCCACAGCTGGCATCCGGTACCAACACTGATCGCTTCAGATTGCTGCCGAGCGGATAACCACACTGCATTCAATGAGACGACTTGTATTACCGGTGGGCTAGGTCAATTCGAAGCCAAGTACTTGATGAGTCTTGCACTAGCAAATGCCGACCGTCTTGGAAAATATGGTGCTTAGTTTTCCCAACTAGTTCGGCTTCACCACGATATACGGCCTTAACCAATTGACGTGATCTAACACATCTCCGTCATTCGCATGGTTCACGACAAGTGAGATGTGCTTGCGTCCACTAACAGGAACTTTAATCGGCAACACCGCGTCGCTCCCGTGAATGACATTGCTTGTGTAGACTTCATCCCAATCCTCACCGTTGTCGGACAATAAGATGTGAACGCTCACACTCCCACGGCGACCGGCGCTATGATCCATCGCCACTTCCGTTACAAAGTCGACCGAATTAGATGGCAATTCAAACTGAATGACACTTGTCGGGTGCATGCCTATCCCTCTGAGGTAAGAATCTCCAGCACGAACTCGCAAATGGAGGCCCTTAACACTTCGATTGATATTAAAACGCCAGTTCAGCCCAAGTAGAGGAATGTGCCGAAAGTGACTTGGTTCGATCGTATCAAGCCAGACGATTTTTTCACTGGTCGACTGAATGAAACATAGATAATCAACACCCGACGGATCGCCGGATAATAGTGGTGACAAAGTGGTTAACCGTATCTCTTCCGTCGTCTCAATCTGCAATGTGTCAGCATCTACTTCAAGCCGTTTACAACGGATAATTGAGCCATCACGCGTGCCAACGACACGGGATTGGAGCAGGTTATCAATACCTTCTCTTCCAAAAGCAACAGCTCGTACTCGTTTACGTTCTATAAGTACCGGCAGCGTTCCCAATTGAATTTGAATCGTGTCACCATCGACAAAGAGTACACTTCCGGAAACCTTGGAACCGTCTGACATGATTAGCAAGTCGGTTTTTTCCTCGGAGTCATGATCGCACACATCAAACACCAGCTTATCGCGATCTTCAAGTCTGCGAGGTAGTTGTAGTACTACTGCTTTTACGTTCGCCCACGGCAGCTCAACACTCTCGAACACTTCAGATTCTATATGCAACGACTGTTTGTTTGTTTGAAGCTGTGTAGCTGCAATGCGTGATCCATCAGCCAATACGACAAGATGAGGAGTGCGGACGACAGCCATCGATCCCCATGAAACGAGATCACTCCAACCAACAGCAGCTGGGAATTGCTCACCGTTGTCAGTTGTTGATTTAAATGCGAATTCACTATCCGGCGTTACCGCCTTTAGAGTCACATTGCTCACCGTTTTGCCTGTCAAATGCAGCCGTTGTGACAGTGCAGACGGAGAGATTAAGAGCAAAATGAAAACTGCAGCGATATACAAACGCAATTGCCAGCACGGATTCGTTGCTGCTCTTTTGGACTTCCGCGCGGGTTGCTGACAGATAGACATGTTTCTTTTGTTATCGCCGCAGAATTGGTAGGTGGTTATTCGGCATTTGCAACGATAAGCAGGCCATCGCAGTCGAGTATTCATTACAAACATGCTCATCACGCCAGTTGCCATCAGATTCCTGCCGATCCGTCAGTAGATCTCTTATCGACTTGTACCAACGCGACCATCGTTCACCCCCAGCTTGCCAATATGCATGAGATGCATAGTAAATGCCGTAAAAGTAGTGCGGTGAACTACTATAGTCAGACTCTTCCGGCCAGTTTTCATCCAAGAACGCCAATCCTCGTTCAACAAGATCACCTTCGTAGATTCCGCAGTTGAACAAGCCGACCAAGGCAGCACCCGTGCGGGGAAATGCACTTTCGCCTCCCTGATGCGTATACATAAATCCACCATCTGGATTCTGACATTTGCTGAGATAGGATTTGCATTGCATGACTGTGTCAGGAGGCACGCGAAAGCCTGACTTCACTGCACCACGAAGTGCGACTGCCTGACAGACTGTCACTGAAATATCCGCATCTGACTTTTCAGGCTGATAACGCCAGCCACCGTCAGAATTTTGAGTCGCCAACGTCAATCCAACTGCCTTCTCAAGTACCGTACGCACCAGCGGATTCCTTGTCATACCGTAGACTTGAGAGAGGAACAGTGTTGCGAATCCGTGCCCATACATCGGCCGTTTGTTCTGCTCTGCCTCCGATGCAATCAAGCCACTCGAATCACTTTGCGCCACTACGTAATCCACGCAACGTCTGAGCACGGATCCAAACGGCCCTCTTCCCGGCACACTTCCACTAGCCAGCCAACTTAACCCGGCAAGGCTAATAATGGCGGTACTGTCCTGATAAGCACTATCGCCGAACGTACCGTTCTCCTCCTGTGCCAAGGAGAGGTACTTTAATCCAGATTGCACTGATTTCCTGGCGACCGAGTTGTATAACTTCCTACCGTCTTGTGCGTGCACTCGAGCCCGCATACACGGCACGGCTCCACTCAAAATCAGCATGGGGAATAGCTGTCTTCTAGTAAGCAATGGTCACTCCTCATCGTCTTTCATCTGTGGAGTGGCCAGTCTCAAGTAGAATCTCTCGAGCAGTTGCCTGTATTGTGGAGCAAATTGATTAAACAGGCTGCTCCTTAACTGGTCCCGAATGCGTGGTGGAAGTTTTTCCCAGCGATCATCCAGAGAATCCATTGGTATGAGTGCTGGAGTTTGCTCGGGCGTATCTGTGGAATTCACATCCAACATTGCTGAACCAACACCGCTGCGAGTAGACGATGTTCCTACACTTGCATCATCACCCTGAACAACTCTGTTTTTCAGGACTCCATTTAGTTGCTCCAACACACCAGCTTGAATTGTTTGAGTTTGCCGACCGGCATCAAACCCGTGTAAGCGTTCACTAACACGACGCATTTGAATCTCTGCGTTTAGTAAAGCACTCGATTCACCGGCGGCACCAATATCTTCGCCGGACTCCGTCGCTTCCGTTACTTCACTGCTTTCACGAATCTCCGCCTCCGCTTGTCCAGGCCGTGTCGGACTGCTAAATAGCCTCAGTTTAAGTTCGTTATTGAGTGGCGAAACTTCACCACGTCTACCTGTTAATCCATCGTCACCATGCAGTCGGCCGAACAGACTAATCACCAGCACAAGAAGAAGTAACCAACGTTGATTCACCGACTGTCTCCTTGCTTCGTTCTATTTTTCAGATCTTGCTTGCGTATCTCAGAAACCAAGTCCGCAATGCGGATCTGATCTGCAGCTAACAACTCAAGTTCATTGCGTTGTTGATCTGTCAAATCCTCAGAGTTTCCGTCACCGTATGCCTCGTCCACGCGTTGGTTGATATCGGCCTGAAGCCGTATCAACAATCGAACTTGTGATAACAGGAGAGCTTCACCCTCAGTCGATTCACCGCCTGGGACTCGAACCTCCGTTTGATTTGCGATCTGTGCTTGCATGGATACTGAATTGGTCATCACGTGTACCATGTGCTCAATCAATTCTAGTGCAATCACCTGATGTTTGATGGCAACGAGTCGATTTGGCACGGTCAGATTATGCAAAGCCTGACTCAGATTACGCTCCAGTCTACTTAGTGCAAACTGAACAGCAGATTGTCTAAGATCGCGGCCAGCAATATTCGCGACTGCATCCAACACCGCTTCTTGTCGGAAAACTAATTCATCTCGAATACCATTTACTTCGCCGTCCCACATGGAAGTTGCCTCATGCAATGCTTTAAGGTCACGATAAATTGCATGCATATCTTCCGCCGAAATCGCAAGTAACTGTGAATGCGTTTCGTGACGCACTATCTCCGTAGAGGCACCCTACGCATCGATCATTTGCTCAAGATATTGCATGACCAATTCGTGCTGCTCTAGAGACTCCTGTACTCCGGCGCCATGGATCAGGCGACTGATTTGCCTCATACGTTCTGAAATTGCCCAGCGGCTATGGACTTGCAGCATATCAGCAACAAACCTTGCGTCTTCCCTGGAAACAGATTCGCCTATAAGCCACTGCTTCATGTTATCTACGATTTGAGTGAGCTCTTGCGCAGAGTCGCCCTGAAGTCTGGCTGTTTGATCGATTCGTTCTTTGGGAATTGATAAACCAACGAGTTGTTGCCCAAGATAGTTTCGCAGATCCGTTCCAATGCCTTCCTGAATTTGCCTCAATTCAGAAATGCCAAGCGTAAACTGTTGATAACTAAGTTGCGAGCGATATCCGGAAAGTGCATTTTCCATGTCACGTTCCGCATCGATTTGCAGGTCATAGATTCTTGCCAGTTGTGCCTGCACCTCGCTTGATTCCAATCCCGTACGTGACGATGTTGTATCAACTAAGTCGCTCAAGAGCTGTGACAAAGCAACCAGACGCGTCTCGTGGATTGCATCAAGTTGATCAAGCAATCCGGAAAGACGCTTTCGTTCGGCGAAATTGCTTAACCGATTGAGATCACTCTGCTCGACGACCCTCCGGATTTGCATCCGCACGCTGCCATTCTCAAGCGAGCACGCGCGTTTTATATCGCCTTGATGTAATTCGACAGATTGCAAGATACCTGACACGTCCGCGTATGCTATTTGTTCATTATCCAGTTGCTCCATCAACGTGCCGGTATTGGAAATCATGTCTTGTTGCACCAATTGAAGGTCTCTCAGTGACTCGATTAAGTGCACACGTTTTTGTTGCAGTGAGCGAATCAGCTGTCTCGATGACACAAGCCGCAAGTAAGCGATTGGTGACTCTGTAACTTGACCGTGAATATCTTCCGCCACGATGTGGTATGCAATTCGCTGACCTGGGTACAGTCCAGCAATACTGGAAAGATCCCATAGCAGTTCGATCGATTGAGACTGATTGAATGTACCGGCATGAATATCCGCTGCCTGTTCAAGCGTCCAATTCGGCAACGCAGCAACGGGTATCGTCATTTGTACGAATTCATCACTTTCATCAAGCGAAAATATCAGCATGGCCCGTTTGACGTGGATATCATCTCTCAATTCAATTGTGAGATTTGCAGCACCGGTCAATCCAACATCCAATTCAGATTGCGGCCATGTGACATTAATACCTGGTGGCTGATCGTCGTATGTTGCAATCACTCTTTGTGGTCGCGTACTCGTTTTTGCCCCCGCGATAGTTACGTACTCTATCCAGTATTCCCCTGATTCATCGACTTGCCACTGTGTATCGCTTAAGTGTTGGCGAGCACCCGATACATCGTCTGTGTCTGTGAGAGAGACCTTGCGTTTAAGATCAGTCGATTCAAACCAAATGTGCGCAGAGTCAACGGCATGTGAGAATTCAATCGATGGTACGATTTGTGAACCGGATAGAATTCGAAGATTACCATCTGATAAAATCGGAGGTAGACCCGTGTATTCCGGTGCAACAATCTCAAATTCAATGCGTTCTACTCGTGGCGGTATCTCCACCAGAACTTCATACCATTGCTCACCAGGATCATCGCCGCCGCTAATCCGGAATTCAAATGGTTCACGCACGTTCACCAATGTCACCTCGGCGTTATTGGGCATGAACGACACTTCGGCCTCAATCGAGGAGAGATGCAGTGAGTCCTTCCACACTTCCACCCAAATCTGTTTTGGTAAACGGCCGTTCTTGTCCTCTATTTGAACCGTAAAATCTTCACCTAAAGCAACAACGAACTGAGTTGGGTTATCTTGATTTGAATCGCCGACCGGTTTCAGTGCATGTCTACGCGGCCAGTTGGGCGCATCCCAAGGTGAGATTAAGCGTTGGGCTGCAATTGAAATTACGGTGGGCTGAATAACGGGTAGAAAAATCAAAATGAATAAAAACACCAACACACTAATACCCGATCGCCGGACACGTCGCATATCGACCATCCCGGAGATTACCTCTTCGGTCAACTCGGTATTTACACGACTCAAAAGCGCATTAGTAAATTGTCTGGTTTCCATCTCATCAGATTCACTTAGAGATATAGCTGAACTGAGGCGCTGGCCAAAATCCGGATGCTTACGTTCGATGTGCAAGGCCATTGCAAACGGTGACAACTCTGAATTCATCGATGGCAGCACAGACCTAAAGAAAGTCCATGTAGTACTCATGATTACAAACCCAGATCCCAGAATTGGTGCTATCGGATTCGACCAACGCACCAGATAGTCCAGAAAAAGACAAAGCATGGACGATGCAACGGTCACGACGAATAACACTGCCCATGCACGGAGCAGTGCCAGCCTGCGAATTCGCTTCGCAAGCATTAAAAGACGCTCATTCACCTGTTGAGAATTGTGTTGCATTGCTCTTCATTATATTCAGTCGACACAATTGAATATCGCAATTCACGACGAGTGGTTCATTTCAATTCGGCGTCGAAGAATCCACTCGCAAGAAATAAGTAAGAAAAGAACCAGTGGTACAAGCGAGTGGTTCCATAGCGGAAACGGTGGCTTGGAATCAATTGGCACGCGGCGACCTTCCGGCAAATCTCTATCTAGTTCTCTTTTTTCTTGCCATTGGTAGTAACGACCACGCGTAATTTCTGCGGCTGTTGCTAAATCCTGCTCATCGAGAGTGGTCTTAGACATTTCACCATCCGGAGCAACGATGGTAAATCGGCATTCTGGTGCACCTTCGGAAAACACAGGCGAGACAACCCGTGCCGACCAATTGCCGACGGACAATTGACCAACTGCGGTGACGAACACCTCTGGACTATTAAGAAGTCTCTCAAGTGTAACAGTGCGTTTTATGCCGTTATCTCGAATTAAGCTAACCAGTACTTTGTTTGATGCCGGCACTCTTTCGCCATCAAGATAATGCAAACGCAGCTGCACCTGTGTGCCAAACAACGATTCCGCTCTGTCTGTTGTAAGCTCCGCAGTTCTAGTCTTTCCTAATAACTGCGATCTGCATAACTCACGAATCGACTGAATCCAATACCTGTTATAGACAGCTTCACCAGCCTCATGACCACGCCATCGCCAAGTC
>Ga0163180_10001855_pt1 | contig 11899 bp, 7 predicted proteins | sample AtlANTMetagenome_2_FD_109647 | JGI IMG/M metagenome (GOLD analysis project Ga0163180, IMG submission 109647) | Marine eukaryotic phytoplankton communities from the Atlantic Ocean - Atlantic ANT 4 Metagenome | ecosystem: Environmental > Aquatic > Marine > Oceanic | place: North Atlantic Ocean...
AGCTGTAAGCACATTTGCTGTATTTGCTGCTAATATAGATCCTTTTGCTACTGCTGAAAGTCCTGTTCCACCGTCCGCGACTGCAAGATCAGTAATACCTGTAATTGATCCACCTGTAATATTAGTACTATTATCTTCAATATGGGCTACTAGAGTTGCGGTTGCATAGCCAGTACCACTTACATCAACCGTAGTGGTTGGAGCAGCTTGAAGATTTTTAAATAGTTTCCATTTTTGATCACCAGCATCACGAAAAAGACCAGTATATTCATCTTGAGAACCTGAATCATCGTATAATCCATAAAATCCAATATCAATACTATCCGAAGAATTATTTCCAGTTGCTAATGAAAGCATTGAGTCTGCTACATTTACAGTAGTGGAAGAAACAGTGGTAGTTGTACCTGAAACTGTAAGATTTCCAGAAATTGTTACGTTTGTTGGAAATCCAATATTAATTTTATTATCTGATACTGTAGTTTCAATCTCATTTGCAGTACCTTCAAAAGTAATAGTATCAGTTCCAACAGTAACAACATCATTTGAACCGCTATCTGCTGCAATAGTAAGAGTTTTTGGATTATCTATCCAACTTAGTACACCGGATCCGTTTGTGGATAATATGTATCCATTAGTTACAGAAGCAGGAAGAGTATAAGTTAAGTCACTTCCAACTGTTGCAGGAGCTTTTAATGCTAGATAATTTGTACCATTTGCAGTAGCCTCAAAAAGTTTTAATTCTCCTTCTGCTTTTAATTTAAGTTCGTCAATAAAAGACCCAGAATCAACAATTAAAGCACTACTTGCTGTTAGTGTTCCAGCCGTGTGATCAAGCATGTCGGTAAAATGAGAACCCCCAATAATTTCTGGAGTATTACCACCACCACTAACATTTCCTATGGCAAGACGTTTACCATAAGTACCGCCACTTCCATAAGCATAGAAGAGTTCTCCTTGTGCTACTGAAGTAGGTTTTCCTGTTCCCGTACTTCTTTTAATTTGAATTGTCTGAGACATTTATTATTGCTCCGAATATCCTAATAGGATCCTGCGTCTATCGTGTCTGAATCAGCTGAAATGTTTCCAACCATTATTGGAACCCATGCAAAAGTTCCAGAACTTGTTTCTCTATAGACTTTGAGTTGGTCATCGTCGGTATCATACCATGTATCTCCTTCAGAAACAGTAGAACCAGTAGGAGCACTTGCACCACGAAAGTTTTGATCTGCTAACTGCTTTAGTGCTGTATCTAAATCAGTAGCAGTAATAGTATTGTAAGGGGTTGTAATAATATTCTCAGCGTTTAAAGTACCAGGAACAGAAATAGGGATTGCTAACGAGTATGCTTGTACTGAAGTAACATCATCAGTTATACTTACAGTAATAGTATCTCCGGTTACAGAGACATCAGTTACATCCTCTGTTATCTCTAATGTAGTCTGGCTCATCTAGTTACTTCTGGTGTGATAGTTACATCCCCTTGTAAAATTCTTTTTACAACACTATCGCCTGATGTAAAAATTTCTAAATCATATACATATTGTCCAGCGGATAAACTAGTTGAAGTGGATGCTCCAAGTTCCATTTTTAAAGCACCCTCACTAGCGTTAGTTTTAGTCACTGTAAAAGTAGCAGAAGCTGAACTTGCATCCACAGAAGTTCGCAGCTGCGCTCGACCTGTGTAATTAGTCAAATCTAAAGCTGATCCTGATTGCTTAATAACCAAGTCTAATGCAAAGTCGGAGCCTTGGTCGATCACTAAGTTGTATGTTCCTGCACTCATTTATATTTCTCCATGCTGAAATTATATCTCAAAGGACATAAATAGTCAAGTTTTATTTTTCAAGTGGTCAGTATTAACTTAAAAAGCCTAGTTTTACCCTAACATCCCCACTCGCATCATATATCTCTATCTTGGGGGTTTGTGCATTACTATCAACATGCATTTTAATATGTGCAGCGTTTGAAGGTCCAAGTCGTAAAATAGCGCTGCCTGCAAAAGAGCTATCACCGCTTCCGAAAGTTATATTCCCCTTAAAGCCTGCACCCGAGCTTTTACTAAAAAAGTGGGGGGTTTCTATAATTTCATTTGATAAATCGAACTTAGCGCCTGCAGTTGAAAAATCACTACTACCATCATCCGTATAATTAGTAGACTGAATTGAGCCCGTTTTAATATTTGATCCATTTATACTGGTATAGTTAAAACTATCGGAGCCATCAGTAATAGTCGTATCCGATCCACTCGCTACAAATGTTACCAAACCTGAGAACCCTATAGTCTGTTCCACGTCTCCAACAGTAATTGTTGTTGTGTACGCACTACCACTATAAGTCCCAGTTTCAGCTACAGAAACAGGGCAATACCAATACTTATTAGCATTTGCTGCAGCAAATGTTGGGGCTGATACATTCCATGTATTGCCTCCACCACTACCAGTATATGTTAGCACACCTGTAGTCCAGTTCATGCTAAGCTGTCCAGCTGTTGGTGCAGAAGGTTCGCTACTTTGAGCCGTCTGATAATACATGAAAATTTGCGTCTTTCTCTGTCCAGGAACGCCCTGAGCACCAGTAATGTGTTGATTAACTATAACAGGGGTAGACCAATCATTTGCAGCAATAGTTGCAACCGGAGCCCCACTGGGAGTATTGGATATAGCTGCTGCTGTACTCTTCCACAAATATTGATTCGAAGAAGTAACTGCGGATATAGAAGTTGACCAACTAAGACTATTATGTAGGGTTCCTTGGTGGCCTTGATTAGTTCCTGTAAAATTATAGGTAGTGGATTGATTCGGCTCATCAGGAGTAGTAGAGCTATTATTTAAAAGGTAAGCTTCTACAGTAATTATACTATACCCATCTAAGCCGTCTGCTCCTGAGAATTGCTGAGGTACTGACCACTCTCCTCTTGCTACTGTATCAGTAGTTCCTGTACCATTTGCACTTGCAACAATTACCCACTGTTTCTGCGTTCCTGTAGGTGCTTGTGGAGTAGTATACCATCCTGATGCCTGGCCACTAATTAAAACGCTGCCATTTGCATGTATTGCTGTACCATCAAGTACTAAAGCACCGCCTCCAGTTCCTGAAAGCTTTGCTGTAACAGTTGGGAAATTAGAATCTTCGTTAGGATCCTTAATAGTTGTAGTTGCAGCAGGTTTAACGTCTTGAACCGCATATAAGTATAAAACTGCTGTTGAACTTCCTTGTACACCTTCACGAATTTTTCCAATAGTTACTTTAGTACTAGTCTCATACAGACTATTACTTTGGTCATTGTTTTCACGAACAGTAACAGTAAAAACTTGAGCAGCTCCCTCACTGGGGTCGTCATAGGCTATAGGGTTACTAGACTCATCTGCATTATGTACTATTTTTGTATAAGTATTGGTAGTACCAGAGTCTGAGTCTTTAAAAGAGCCGTCTGCTTTTCCTGCTTCTGTAGTATTATTTGGATTTGCATTACTCGCAAAATCACCTGTCACTTTAAAAACAGGGTCAAGATAGTTTATAGCTGTTGCTTGAATACTTATATTATCCGTCCAGCTAGAACTCAACGCATTGGCAGAGGTATAGTTTAAGAAGTTTAAATCAGGAGTTGCTGTTACAGCACGACCCCTAACTCCTGCTGCTAATATAACATGATTGATAAAAGAGTAAACCCCTCCACTAGTTCTATTAATTGTTGCTATAATAGAATCATTTATTGGATCCACTCGTAGAGCTGCTCTAGCTACTGCTTTAGTAGTCGAATTAGCAGTAATTGCTAACGTAGAAGTACCACTATTTAGTTGTCTATCAACGAATAATTTATTGTTTGCTGCGTCAATAAACGCAACTTTACCTGCGTAATATTTAGAACCATCATACAGACGTAAGACATCTCCAACTTGAAAAACATCTTTGAAGTCGTCTCCACCAGTTTGAGTAACAATATTTGTTCCTGAACTTGCACCAACACTTACATTACAATTAATACTTGTCCATCTATTATTCTCTACACCACCGCTTGAATTGGGTGCAAAAGTGCTGACATCATACCATAACTGAATTTCAGTATTTTCAAAAGTAACTCCTTTATAGTTAATAAGTCTTAAATAATCATTCGAGCTTGCATCCCTATCAAACATTAAATAAGCAGTTAGAAGTGCTCCGTAAGTGCTATTAGAATAACCCATTGAAGCTAATTCTTGAGAGTAAGAAGCTGCTGTAGTTGGAGAGGGGTTAGTTAAAGAACTAGTTAATTCCGCAGCAGGACTAACCATGGCCCAGTTACGATTTAATAAACTAAAAGTTGTACTTGATATTGAAGCTGTGTCAAAGTCAGATTTTACACCTATAGGCAACTCTGCAACTCTTAAACCTGAATAAGAACCGTACGGATCTTTAATAGTTATATCTGCAAATGTGTACCTGCTTCGTCTCTCAGGAGTTATAGTTCTAACTCCAATACTCCATTGTCCATCTTCTAATTCTGTTAATGGGTGCGAAGTTTGATTGGCATTTTTTATTTGAATTACGTTCTCATCAACAGAAGGAAAAATTTCTATTTCATAACCACTAGCATGCTCATATGTTGCTGTTCCTTCTGCATTTAAAGGTGGATCCCATTGAACAATTATTTCATCTCCTGCAGTTTCAGGTTTAGGAGTACGTAATAAATAAACACTTCTAGGCGGAGGAGCATTATCGTCTTCATTTACATAAACTGTATCTTCTACATCAAGTCTAAATTCTAGATCAACAGCATCAAATTTTGCATTTGAAAAATTAGCCGCAGATATTCCTACTGTTTGATTATCTTCTTCAGTTATTCCTAATATCTTATATTCTTTGTAGGAGTATGCTGCCTTGCCTGTAGTTGTATCTTCTTTTATTGCCCAAATAGAGTCGCTTGCTGTGGGTGCGTCATTAAATTTAGGACTTGCTTGAGAGCCTCCCATAGTATCAAAAGTAATAACTGTCTTACCACTAACTACAGACACATCTCCTGAATTAAATTGGAGAGTCTCTATCGCTGTGCCATTTACTAATTCTAATAGTACGGTTTCTTTATCATCACCATTATTATTCTTTGCAGAAACAATATGCCCTCTTAAAACACCATCTTCTTGAGCCATATCTACAGCCCCATACGAAAGAGTGGCAGAATTGTCAGAAGGTAACCAAACACTTTGTATCTCATCCCCTCTGTTATATGTAATAGCTGATCCACTAGAAGGAGTAATTGTCACAGAATCTTGAGCTAATACAAGTTTTCTCGTCTCTACTAATACGGATATAGTATAAGTCGAATTTGCATTAAAGGCATAGGAAGATCGTTCAGAATCTCCTCCGTCTACTTGTGCTCCTCCAGATTCTGTAGATATATCTCTATCAAGGGTTAGTTTTCCTTGACTACTTGAATTTATAAGTTCATAAGCAGAAATTCGTCCACTAAATGCTATACCGTAGTCATCGGAGTTTTCTACATTAATTATATCTCCTGGCTGTAAAAAAGCAGCATTAATACCAGTCTTAAAACTAATAATCTCTGTTTGATTAACAGCGGTCCATAGTTTCCACTTACCGTATCGTAGGGCCTGCCCTTGAGAGGTACAACCAAAAGCATTTGCTTCTATTTTGTTTACTCGTCCTGTATCTAAAATATTTTGCCTGTCTTCAACGATTATTGGCTCTAATTTAAATTGAGATTTAGGATTATTCCAGCTAACTATAATTTGATTGGCGCGTGTTTTTGCGCCTGTGCCTTCTGTTTTTATTTCACCGTCAATAATATTTGACTTACCAAAATTATATACAGGAGTTCCAGGGCTATCTTGTACGGTTAACAACTGCCCGTCCATCCAATATAGCATACCTCTAAATACAGTAGCCATATCTTTTAATACTTTATAGCAATCTGTCGCCTTTGTAAGATAAATATTTGCTCTAAATCTAGGCTCTTCATTTCCGTTGCCATCAGGTACTAATTCGTCACAATACTTTGCAATTTTATATAAAGAATACTTATCAATATCAATATCTTCAATATAGCCACCAAGTCCATAACGGTCATTAGTTACCATATCATAAAAAACCCAAGCTGGATTATCTGTATAAACTAAATTAGGTTTAAAAGTTCCATCCCATAAAGCTCCGTATTCTGCTTTAGTAGAATCTGACGCTAAATGTCGGGGTGTATAGTTTGAAGGAATTCTTACTTTCTTTCCAAGAACCTCATACATTCTTGTAGGCATACCGGAGTAGTCCCTAGCACTAAAGGTAACTGTACCTAAAGCAGTAAAAGGATAGTTTAATTTCTCTTTAATTATAGCAACTAAACTTGTTATCTGTGAACCATCTACAGCGGCTAAATTATTGTCGTCTGAATCGTTTAAAAATTGAACTTTTGTTCCATTCATAGTAGCGGCTTGATATTTACCGTTACTTTCATTATTTATAGCAGTAGGACTTAATCTAGTTACTAGAACTTTTAAATCTTCATAAGGTTGAAAAGGAGTCATATCAATAACATGATCCCTAGAAATACCTGTCTTTGTTTTTCTATAGTCGACTAAACCTCCAGAGTTATACATAGCCTGTTTTCCGTACTGCCAGGCTCCGTCTCTTTTTACTATTACATGTACTTGGTGACCTGCTGCATGGTAATAATCTCCACCACTTCCTCCCGTATGATATAGTCCTCCGGGGTATCTTAGCTGTAATCGTAACTCATCAATTTCTGAAATTTGTCCGCTGGTCATGCCAGTAGCACTGAGTGTAATAGTTTTTGTCATTAAAGTTATACGACTATTACTTAAGCCTGACTCTTCAACCCAGGCTTGTGTACCTACAGTTCCAAAATCTTCTCTATAGTATGCTCCATCAGTACTTTTCCAATGACTTCCTACTACTTCGAAGGCAGCTTTCTGACTATCGCTTAAAGATACTGAACGACTAGAAGTTCCAATTCCTGCTAACTGTTTCAGTGGAGCTTGAAATTCAGTCCCTCTTCTGAACTGAATTGTACTATCTTTTACTTTTGCGGATTTGTTTGACTTGTCCAATACAGCAGATAAACTAAATAATTTTTTAGTAATAGCATAGGCATTTGTATAATTATTGTTAACTTGTATTTTTTTATTTCCGCCTGATAGTACAATTTCTGCTTTTAGGGCAAGATCAATCTCTACAGTAACTAAAGTTCCTTCATCTGCATCGTCTTTTGAAAATAAATTGTGCATACCCCAACCACTACTTATCTTTTTTAGTATTGCTTTGGGCCCTGCCGCATTAGTTATAGCATTATCACTAGAGTCTCTAATTTCATGAATTCTATACTCATCATAAGCATCATCGAGCTTATTTCCGAGAGGGTCATGCATATGTACTCGTAACCGATGATTACCATTGGCTAACGTTCCGCTATCCGATTGATAGAATTGTTCGAAAGGATTACCACTCGAAGCAGTTAAACCTAATTCTGCATTTGAAACAGGGGAAAAAATACCGTTTATAGTAGTATACCACTGCTGTTGAAAGTGGTTAATATTTGCGGTAAAACTCGCAACACCGAATATAAAAACAAATCTGTGATGCGTTGCGTCAGTTTCTTCAATAACATTTAGTGCAGAAACATTAGCAGGGGCACTACCTCCTGTACCTGTATAAACTGTTCCTAGTTGTGTTGCACCCGTTCCTATAGAAATACTTAGTGTATCATTGAAAAATGCAGCTTCTGCAGCAGTATCATGTACGGGATCGCCATCTAAAAATACAGAGGCGGAGACATCATAAAGACCTTCAACTGGACCTTCACAGATAAGATCAGTTATTGAAGCTATTTGATTTTTTGATGCAATACCTCTTTTATATAGCATGCCTGGAGCAAATCTTCGTCGATCTTTAGCTGTAATAGAAGTAAATGACATTTATTTTTTTTCTCCTAATTTATCGCACTATCTTGTGCTATATCTGTATTTAATTCTCTGGTACGACTAGGCCAGCCCGTATTAAGGGCTACATTGTTACCTGTAATAGGATTATAACTCGAACTAATAACATCAAATGAAATAGGTTGTCCTGGAACCCGTAAATGGCCATATAATACAGGTACAGGATCTCCCTCAATAATATTCTGCTCATCACCATTAAACATATATGAAGACTCTTGGTCACTATCTGTAGCAGGATCAGGAGCTGTCATTTCTGCTAACCCTGTCATGCCTAAATGTACAGCTGTAGCTGCTAGCATTTTCATGCCAAAACCCTTTGCCATAGCTGCCTTAAATGCCGCTTTCATACCAACCTTTCCAGTAGTGATACCCATCCCAGAACCTGTCGCTTCACCAATCACCATAGTTGGGTCGCCAAGCCCTCCTGTCTGTAAAACGACATACATAATCACTATTGCTGCGATTATTTTTCCTATTCCTTTTGACCCTGCAGGAATAGGAGTAATAATAATATCTCCTTTTTGCATAGGAAGAAGCAATTGATTTTCATCTATAATTTCAGATCCTTCGACTGTAATACTAAACCCTGTCTCATTCTCCATGCAATCTATCATATAAGGTCTAAACTCTGAAAAATTAGCATCAGCACAACGAAATACATCTTGTAATGTTTCAGCCTCAACCTCAAAACTAGGAATGAACTTTGAACCTAATGCGCCTTCTAAGTATACTTTACGCAGCATATCTATACACTCCTGTTATCCGTTTATACCATGCAGGATATAAGCTTTCTCTGCAGGATAATCTATTGATTGCATGATGATAAAAAATATCATCTCCTATATACACTCCACAATGATTATTTTTCGGAGCATATAGTTTAAAAATAAGTACATCATTTGGTTTAATTTCTTCTAAAGACACTGGTATATGGTTCCATTCTTTAATAATTTCTTCCGTGAAATAATCTAAGTCTTTATCCCACCAGTCATCTTCAAATAATGCTCTAGGAGGGATGTTTATATTTTGTACTGCTAAATAATCTCGTGTAGCTTCAAAGCAGTCCATAGTTCCAAACTTATAATTTCTACCATATAAGTTGGTTATATTCTCTTCTGGTTCTAAAATATTTAGATCCATTTCTGGGTAGCTAAATATATAATAAGGTATTCCTAATGCATTACAATAGTTTATATCCGCTTCACTAGCTTCTGCTGTTGTATCTGGATGACTATGTACTATTGCTATAATATCAGTCGTTTTTAATATTCTTAAATATTCGGACGAGTCTATAATAAAATCTTCATCATCTTTGGCAACGTTTGTGCATGGAAACCACTTCTTTTTGCCTTTTACTACTGCTAATATACCACAACCTTCTCGTGGGTACTCATTTCTAAAATGTTCTTCAATCTCATCAATATACTGCACTATCTAAACTTCCTACTTCCAGGGAATCCTCCAAAAGGTAAAATTGCGTTTGTATCTCGCTCTGTGGATTCAACAGTAAAAGTTTCGGAGTTAGCAACTGTTCTTGGTAAAAATTGATAACGTTTTTTACAAGATAGTAATAGCTTTCCACATGCATCACCAGTACCCCAATATAATGAACCAGCAGAAGGTTTTTCTCCACTACTTGTTGGTAAACTAGCTGTATTTCTCCAAACAGTTGAGGTATCTACATACCCTATACTATCCTCAGTATCAAAAGTTCTCATAGGATACAATACATAATCATTTCTTAAATTATTTGTTGCATCTACATTATATTCTCTATCAGTCCACCCAGAGTAGTGGCGTATTCTTTGCCATGAGATAGAATTTTTAGCAGGGTCACTATTTACAGTTCCTGCGGCTCCTTGATATAGCCAAAACTTTTCATAAGCGGGAGAAACCTCAGTATCAGTAGTATAAACTATATCATTTACTGCCAATGTCATACCAGAGCTCCATTGCTGTGGTGCTATTTGAGGTGCGGACGCAGAGGTTCTTTTAGACCATGTACCTCCACTATAAGTATGGGTTACTCCGAAAAAGATAATTGGTTCATCATTTACAGTATAATACACACGATATGAATAATCAGTATCAGAGATATTATATCTTGCAACACCATTCAAACTCCAAGAACAACCTCCTTTTTTCTGAGCTGGAGCTAGTGCAAAAGTCATTGGTCCCGCTTCTATAGAGCTACTACCAGAACCGTTGGCTATCGCGGGAACATTACTTTTTACTGTTATTGTACTGTCGTCATTTGCAATTGCACTAATTGTTCTAAGATATTCCCCACCTATTAATATTCTATCACCTACAGTCAGTTCTGCTTTAAATTCGGTTCCTACTCCTGTAAGAGTTGCGCTAGCACTACCGCTATTATGTACGGTTCCTGTAGCATCTGGTTTAGAAATCGGATAATTTTTTCCTTGATAAATCCAACTACAATATTTACCGATAACTTCTCGTGCAGGTACTCGTAGCCCTGACAAATCAAAAGGAGAAGCTAATTCTATAGTAATAGCTAAAGATGTTTTATCAACAACTCTATCTATAACAAACGTGTTTTTTGGCAGTTCTATAAGATCTTTGGTTGCTGCCGCATCGCTAGACTGTCCAGAATTTATACTTAAATACTTTGCTAAAGTTCTTCTCTTAGTTACTCTTTTCCCAACTAATTTGTCTACCTTAAAACCTTCTAGGCCTGTAGCTGTACTGCCTTCAGCGAAAGCCGCACTAAATGAATTTTGAAAAGTCGATGTTGTTCTTAGTATTGATTCTGCATTAGCTAGTGTAAGAGTGGGGCGATTCATAGCACCGTCATTAGAAATCTCTACTGAATCCATAGCTATCGGGTAGCCGTAATAAGTATTTCCATTAAAAACAACTTCTCCATACTCATCATTTTTTATGTCGGTTCCAGTTACAACCATACCTGCTTCTATATTACCGCTCCATCCTGAAGTTGCAGTTTGTCCTGAAATTGTATCTACTGTAACTGTATTGTTATTTGTTACTGCTCCGTTAACCAATGCTGTTTTAGTTTGAGTTGCTCCAGTAGCTGCATTAACTCCTGTAAAAGTTAAAGAAGAATTATCAGATAGAGTCTGAATAGTATTTAATTTAACTGTTGATCCAGATACTGATAAAACACGAACAGTAGCATCAACTCCTGGGTGAAATCGTAAAATTTTCTTAGAGGTATACTCTATTTCATATAAATCGACAAAGCTCTCGGAGACCTCTAAACTTTGCAGATCAGTTGAAATTAAATGGTCTTGACTCATGGTTGATAAACTCGTCTAAAAGTTGCACTAAGACTATAATGGTTTCCGCTATTATATTGTATGTTCCAGGCATCACAAACTACTCGTATTGTTTTTTCGTCCGTTGTAGTGGTATTGTTAGCATCAGGTATAGTAAAGTCAAAACTAGTTACTCCTGCTTTATCATCAAAAAATTTAAGAATATCATCAGCTTCTGCTTTAGGTCTATTCGCAAGGCTAACACTATAAGTCTCTTCTAAGGAGTTTAAACCTCTTTTTGACCTTTGCTCATATCCGTCTCCAAATTTTGCAGTTATAGTATTAGGTTTCGTATCTCGAGATAAAGTCTTATCTGGCTTTACAGAGACTGTTGAACTAATTGCTGGTACTATGAATCCGATTGCCATTATGCTGCTCCATAGGGGTTAAGAATACCACCTGATCGTTTCTGATATTGCAGTTCTTCTTGTACTGCTTTAGCTACCATATTTCCTAAATTTTCACCCATATTAGAATCTGCTCTAGTTTCTGAGTCAGAAGTATTTCCATCCATATTGACAGTAACACTAACATTATTTTGTTGTTGGCCGATAGGTGCGGTTGCTTGTTGAGGAAACTCTACAGGTATTTTTCCACCACTCGGTAAAGGTACTACTGCCTCATTACCGTGAAGAACTGCATTATATCCGTGCACAG
>Ga0163180_10001856_pt1 | contig 11894 bp, 8 predicted proteins | sample AtlANTMetagenome_2_FD_109647 | JGI IMG/M metagenome (GOLD analysis project Ga0163180, IMG submission 109647) | Marine eukaryotic phytoplankton communities from the Atlantic Ocean - Atlantic ANT 4 Metagenome | ecosystem: Environmental > Aquatic > Marine > Oceanic | place: North Atlantic Ocean...
ATTAATAACATAAAAGCAGCGAGTATCTCAAACTGTGATTCTATTAAGCCCTTTTTAAAACCACTTTCTGCTAAGCCTACTAAGTGCTCTGAACCTATATTTGAAGCAAATAAAGATGCTCCAATAACAAACCAGCCTAAGTTTCTATTTGCTAAGAAATATTCTGATGTATCTTCTTTGCTCCTAGAAGAATATATGCCTACACCGAGTATAATAGTGAAATATAAGCCTAGAACTAAAAAATCTAAAAATTCCATAGAGTTACTCCTAATATTATTTTAAATTAGAGGATTATTGTGTGCTTAATATAATAATATTTCCAATAAAATTTTAATTATTAATAGAGGTGTATAAATTCTATGAAAGTATCAAAATACATATATATATTTATGTTTGTTTCTTTTTTATTTCCTGAAAAATCTATAGATAAACAGGTTGCTAATTTACTTGAAAAAATGACTCTTGATGAAAAAATTGGGCAAATGACACAAGTAGATAGACGATTTTTAAATCCACAAGATATTATTGATTTTGGGATAGGTTCTATTTTAAGTGGTGGTGGTTCTGTTCCTGAAGATAATTCAATTGAAGGCTGGGCTAATATGTATGATTCATATCAAGAATTAGCACAGAAAACACGGCTGAAGATTCCCTTAATTTATGGGATAGATGCAGTACATGGGCATAATAATGTTAAAGGCGCAACTATTTTCCCTCATAATATAGGTCTTGGGTGTACTTTTGATAAAAAATTAGTTTATAAAGTTGCGGATATAACAGCTAGAGAGGTTGCAGCAACAGGAATTGATTGGAATTTTGCTCCTTGTCTTGCAATTCCTCAAGATGAAAGATGGGGAAGATATTATGAGGGGTATTCTGAGGATCCAAATGTAGTAGCTGATTTAGGAGCAGCAACAATTAAAGGCTATCAAAATAAATTAGGCAAAAAGCATTCTATTGCAGCATGTGCAAAACATTTTATAGGAGATGGTTCAACTATTTGGGGTACAGGAGATAATGATTATAAAATTGACCGTGGTAATGCTGTCATTAGCGATGAAGAATTATATAATAAACACTTAATTCCATATAAAAAAGCAATTGAGAATGGAGTATTGACAGTTATGGCATCATTTAATAGTTATAATGGACTAAAGTGTCATGCTAGTGGATATTTGTTTAATGAGTTACTTAAACAGGAATTAGGTTTTGAAGGTTTTGTCATATCTGATTGGAGAGGAATTGATGAAATACCTGGAGATTATAAGTCTGATATTATAACATCTATTAATGCGGGTATTGATATGGTTATGGTTCCAGGTGATGTTATATGGGGAGGCCAAGATTACCATGAGTTTTTAAGATTATTTAAGGAAAGTGTTTTAGAAGGTTCAATATCTGAAGAAAGAATTAATGATGCTGTGAGTAGAATTTTAAAAGTTAAATATATGATGGGTTTATTTGATAATTATTATGCAGATAGAAGATATATTGATGATTTTGGTTCCAGTAAACATAGAAATGTTGCGAGAGAAGCCGTTAGAAAATCTATTGTAGTATTGAAAAATGAAGAAGTCCTCCCTTTATCAAAGAATGTAAAACATATTCATGTTGCAGGTTTAGGAGCTGATAATATTGGTATGCAGTGTGGTGGATGGACTATGGAATGGCAAGGTAAACTAGGAGATATTACAGATGGGACAACAATCTTAGAGGGAATTAAGTCTTCCGTATCAGATGACTCTAAGGTAACCTATGATATTAATGGACAAAATGGACAAAATGCAGATGTAGGTATAATAGTTATAGGTGAAAAGCCATATGCTGAAGGTGTAGGAGATAGAGAAAATTTAAATCTATCAGAAGAAGATATAGCAACTTTAAAAAATATGCAAAAGTATAATTATCCATTAATTGTTATTATGCTTTCAGGAAGGCCATTGATGATAAGTGATCAAATAAATAATTGGGATGCTTTTCTTGCAGCATGGTTGCCTGGTACAGAAGGTGCTGGAATATCAGATGTGTTGTTTGGAGATTATAATCCAACGGGTAAACTATCATTTTCATGGCCAAATTCAATGTCTCAAATACCACATGATTATAAAGATAAAAAGAGTCTTCCTCTATTTGATTATAAGTATGGTTTGAATTATTAAATGTACCTTTTTGCTTTATACTGCTTATTGGTTTTATTTATCGGATGTGAAACATCGGTTGATGATTATAATCCTTTAAATTTTTCTTGTTTAGAATCTCCAGGCTTAGTTTTAGACCTAACAGGCACATGCTGTTTACCTGAAGAGCGTGATTGCACAAATATTTGTTTTGGAACTAAACAGGCTGATAATTGCAATGTCTGTGGTGGTAATAATTCTTCTTGTGATATTGCTAGCTGTAATGACCCCCTAGCTCAAAATTATGATGAAGAATCTACCAGTAATCACAATTGCATATATGATCAAATTGATGATGGCTGGAGATGGGTATGGGGAGATGAATTTAATGTTGATATGCTAGATGCGACAAAATGGGAGCATCAATTTGGGACTGGAACTGATTATGGTTTGTATTTGTGGGGGAATAATGAAGATCAGTACTATACAGATACTCCTAACAATATTCATTTTGATTCTTGTGGCTCTGATAAACACTGTTTGATTATTGCTGCTCAGCGTGAAACTTATTTTGAATCAGAATATACATCTGCTAGAATTAGATCTGTTGGGTCTGGGATTAGGACTTATGGTAGAGTTGATATTAGAGCAAAATTACCTTTAAGTGATGGAACTTGGCCTGCTTTTTGGATGTTGCCTGAAAATTCAGTTTATGGTGGTTGGCCTGCAAGTGGAGAAATAGATATTATGGAGCATATTGGATGTGATGCTGGAACTATACACGGATCTATTCATTGCAATAATTATAATCATCAAAATGAGAATGGAATTCAAAAAACTGGTTCAAAAGACAATATAAACATTCAAGATTTTAATGTTTATCGCGTAGATTGGGATGCTCAATCTATAAAATGGTATATTAATGATATTCTTTATTATCAATATGATAATGATACTACAGGTATTGATAGCTGGCCCTTTAATCAAGATTTTTATCTTATTATAAATTTGGCAATAGGTGGTGTTTGGGGTACTCTGGATGGAACGTGCCCGATTGATTATGGTTCTTTCCCTCAATCAATTCAAATTGATTATATAAGGTTTTTTGAAAAGATAGATTAGTTTACAATAAGGCTTACTATACTAACAACATCTACAATATCTAGATTTCCATCAGAGTTTAAATCGGAGCAATTATTGATTTCGAGATTATTAATACCATTAAGTATATAATCTACAAGCTGTACAATATCTACAACATCTACTGATCCATCTTGTGATATATCACCATAAACACATGCACTTTTTTGGTAAACTCTAACATAATCAATTTCTAATCGTTGAGGAAATAAATCATTATCTGTATTACATTGCATAAAGTGACTACCTATAGCTAGATTTAATATAATATAGAATTCTTGGTCATATGGCCATTGTTGCCATCCACCACTTGTTTTAAAGTAAGTCCCTAAATATTCTTCATCTACGTAGAAATTTAATTCACTTTCATTCCACTCAACTTCATATATATGAAATTCTTGTGTTGCGTTTGTATAAGTGCTGTAGCTAGTAGGAGGAATGCCTCCATTCCAGTTGTATGTGTTATTATGAACTGTAGCATGAACATGGTCATTATCACAACCATAATGCTCCATAATATCTATTTCTCCGCTATTTGGCCATCCTCCATATACGGAATTAGTTGGCATCATCCAAAATGCTGGCCATGTTCCTCCTGCATTTGGAACTTTTATTCGAGCATAAATTTTTCCATAAGTCCAATCACCTTTATCCTTTGTTGTCATTCTTGCAGAAGTATAGTTCGATCCAGAATAATTTTCAAATAGAGCTTGAATGACTAGTTTTCCATCCTCAATAAAAGCATTTTCACTTCTAGCTGTATAGTATTGGTGTTCACCATTTCCCCAGCCCCAGCTCCCTGTACCTATTTGGAAATTCCATTTTGACTGGTCAATTATATCCCCATTAAATTCATCACTCCAAACTAAGGTGTATTCTCCATCATTTTGATTATTACTATCATCATTATTTTCACATATATTATTACAGGTGCCTGCGCAATATGACTGTTCTATATTATCGGAAGCTATTGTGAAGCCATAGTTTGCCCATTCATCATCAGGATTAAAATCACAATTAGAGCCTAAAGGAGCATTAATTATTTCTCCCCATCCAGACCATCCATCTGCAGATCCTGTAGTTGCAATTACATATTGATATGTTCCATCTTCAATATTTAGTTCACCAGTGAAAATTTGATCATTATCTTGATCAGTTAATGTAACCCCCCATCCAGCCCAATCATTCCAGCTTCCATTTATTACAATATTATCATATTGATCATTAGGAAAGTCTTGATTAGACATATCTATAGTAAATGTTACTGTAGCTGACATAGCTAATGAAATCATTAAAATATATATAGTAAGAGTATTTTTAATCATTTAACTCATTAAGATAGTTCAATAGTATTAATTTAACATTGCATATTTTATAAAAAATAATGCAATATATATTAATATGAAAATAGTATTAAAAATATTACTATGTGTAACAATGCTAGGTATATCATATCCTTATTGTGTTACATTTAATTTAGATTTAAATGATTTTACTGATAGCCCAGATGGTAATTGGGTTGTTAGGGCAAATGGTAATTGGAATAATTGGGGTGTTGGAATTACTTTATTTGATGATGATGATGATGGCTTGTATACTGTTACTAATTGTAGTTTTTCAAATGGAGAATATCAATTTGTCTATGTTATTACAGGAGAATTTGATCAATGGTCTAATTGGGGAATAGTTAGTAATCCTCCTATGGGTGGAAATTGTGATTTTAATCCAAATGATACTTATGCTAATTATGGATTTTCAATACAAAATAACAATATAAACCTTCAAACTCATAGTTGGAATTGTTGTGGTTTGAATGACTGTGATTATTGGGAGGGTTGTAATTCAGGAGCATTAGCAACAGATCAATCGTATTTATATGGTCGATTTGAAGTAAGGATGAAATCTGCAGATGGAGATGGACTTATTAGCTCTTTTTTTACATATAATACAAATTGGGAGTCTGATTTAGGAAATTTAAATTGGAATGAGATTGATATAGAAATGACAGGAAATCGTGATAATAGTGTACAATTTACAACGCATCATCCAGGAGATCCCCATTCTTGGTCAATTGGAGAAATTATAGAGGTAAATTTTAATCCACATTTAGATTTTCATGATTATGCTTTTGAGTGGACACCTGATTTTATAAAATGGTTTGTTGATGGGGAGGAGGTATATCATCAAGGATATTCGATTGTAAATGATTTAAATTTCTCTCAAAAAATTATGATGAATTTATGGCCTGCTATATGGGAAAATTGGGCTGGGGAATGGGATAATCAGGATACTCCAAAACATGCTTATTATGATTATGTTAAATATTATACTTATGATAGCTTAGATGGTAGTTTTAGTCTTTTGTGGGAAGATCATTTTGATTCATTTGATTCTTATATTTGGGAAGATAATTCTTCTGGTTCTTTTGGAGGGAACCTTTGTTCTTTTTCCCCATCTAATACTAATTTTTATAATGGTCATTTAATTCTAAGCTTAACAGATATTAGTCAACAGATTGATTGCAACGAAATCACGGGAGATATTAATATTGATTCTATGGTTGATATTGTTGATATTGTAGTTCTGGTTGATACTGTTTTGAATAATAATGAATTACAAATTTGTCAAATCCTTTCATCTGATATGGATTTTAATAATGTTTTAAATGTGAGTGATATTGTATCTTTAATACATATTATTCTTAATAGTTAAATATGAAATATATTGTAGCAATTGATATTGGTGGAACAACATTTAATACTGGAATTTTTTCAGAATCACTAAATGAAATTTTTATATCTAATAAAGATAAAATAAGATACTATGATGGCAAAGAGCAGGTTGTGGATGCTATTATTAAACAAGTTAATACTGCAATAGATGAAAATAATATTATTAGGGATGATATCCTTGGTGTTGGGATTGCCTCTCCAGGACCACTTGATTCTAAAAAAGGTATTATTTTAAATACCCCGAATCTTAAGATTTTTCAAAATTATAAAATTGTAAATGATTTTACAAAAAAATTAAAAATTGATACCTTTATTGAAAATGATGCGAATCTATTTTCTCTAGGAGAGTGGTATTCTCAATATCGAAAAAATAGTGTTATTATTGGAGTTACTTTGGGAACTGGTTTGGGATTCGGTATGGTTATTAATGGAAAATTATTTACTGGAGGAAGTGGTTTAGCTATGGAATATGGTTTATCTCCTTTTGATTGGGGACTATGTGAGGAAGCTGTTTGCATTAGGTATATTAGAAAACGAGCAAAAGAATTATATGGAGAAGAGCTAAGTCCAAGGGTCGTTGAAGAATATTACCCTGATGATAAAAAAGCTGTTCAGATATATGATGAATATGGTCGCAATTTAGGGATTGTATTAAGTCATATTGTTAATATGATAGATCCTCAAATAATAACAATTGGTGGGGGTTTATCTAAAGCGTTTAAATGTTTTGAAGATTCTATGCGTTTAACATTAAAAAAACATGCTCCATCGTTTAATCTTAATCCTATTGTTATTTCTCAGAGTATTTTAAGAGAAAGATCAACTATGTTGGGTGCTTCAATGTTGGTTAAAAATGCAAAGGATAAAGAAAGTTTATTTATAATTTAAAGTATTATATTTCTATAGATAACCCTTGATATGCTGCAATAGTATTAATGAATTTTTTTTGCGCATTTTTTTCATTTATTTCTACTTGAGAATCATCATAGTCGGGGCAATAATGAAATAAAACAAGCTGTTTTACTTCAGCTGTAATAGCTACATCTACTGCTTGTTTCCAACTGCTATGACCCCAGCCTTTATAGTTTGTAAAATCTTTAATACTGAAATGTGAATCATGGATTAGTATATCGCATCCTTGTGCAATGTTCACTACATTTTTATTTAATCTTCCTTCAGGATGTTCGCAATCAGTAATATATACAATTTGTTTATTTTTTGTATCTACTTTAAATGAGTTGGCTCCATTTGGATGTGGATGAAGGGAATAGTAAATTTTATTTTCATTCAGTTTAATTGATTTTATTTGATTGGAACTTTCTGGTAAATCAATAAAATTAATTTTTGCTTTATATATATCCTTTTCTACAGGCCAGAAGCTTTTATTGATTAATGCATTTGACAATTCAGACATTGATGTTTTTTTATTGTATCCATAAATATTTATTGTGTATTTAGCATCATATAGAGGTTTAAAATATAGAAATCCTATAATGTGATCCCAATGGTAGTGGCTTAAAAAAATATTGATTTCTTTTGGATAAGATGAATCTTTAATTATTTCTTCACCAAGCCTTCTAATACCTGTTCCCATATCAAGAATAATAACATCATTTTGGGATGTCCTAATTTCTACGCAGGATGTATCTCCCCCATATTTCATTTTATTTTGATCAGGAGTTGGATTGGAGCCTCTTACACCCCAGAATTTAATATAAGCTTTATTCAAAATAGTTTTAACAATAATTAGTAATATAATTAGATAATTAATTTAATGTTATCTAATATATAATATAAAGTATATGTAATTAAAATCTAACTAAAGTTATTATTATGCAACAAGCATCAGATAGACTCTATATTATATTATCAGGAGTGTTTATAGCTTCATTGATTTCTTGTAATTTGATATTTCAAAAATTTTTTCAAATTGATATATGGATTCCTTTTATTGGTTCCTATACTTTTGAGCAATCTGTAGGTTTGCTACCATATCCTATTACTTTTATTGTTACTGATATTATTTCTGAAATATATGGACGTGAAAAAGCAAATAGAGTAGTAACCTCTGGATTGATTGCAAGTTTATTTATGCTTATTGTAATAACTGTTTCGGATATATCTACAGCAACACCTTGGTCTCCTGTTGATGATCAAACGTTTAGCAAGGTTTTTGGTTTATCAGGAGCTGCTGTTTTTTCTTCAATGATAGCTTACTTGATTGCTCAATATTTAGATGTTAGGGCTTTTCATTTTTGGAAAAATTTAACAGGAGGGAAACATTTGTGGCTTAGGAATAATGCATCTACTGTTTTTTCTCAATTTGTAGATACATTTTCTGTTTTATTTCTTTTATGTTTTTTAGATGTTATAGCATGGGATCGTTTTTCTACCTTACTTTTAAATGGTTTTTTATTTAAAGTTTTTTTTGCAGCATTTGATACTCCTATAATTTACGGGCTGACATATATAATACGTAAAAAACTTGGATTGCAATTTGGTGAAGAAGTTAAATCTTAATTAATCTAAAATTATATTAATTAGTTCTACCGCATCTACTATATTCATAAAACTATCTGTATTCACATCTAATTTATGTTTTTCAAATAAAGTTGAATTATCAGAATTATTATATAATATATAATTAATTAAGAATATTATATCAATAATATCAACAGTATTATCTAAATTGCTATCACCCTTAATCAGATTGATATTAAAATCCCAATCATTTTTTGTTGCTCTATAAGTATAATATCCTGAAGGATATGTTAATTCAAATACGATATTTTTATCATAATCAACTTCCATTATATATGATCCAATATCTAGGATATTGGTTTCAAAGAAGAACCCCCAATTAATTAATGTATTATTATTAGGTAATCGTTGTACACTCCCCATAGACATCGCAACAATACTATCAGGATGCGTGTACTCCCAGACTAATCGTGCTGTTTTATCATCTTCATCAATTTGATATTCGACTGCTCTTGAAAGCATAGGTTGATGCTGTGTCCCATTATCAAATAAAGTAATATTGCCATTAAAGATTCTTCTTACATCATGCTGTTTGTTAAATCCCCCTAAGGGGTCATCAATAAAAGTGAATTCATTTAGGGGCCCTCCCATAATCCAAATAATTTCTCCAGTTGCTCTATTAAGCTTAAAAATCTCATTACTGGTTCTATTTGAAATTAGAAGATTGTTATCAAAGTCTATTTCAATACTATTCCCATGCATAAATGTTATTTGCGGGTTATTTAAATTAATGTTAGGATAATCATGTAATGATAAGTGATCAAGAGCATTCCAATTTAGTATAAGATTGTTATCTCTATCAAATTCTTGAATAACTAAAATATCTCTAATTAACTGAGGCATGCTTGATCCTAAATCAACCCAAGTTGAATCATAACATTGCAATATATGCCCTCCATCATCTAATAATCTAATATCGTGATAATCTGTTATTCCATTCAAGCATTGTAATGTGTCAACCTCTTGCATAGCATTATTTACAACAATCCAGCGCTTATATATTTTATCATAATATGTGAGATTTTGATTGTTATTGCGAAAATCAAAACCTTGCTGGCCACTATTAACTTGCCAATATAATGATAAATCTGGATTCATTATTCCTATATGCGATTGCTCTCCAGACATAGAATGAATGAATAATTTTGAATTAAAAGGACTTTCATTGATAGTGATGTTATGTTCAGGATAATCACATAGCCCCAAGCTTAATACTAAGGTAAAAGTTGTAAATAATATTAGTATTTTATATTTCATAGTGATAGTCTAATAATAAAAAAATAATATTTTTATCATTTTATAATATTTGTTACTTATTGATACAAAAAATAAAGTGTAAATATTAAAATAAGTACTCTTAAAACTACAAAAATCAAAAAAAGTTGTGGATTATAAAAAAATTTTTATTATATTGTTATCCCGCTAATAAGTGGGAGGATGATACTTTTATATAAAATTTGACCTTGCCAAAGGATAGTGATATACGTCACAATTCTATTGTTTTTTTGGCTATAAATTTTTTGTGTAGAATTAATTAAATAAAAGAATTATTGTATTTATTGAAAGTAAAAAAGTTAAATAATAACGAGGAGGAGTAGATTATGAAAACATTGACAAAGATGTTTGGTGTTTGGTGTTGGAGTCTTTTACTTATGTCTCTTAGTTTTTCTGCTAATGATAAAGCAGCAGAAGAATTAAGAATAGCACAAGAAAAAGATGCTAACAAAAAAGCTCAATTAGTTGAGCAAAAAATGGCTGATACCTTTTTAAGAGATAAAGTCTCTATGGGAGATATTACAGCTGAACAAAAAAGAGCTATTTCAAATTTAATCAATGCTAGAGAGAAGTTTGATCAAATCAGTTTAGAACTTGATTTTGATATTAACTCTCCATCAATTACAGCAGAAGAAAAGAAAGCTATGCTTGATGATGTAATTGAAGCTAGAGATAAATTTGATAGAACTAGTCTAGAAATTAATTTTAGCACTAGATCAGCATCAATTACAAAAGAAGAAAAGAAAGCTATTTTTGACTTGATTGATGCTCAAGAAAAATTTAATCAACTTAGCTTAGCGATTGATTTTGATACTAAATCTCCATCAATTACAGCAGAGGAAAAGAAAGCTATGTTTGATTTAGTTGATGCTCAAGAAAAATTTAATCAACTTAGCTTAGAAATTGATAATTCTCCATCAATTACAGCAGAAGAAAAGAAAGCTATGTTTGATGCAATTGATGCTCAAGAAAAAGCTGAGCGTGTGACTGCTGAAAAAGATTCATATTATTTTAATTTAAAAACAGAAACAACAGGTCAAGAATATCCTAACTCAGGTTCTAGAGACTGTGAAAGCAGTGCTGACTTCTATGATAACTGGGGTGATGGATGTGATTATTATGATGCTAACACTTGGGCTTGCTCATACACTGATTGGTGGTCTGCAGGTAGTGGTGATGCTGTAGTTGATTGTTGTGGTTGTGGTGGTGGAACTGAAGTTGCTGATGAGGAAGAAAATACTGATGAATGCGGTGAAGGTGAAACTGCATATACGTGGTCATATGCAGGCTCATGGGCAAGTGAAGTTGCTTGGACTTTAACTGATGCTGATGGAAATGAGGCTGCAGCTGGTGATGGTAGTTCTGGTACAGTATGTTTAGCAGATGGTGATTATACAGCAACTATGATTGATTCTTATGGTGATGGTTGGAATGGTGCGGTTGCATTCTCTGATGCTGATGGAAACGTTGTAGTTACAATTGCAATGAACGCTTGTTCATCTTGGGAAGAATATTATGGATATTGTAATGGTTCTCAAATAACTGCAGGTGTTAGTTTTGGTGGTACTCCTCCAGTATCTGGTTGTACAGATTCAAGTGCTCCAGAATATAATGCTGATGCAGAGCTTGATGATGGTTCATGTTGGGCTAACTGTGCAGGAAATGCTGGTTGGATAGGTGATGGTTACTGTGATGGATCAAACAATAATGAAGGTTGTGCTTATGATGGTGGTGACTGTTGTCCTGGTGACTGTGTAGATGGCTCCTATTCATGTGAAACATCTGGCGGTACATGTGATGACTGCGTGAATCCAGATTCTGCTGATAATGCAGATGGTGGTGAGTGTGCAACACCTCCTTCATGTGCTGATCAAGGATTATGGGATTGTGGTGATGGACAATGTATTCCAACATCATACCTTTGTGATGGATCTGTTGATACTTGTAATGCAAGTTGGGGTCCAGACTGTGCAAATGGCGCAGATGAAAGTTTAGATACATGTGGTGCAGAGCATGATGAATGTGAAGTTGCTGAAGAGTGTAACGAAGGTTTAGATCAGTGTTCTGCTGATTGGAACATCGATTGTGA
>Ga0163180_10001857_pt1 | contig 11892 bp, 14 predicted proteins | sample AtlANTMetagenome_2_FD_109647 | JGI IMG/M metagenome (GOLD analysis project Ga0163180, IMG submission 109647) | Marine eukaryotic phytoplankton communities from the Atlantic Ocean - Atlantic ANT 4 Metagenome | ecosystem: Environmental > Aquatic > Marine > Oceanic | place: North Atlantic Ocean...
GGGTGACCGTGCCGAACAGGTCGAGGCCATCATTCTCAATGAAATCTTTGAAGCGCCTTTCGAATCCATCGATGCCTGGGCTACGCACCGACATCATTTTGATGGGCTCACCGAGGCACAACAGCTCGCAGACACTGCAGTCGCTCGCACGCTCGCACAACAAGAAGCCGAGAAGCGTGTGCAAGCGCACACCAACCTCTCAGTCGTCCAGTTCCCCTACCTCTTTGACCGAAACCTGAGCTTAGATGCCCTCAAGCTCCTCAGTGACGCGCTTCCGGAGGCGTCATGAGTCAGAGAATCCTGATTTGCTGCGGCGCGGGCGGTGTAGGAAAAACCACCACGTCTGCAGCCTTAGCCCTACAACTCGCACTAGATGGCTACAAGGTCGGTGTCATCACCATTGATCCAGCTCGACGTCTGGCAGACGCGCTGGGACTCCAAGACCTCACCAATGCGCCTCAAACGGTTTCGTTAGCTCAAATCGACGCCGACTGCACCGGTAGACTCGATGCCATGATGCTGGATATGAAAGCCACTTTCGACAGCATCATTTCACGCCACGCGCCCGATGCAGAAGTGGAGGAAAAGCTTTTACACAGTCGCTATTACCGCTTTGTTTCCGAGAAACTTGCCGGCTCTCACGAGTACATGGCCATGGAACGACTCTACCAACTCCATACCGATAGCGACTACGACATCATCGTGGTCGATACGCCACCTGCTCAAAATGCGATGGACTTCCTGCGTGCCCCCCAAAGACTGGCCAGCGTCATGTCGGAAGCCGTAGTCAAGTGGATGAGCCTTCCAAAGGACCGTGTAGGCTTCCGTATCCTTGAGCGTGGCTCACACACGGTAATGGCTGTGCTGAAAAAGCTAGCAGGCCAGGAAACGGTCACTGAAATTGCCGAGTTCTTCTCCCTCATCTCGGAGTTAGCAGAAGGCTTTCGCGAACGCAGTCTTGAAATGATGGAACTTCTCAAGAGCGACACTGCCAACTTCGTGTTGATTGGCTCGGCTTCACCGGCATCGCGCGCGGAATCCATCCGTTTCTTGGCCATGCTCAAGGACCATGAATTGCCATACGGTGGCGCAATCGTGAATCGCGTCCATGCCTACCCCCAACACGCCAATGCACTCGACGACAGCGCATTCCCAGACCGACCCGCTGAGGTAGACCAATCCACATGGAAGGATCTGTGCAGTGGAGTGGCAAAACTACCGCCCCTTCAACAGCGTCTCGCTGACGGCGACGCACAATATTGCCAAGCGATTGCATCGGATGCACCCACATGGACCGTGCCGCGCTTATCGATTGATATTCACGATCTCCACAGCCTCGCTCAAGTCAGCAACCACCTTCAAGCGGCAGCACAAGACTTGGCTTCCCCCAATCTTAGTTCAGCAGCCGACTAGGCTCCCGGTACAGTCTACAGCTTAGGCTGGTCCCGCGATTTCATAGGACACACTGATACTCGCGCCGCGCTCGGGAACATAGCTTCCATCAAAGCGAATCTGGCGGTAGGCAGGATCATAGCTCCAGCCAGTATCCGCATTTTCTTCTATGGGAATATCATCTACCAATACCTCAATCGTGGCTGGGACAGCCGCATACTTGAGATTGAAGACAGTGATTTCCCCAGCAACTGCGAGACCTAAATCCTGCATCAAGCCTGAATAGTCAGGCTCGCAGATATTACCGACGACACCGCCTAAGGTCTCAGCGATCGCCCGATAGCGATGACCTGGCCAGGCTTCCTGCTTACAGTTTTCCTGCTGGTTGACAGGAGGGCCCACGATTGCAGAAGCCATGACTGTCGCATCACCGGTTTTCAGCGCCTGAAAATCCTGAATCAAACGCTTGATGGAAATCAAATCCTGCCTCTGATCGTAGCAAGCATTTCCACTTAGACCTTCTAAGGAATCCGCATCTGAACAGTCATCTTCATCCGAAACAAAGACAAGCACGAGATTCGCATCCTGCCGAATAAATCCCGCATTACTGCCGGAAATCAACGGCTCAGTCACCGCACTTAATGCCGCAGAGAGACCTTTCTCCTTGTCACTGCCGTCCACACCGACCTGAACCCGTGACTTAAATTGAGCCACATAGTTCCCTTCTGCTGTGAGATACGCTGGATTGCCGATGAGCATTCCCCGCTTGTTGTTGTCGAGATCCATGTCCATCGACAACACACCCAAGTGGAAGTCTGAGTTGCTCTCTTCTAAAGTCGAAATGAAGCTTTCAAAGCCATCCGCGATCAACTGCTGCTCATCGGCCATCGATGGCGAACTGTCCACCACCCACAGGATATCGACAAGACTGTTGGGCTCTTGAAGGAAGACTTCAGTTGTGGAGCGTCGCTCGACGCTATTGTCGATTCCACAAGCCCCCAAAAAAACCAGCGCTGACAGGAGTGTGCTTCTACTCAAACTTGGCCTCCGAGAGGCACACAGTATCATAATCTGAGCTCTCTTTCGCTTTACTGCCCTGCTTTACACTCGTAATTCTCATCCGTACTTTGGAGGCTCGAACCGGATTAAACGCGATTGTCTGCGGCCGAATACTGTTTTTGATGGCTACTTCCTGCTGATTCCCATTTGAAAATTCTAAGACAGCAGTCAAAACCCGATTGTATTTCATCCACCACGAGAGACTATACGCATTGCCATTGACCAGGGTCATCTTGCTAATGGACTTGGTGGATCCAAAGTTGAACTCCACCCATTCCCCGGCCCCATCGCCATCCACACCCTCACACCAGAGGGAATCCAAGATACCGTCCCACAGGTTCGAGACTTCATAGGAACCATCCGCATCCGCAGGCAAGTGAGAACTATCGGCCCAAGAGGCAACACTGACAAAGCTGTCACTTCCTGGTCCAAGAACCTTGATTTCAGAAATCGCAGTGTCGTCCCAAGTTGTACTGCGGTACACCGACCGAATCCGCAAGCGAATCGTATCGGTCTTCTTGGTTCCCGAAAACGCGATAGCCTCAGCCACTTGTTTGTCTTTCAAACGAAAGGATTCTTTTGAGCCGTCCGAGAAGCTAATCTCTAGGTCCTTGACCCGATTGTTGCGCTTCCATTCCGTCTGCGAAAACCAATGTCCGTTCCAAATCTTCAGTCCTGAAACAGCCTGTTCTGAACCCAAATCAATGGTGATGGTCGTCCCAATGCCGCTGCCATCTTTATCCCCCTCAGTCCACACCTTGCTCTGCAGGGAGTCCGTCAGATTCTTCGGCGAATAGTTGACCTTCCCCGTATCAGGCAGGGTACTGCTGGCAGTCACCCCAACCGTCTTGACCTCAGCGGCCTGACTTGAAAAGCAAAACAATCCCAAAGAAAGAGTCAGAAACAGACGCATTTTCTCTCCATCATGTGCGACTAAAAAGTACTGGAAACCGAGAGTCGAGCACCTTCAAAGCCTGGAAGATTCCGGCATTGACCACCTGCGCAACGGATTCCCGCCTTGTAGGCGCCATAAAAGGCTTTGACAGTGGTTGCCGATACCGGCTTCCACTGAAGCTCTGCAGCCCCGTATAGCGTCTCAGTGAGGTTCCCCTCACTAGAAATAAGTGGATTGTCCGTGAAGTCTTGGTAGAGAAGCACCGTCCAGTCGTGACTCAACTTCACCCCAAACGCAGCGCTGAGTTCCTGAAAGTCGTGCTGCTGATTGGCATTTTCGCCCCACCAGAACTGCTTGTAGTCCGCCGTCAACTCACCGTGTAAGGGCCCAATCGGAAAATCAAAGGCAAGGTCGAAATGCGCAAGACGATCCGTCCCATGCTCATCCCGAACATCGATCCGATAGCCCCCATTCACGAGGAGCTGAAAGGTCTGGCCGAAATGATCGGCACCCAACACCGGATGCACAATGGTTTCAGGACTTTCATTGAAATGCAGCCCACCCAACTCTCTGTCGCGGGACACGCTGACCTCAAGATGCGGAACCCAAGCCCCCTTCATCCAATCAAAGCGCACCTTCACGCCAGAAATATCGTTTGAATTCACCGCAGCGGCCGAATCTTCGGTAATGACGCGCTCGTACTCCAAAGTTGGCCCACTCGCGAGCTCGTAGCCCTCCGGACCAGTCATGGCATTCACACCCTCGGTATTCTTGTAGTGCTTTGCCTCCACAAACATGGTGACTGCACCCAAGTACGCAGCGGTAGAACCATACAGTGCGAGCCCATCCTCGGCCTCTTCCGTTCCCAGGAGTTCTCCAGATGTGTAGTGGAACCAATCCCCTTCCACATACCAATCTAAACCGCCGAGCCCGCTGAGTTCGCTCGTTGCCCCTACGACCACCGCATCCACGTCTTGAGAGAACGCATCGAGGGGATCCTCGGTGACATCCTCACTCGCGAATTGATACACCACACCATGTAGTCCCCAATTACCGGGTCCCACGTCATAGAGGTCCAAGCGTCCTCCAGCGACAAGATGATTCACATTGGGTCGGATATCTAAATTGGGATTATCCTGCGCCACTTGCTGCTGATTTGTAAGACCGACGGCTGCCGTAAACTGCCAATCGCCTTGCCGAACCGTACTTTGTACACCGCGGAGGCTTGTGTCGATGTCGATGTCGGTGTTCTTGATCAAGTTGAGCGCCAAGCCTCGGCCAAAGGAAGCGTAGTGGTCACCCACCTGCACCGTGCCCTTGCGGCCAAATTTTCTTTTAATGAAGATTTTGTCGAGGTTGAGGAATTGGTCGGGCGCTGGAGACAGCAAATCCCTCGGCACTATGGAACGCTCATACTGAAGAACATCATCCAAATAATATCGATTGGCGAACAGCATGACCTCGTCAAACTGTAGACCGACCTGAACGGCGTCCTTCGAAAACAAGAGATTCGTTCGGCTGACCTGCTCGACGTAATCAAAAAGCCGAGGTCTATCTTCAAAGCCCTCCAACACACGATCGGAGGTCCAATAGCGAATCTCGAAGTCCTCACTCACAGCAAGCTGGCCATCCCCAAATAGACCATCGCCTTCCAAATCCGCGGCAACAGCACCCGATACCGCGAGAAAAACCCAAAGAGACATGGAAACCTCTCTACGGCTGAGTCAACAGTTTACGAACCTGTTTGCCCAACTCGACTTCGTCGCCGGGGCTGTATCCTGAGTGTCGCCACTTAATGCTGCCAGAACGGTCAAGAAGTACCGAGTACGGTAGGGTCTTCTGCGGGTTGTACTGACTGACAACCTCTGTCGAGGTGTCCAGCAAGACCTCAAACTTGAATCCCTTGGATTTAATATGCGGCTTCACACGAGACGCCGTGCGCGCCTCATCCACACTGATGGCAAGTACCACAAAACCATCTTTCCCATGTTCGTCTTGGAGACGCTGCAGATGGGGCATTTCCACTTGGCACGGCCCACACCACGTCGCCCAGAAGTTTACAAGAACCACTTTCCCCTTCAAATCACTCAACGTGACCTCTTTATTTTCGAGGTTTCGAAGAGTGAAATCGGGGGCTTGCTGGGCATGTGCAGGGGCCACAGAAAGCAGAAGACCAAAAACAATGATGAGTAGATTTTTCACGATGCCTCTCCAGACGAATACGTAGACCGATTATTCGATTCCAAAAATAAATCGCAACATTGCAACCAAGTGAGCCGACACTACCACTTCAAATGCCAGGTGCGTGTTAGTTTCCAAGCCTCATGAAAAAGCGCATCCTGATCATCGACGACGAACCCAGCATTCGCAAGGTGCTTGCAGCCCATCTGACCCACGACGGCTACGAAGTCGAGACCGCGAAAGATGGTGGCGAGGGCATCTCAAAAATTGACACTGCTCAGTTCCACGCAGTTGTCACCGACCTCAAAATGCCCAACATTGGCGGGCTTGAAGTCCTCCACTGGGCGAGCCGCAACCACCCGGGCTTACCAGTGATTATCATCACCGCTCATGGGACCGTCGATACCGCTGTCGAAGCCATCAAACTTGGCGCGCACGACTACGTCACGAAACCCTTTGATCGCGATGAACTCAAGCTGATCATTCGAAAAGCGGTGCAAACCGAAGAAGCCAGCGCACGAAACCTGGCCCCAGCGACAGGTAAATTTGAGATTGTCGGACAAACACCTGGGATGCAGCGCATCTACGGGTTGATTGAGAAAGTCGCCCAGTCTCCCACCACCATCCTCATCACCGGTGAATCCGGTACAGGAAAAGAACTGGTAGCACGCGCACTCCACGACCAGTCCACACGGGAAGACAAAGCCTTTATCAGCGTCAATTGCGGCGCCATTCCCGAGACTCTGTTCGAGTCGGAGCTATTTGGCCACGAAAAAGGCGCGTTCACTGGTGCGATCAATGCGCGACCTGGACGCTTTGAATTGGCCGACGGCGGCACGCTGTTTCTCGACGAGGTTGGAGAGTTGCCCCTCGACATGCAAGTCAAACTGCTGCGCGCACTTCAAGAACGCACCTTTGAACGGGTCGGTGGTGTGAAGCCGATTACTGTCGACGTCCGACTGATTGCCTCCACCAACCGAGATTTGGCCGAAGAGGTGCGCAAAGGCACTTTCCGACAAGACCTCTTCTACCGCCTCAACGTCATTCCCATCCAACTACCGCCACTCCGATCCCGCAAGCAGGACATTCCACTTCTCGTGGAGCATTTTGTCAGTCGTTTCAATGAGCGACTCGAACGCAACGTGACCGTATCTCAAGAAGCCATGGATATTTTGGTGACTTGGAATTGGCCGGGCAATATTCGCGAGCTCGAAAATGTCATGGAACGCTCCGTGCTCTTGAATGAAGGCGATCGCATCCTCGCTAGTGACCTCCCCGGAATCGAGGATCCACTGATCGACACTGATGAGGGATACAGCCCTGCTGAACACGAAGAGTTGGGACTCAAGGAATATGTCCGAGCGCACACCGCCAAGCTGGAAAGAGCGCGAATTCAAAAAGCGCTTGAAGCCGAAGACAACAATGTCACTCGTGCTGCAAAACAGCTGGGTATCTCCCGAAAAAGCCTACAAACCAAGATGAAAGAATACGGGCTTCGCAACGAGGACTAGCGGCTTCACACAACCCCAACTTGACCCTGCCCTTACCTGACTCTACCCTTGGCCTATGCTTTTTCCACTCTTAGTTCTGACGATACCAAGCGCACAAGCAGCTGACCTTACCGATCAGCCCGAACGCCTCAAGGGCGATGCCTCCATCGGCTACTCCTTCGAGCAAAACTCACTGGGTCTGAGTGAGTCGGGAGAGGATGTCGGAGGCGTTCAATCTGGCGCACATCTACTCGAAATCCGCGCCGAGATGGGCGTAGCTCCCGGCCTATCTGTGTTTCTGCAATTCGATAGCGGTCTAAGTCAAACCGTTAGCTATAGCGACCCACGAAGTATGGGTTGGAATCCTCAGGAAGACCAAGGCAGCGCGCTAAATGGCACCGCCATCGAGGAAGGGGTGGAAGCACTCAACGGTAAAGGTTTTGAAGGCGTCTGGCTGGGCGCACGGGGCACTCCATTCTCAGAAACCAGAGGGGCTCGCGCCACCTGGCTCATAGAAATGGCTCTCCGCACGGCCAACAAAACCAACTTCTACACCCAAGACGGATCTGGGGATGGCGGCGGAATTTTCCACATCGACAACGTCTTTGCCACAACGCGCGGCTCAACCCACCCCTACATTCAAGCCAGTTACACACGTCGAGGTGGATTCGGAGAAAACCCCGATGATGCCGAGGCAAACCTCTACGACCCAGCCGATAGCATCCGCATGACCGCAGGTGCCGAGTTCGACACGTGGAGTGACATCGCAAATGCCCGAGCACTCAGCTTGGAAGGCCGACTATTCTTTGCGTATCAATCCCCCACGATTCTTCCCTCAGGGATCTTTCTGGCGGAGGTTTTACCCGGTACCGAAAACACCCCGGTGACTCGTTCTGAATACTCCTCCTTTGGTCTCGGCTTTGGTCTTCACTGGACCCCAATAGCGGAACTCGAAATAGACTTCAGTCTAGACCTCGGCTGGCCTACACCTCATAGACTCGAGCACCCCTACCCCGTCTACAGCAGTTTTCAGTCAGGGGCCGTACACACCGGACTCGCGCTCACTTATCGCTATCGTTAGTCTCGCTCAGACTCGATCTGCAGCAAACGCTCGTAGGCCTCTTTCTTGGTACAGCCCCAGCGTTGCGCAAGCGCAGCTGCGATTTCCTTGAGTCGTGTCCCGACAGGTTCCTCAGTTTCCTGGGCCGGCGGGTCTCCCGGGCCAATCACAAAGACAACCTCTCCCTTAATCGTGTCACGCCCACCAAGTTCTTGGGTCATTTCAAGCGCTGGCAGCAACAGTATCTCTTCGTGCATCTTGCTGATTTCGCGGCAGAGACAGACTTCGCGATCCGGAAGAACCGTCGCCACCACGTCGACAAATTTCGCGGCACGCTGGGGACTTTCGTACACCACTGTAGTGCCAGCATAGGCGCCCAGTTCCCGAACAAACCGCTCGAGCGGGCCCTTTTTGCGTGGTGGAAAACCCACAAATTGATGCGGGGTCGCAGGTAAACCGGAGGCAGACAGTGCCGCTGCAACGGCTGATGGACCCGGTACGATCTCCACGGGAAGCCCTTCCGAATGACAAGCACGCACCAGCACTTCGCCAGGGTCCGACACACAAGGAGTCCCCGCATCGCTCACCAGAACTACACGTTCCCCCGATGCGATTCGCGACAACAACGGTGTGAGTGATTGCCGTTCGGTGTGTGCGCTGTAGCGATGCAGTTTAGGAGTGGCGATGCTCAATGCACTGAGGAGCTTGCGTGTGACACGTGTGTCCTCAGCCGCAATACAGTCGGCTTGCTCAAGAACCTCCCTTGCACGAGGAGAGCAGTCGGAAAGGTTTCCAATCGGCGTAGCAACAACAAAGAGCGGCATCTCTGACCCCTAACTTGGATTGTCCAAAAACTCGATGTGCCACCCTGTCTCTGAAGAGGTCACATACGCCACAGCAATGCATACCTCCTCAAACTCGTGGAAGCCTTGTAGAAAGACCTCACCTGCTCGCTCTATCCTTCTGAGCTTTCGCTGATCCACACATTCGATGCCGACCGGGTCGTTCTTCTGACGATACTTGACCTCCACAAAGCGCAGCATTCCATCCTTCAACGCGATCAGGTCGATCTCAGCACCTGCCCCCACCCATCGATGTGCCAAGATGCGCCAACCCTGGCCACGCAAAAAAGCCTCAACAGCTTTTTCAGCGTTGAGGCCCGCGCGATTCGATTCGCGCCTATCTGCCAAGAGCGTTTCTCAGCTCTTCTTAGCAGTACGAATCTCGACCAAACGTGCTTTCTTACCGCGCAACTGACGCAAGTAGTAGAGCTTGGCGCGGCGAACACGATGACGACTCTTGATTTCAATCTTCTCCACAACTGGAGCGTAGATTGGAAAGATTCGCTCGACACCCACACCGTTCGAAATCTTACGTACGGTAATGGTGGTGCGCACACCGGTGTGTTTCATGGCGATAACGGTGCCTTCAAAAACCTGAATACGGGTTTTTGCGCCCTCTTTGATTCGGACGTGAACACGCACGGTGTCGCCAGGATGGATGTCCTGCTGATCTTTGCCAGCAATCAACTCGTTCTCGATTTCAGCGAGATTGGCCATGATGAAAACCTTATCTTTCGGGTCCGCGAAAAGGTGTTTTTCCGCGCTCTCCCCGTTTGAGCCCGCATTACTAACGCCCGACTTGCGAGTCAGCAAGCGCTAATCGTCCGACTCCACGGCGTTTTTTTGCTTTTCGGTCAACAAATCGGGTCGATTCTCTACTGTGCGCTTCAAAGCGGCCTCCTTTCGCCAATCGGCGATGGCCTGATGATTCCCACTCAGCAAGACATCCGGAACTTCTACATCTCCAAAACGACGCGGTCTTGTGTACTGCGGATATTCGAGCAAGCCCTGAGAAAAAGATTCATCCAGTGGACTGTCGGCATTTCCCAATACGCCCGGGATCAACCGAGCTACAGCATCCACCACCACAAGAGCGGGTAACTCGCCTCCTGTGAGCACAAAATCCCCAATCGAGATCTCCCCGTCAATATGCGCAGCGATACGCGCATCGATGCCCTCGTAGTGCCCACACACCAATATCACGTGCGTTTCCTGGCTCAATTCCTGCGCAACAGCCTGATCCAAGGTTTGACCGCCAGGACTCATCAACAAGACCTTGCTTTCCGGTCGCCGGACCGCTTCAATCGCGTCCACCACTACATCCACACGCATCACCATGCCAGCGCCGCCACCGTATGGGCTGTCATCCACAGACTGGTGCTTTCCCAATCCATGCTGGCGGATGTCGTACACCTGAACCGAGAAGTGCCCTGCTGCCTGTCCCCTACCCATCATGGAGGCTCGTAGAGGCGCTTCGAGAAGGTCAGGATGGAGTGTCAGGATATGGAATTCCACGTACTCTCCAAAACCACACGGCCCTCGATCAAATCGACCTCCAATACGAACTCCTCCAAGGCAGGGATAAAGAGTTCTTGTTCCCCTGTATGGATAATCCAGACATCGACTGGGCCGGCGGACTGAATCTCACCAATGGTGCCCACAGCGACACCCTCCTCGTCGAAGACAGGAAGTCCCAAGAGCTCATGGTGGTAGAACTCCCCATCTTCCAAATCAGGCAACTCCGACTTGGGCACAATGATTTCCCAGCCCATCAACGCCCTGGCCTCGTCCCTATCCGTCAATCCACGGATTTTACCCAAGACACGATTTTTCGCACCAGGACGGGTACTCAGATGCACAGATTGTCGACGACCGTCCGGATGAACCAACTCGACTACTTGCGGTTGGTCAAAAAATCCGGAGTCACGATTATGGAAGTGCAGACGAAGTCCACCTGCTGTTCCATGGATCCCCACAACCCAACCGAGTGATACCTCGGTATCGGTCGCGCTACTCTTCTTCCGAGGCCCCGACATCCGCAACGTCTTCGGCGCCAAGCAATTCGACCACAGCCTGACGGCGGCCCGATGCTGCATTGGCAACTGCTCGAATGTTCTTGAGAACCTGGCCCTGATTTTCCATCAGAATGGGACGGTCACTCTCGGCCACGTCAATTTCGAGGAGAACCGATGTCTCTCCATCGATTTCATTGACTGACACCGCATCCGGCTCAGCTACAATTCCCTTCACAATGAAGGAGACAAGTTCCTGCATGACCTGATGTACCTATTTATTCGGCGCTACGAGCGCGTTTGATCAAGGAAGCCACCGTTTCGGTAGGTTGAGCACCTGTACCGAGCCAGTAGTCCACACGCTCCAGATCAACTTTCAGCTCGTCCGGATCGCTCATTGGATTGTAATAGCCAAGTTGCTCGATGATCCGGCCATCACGGGCCTTGCGTTGGTCTGCCGCAACAATGCGGTAAAACGGCCGTTTCCTGGCACCACGACGGGTAAGACGAAGACGAACCATGGGTATACCTCTCTGGGAGAATGATTGTTCATGTTGAACGACGGGCGCTGATATCCGGTCATCCCGTACCCGTCAAGCACTCAGAGTGGGATGTTTCCATGCTTTTTGGGTGGATTACTGTCTCGTTTATTCTCTAAGGAATCAAAAGCATCCACCAAACGGGCACGTGTTTGTTCCGGGCGCAAGACCTCATCAATAAAGCCCAGCGACGCCACTTGATACGGATTTGCGAAGGCTTCTCGGTACGCTTTCACCAGTTCAGCCTTGCGAGCCACTGGGTCCTCTGCTTCCGCGAGTTCTCTGCGATAGATAATATTGACGGCTCCATCTGGACCCATCACTGCCACTTCTGCTGTCGGCCAAGCAAAATTCAGATCCGCTCGAATGTGCTTTGAATTCATCACGCAATAGGCACCGCCATAGGCCTTTCGCGTAATCAA